>Ga0074044_10001711_pt1 | contig 19624 bp, 24 predicted proteins | sample BogForMeECP23OM1_FD_94443 | JGI IMG/M metagenome (GOLD analysis project Ga0074044, IMG submission 94443) | Bog forest soil microbial communities from Calvert Island, British Columbia, Canada - Bog Forest MetaG ECP23OM1 | ecosystem: Environmental > Terrestrial > Soil > Wetlands ...
GACGCTGTTGTTATTGATTGACGAATTCGGCATCGTCAATGAAGTTTCGGTCGTCAACGCCGATCCGCCCGGATATTTCGAAGATACTACGACTGCCGCATTCCGTGCCGCGCGTTTCGAGCCCGCACGGCGCCAGGGACATCCGGTCAAATGCCGCATCGTAATTAAGGTCAACTACGACTATGAAGCCGAGCAGCGCAATCAGCAGCGCTGACACTCAGCGTTTCTGCTGCGTTTGCGCTTGCGACAACACGTAGCCGTTCGGCAGCAGCACCCACATTTTCCCGCTCTGACGCATGCTGCCGGCATGTAGCGCCGCCTGCCCGCCGAAACCCCAGAAAAAATCGGCACGCACGCCGCCGCGGATTGCGCCGCCGGTATCCTGCGCAAGCATAAGTTGTTTGAGCAGCTTGTCCGAGTTGGGCCAAGTGGTGGCGAGAAACACCGGCGCGCCGAGCGGAACGATGCTTGCATCAACCGCCAGGCTGCGGCTTGCCGTAAGTGGCACGCCAAGTGCGCCGACCGGGCCGCCGGCCGCGTTTACCGGCGTCTCGCGGAAAAAAACATAGCTCGCGTTGTAATCGAGCAATTCGCGCAGCTTGTCCGGATTGTGCTTGGCCCACTGCTTGATGCCGTCCATGGATGCTTTCTCGAGCGGCAGTTCGCCGCGGTCAACCAGTTGCCGCCCGATCGATCGGTACGGATAACCATTTTGGTTGGCATAGCCAAGACGGATGGTTTCGCCGGTATCAAGCTGGACGCGCCCCGAACCCTGGATCTGCAGGAAAAAAAGGTCGATCGGATCGTCAACCCAGACGATTTCCTTGCTTGCCAGCGGCGCCGCGCCGTTCTCGATTTGTCCGCGGTCGTAGTACGGAACCACGCGCCGCGTGTCGGCGTCGAGCCGGCCGCGCAGGCGCATGCTTTTGAGTTCGGGATAAACATCGCCAAGATCAATCGTCAGCAAATCATCGGGCGCGCCGTAGACCGGATAGCGATAACGCTTGTCCGGCGTGCGGCTGCCATAGAGCAGCGGTTCGTAATAGCCGGTGATCAGGCCGGTATCGCTGCCATCACCGTTGATGACTTGATACGGCGTGAAGTTGGTTTCGAAGAACCCCCGCAACGTATCCGGCGACAAGTCCTGCAGCGCTATGGCAGTGGCGCAAACGGTTTGCCAGGCCGTTTGATTCTTGAGTGTGCCGCAGCCCGCGAGAAATGCGTTCCACGCATCTCGCGGATCGTCATCGTGCCAGCCGTCGACCGCATTCCATGTGCTGATGCGCAAAACGGGCGGCGGCGCTTTGGCAGACGGCACTTCGACGGGCGGCACCACCATCGGCTGCGGTTCGGGCAGCGTCTGGCATGCGGCGAGCGCGATCGGAATCAACGCTGCGATGTAACGGCGTATCATCCCTGCCGCCATCTGTTCAATGCAGCACGCGCGGCACCGAGAGCGTGAATTCCGGAATCGGCGCGTCGAATTGCACCCCGTCTTCGGCCACCATCTGGTAACTGCCGCGCATGGTACCGACCGGCGTGGCGATCGCCGCGCCGCTCGTGTATTCGAAGCTTTCATCGGGTTTAAGCAGCGGCTGCTCGCCGATCACGCCGAGCCCGCGCACCTCTTGTACGAGGTCGTTCGCATCGGTGATGACCCAGTGGCGGCTGATCAGCTGTGCGGCGACGCTGCCGGTATTCTTAATATTGATGGTGTAAGCAAATACGTAGCGGCTGCTGTCAGGATCCGACTGGTCGGGAATATAGATGGTGCGCGTCGATACCGAGATTTCATGTTTTTTGTCTGTCGCCATCGGTTTATTCCACACTATTTTGATGGCCGTGGCAACCGCGCTGATTGCTAGCTGCGGGAACGCGATTACGGTTAAAATACCGACGTTTTTTACGGATCTCATCATGTACCGCATTGCACCGAGCATATTGTCCGCAAATTTTGCGCGACTCGGCGAAGAAGTCAACAGTGTGATCGCCGCTGGCGCCGATATCATTCACTTCGACGTGATGGACAACCATTACGTTCCCAATCTGACGATTGGCCCGCTGGTATGCGAGGCAATCCGCCCGCTGACCCAGGCGTTGATCGACGTGCATCTGATGGTGAAACCGGTGGACCGCATCATTCCCGATTTCGCGAAGGCCGGCGCCAATATCATCTCGTTTCATCCGGAGGCGTCGGAGCACATTGACCGCACCATCGGGCTCATCAGGGATCAGGGCTGCAAAGCCGGGCTGGTGTTCAATCCGGCGACGCCGCTCAATTATCTCGACCACGTGCTCGACAAGCTCGATCTCGTGCTGATCATGTCGGTGAACCCGGGCTTCGGCGGCCAGAAGTTCATCACCGAGGCGCTCAACAAGCTGCGCGCGGTGCGCAAGCTGATTGACAAATCGGGCAAGGACATCTGGCTCGAGATCGACGGCGGCGTCAAAGGCGACAACATCGCCGAGATTGCGCGCGCCGGTGCCGATACTTTTGTCGCAGGTTCAGCGATCTTCAGCACCAAGGATTACAAGGCGACCATCGCTCATATGCGCAGCGAGCTCGCGAAAGTTTAGCGCGCTGGTTTTTCAATCGAGAGCATCGTCCCGCCGCAACGCGGCGGCTTCGGATTTATGCGCAAAATAAATTTCCCGCTGCCGGTCAAGGCTGTGATGATCGACCTCGACGGCACGCTACTCGATACCGTCCAGGATCTCGCGCTGGCGGTCAATTTAATGTTGATCGAGCTCGGCTGTCCGACGCTGCAGGAAAAGCGGATCGCGAATTTCGTCGGCAAGGGGGTTTTCCATCTGGTGCGGCGTGCGCTGACCGACGTGCAAGGCCGGGAGCCGGACGAGGCGCTGATCGAGCGCGCGATGCCAGTGTTCATGAATTGCTATGAGCGCACCAACGGCGAACATACCAAACCCTATCCGGGGGTGATCGAAGGACTCGATGCTTTCCGCAAAATGGGTTTCCCCCTCGCCTGCGTGACCAATAAAATATCGCGCTTTACGCTGCCGCTGCTGCAGCAGCAACGTCTCGAACATTATTTCCGTGAAGTGATTGCCGGCGATACGCTGCCGAAGAAAAAACCCGATCCGCTGCCGCTTACGCACACCGCTCAAAAATTCGGCGTCGAGCCGCGCGACCTGCTGCTGATCGGCGACTCGCTCAATGATGTCGAAGCCGCCCGTGCCGCCGGCTGCCCGGTGTTTTGCGTCGATTACGGCTACAACGAGGGGCTCGATGTGCGAACTTTCGACGTTGATGCTATAGTGTCCTCGCTGGTTGAAGCTTATAAACTGGTTAAAAAGTCATAATTTTAAAGTCATGACTCCGACGGAAACGAAACGGAAAATCGCTCAATCGTGGCGCCCCTGGCGCGGTGGTTGGCGGTGGCGCGCGCAGTAATCGCGTCGTTGTTGGTCCCCGTTTCGGGTTTTCGTTTCAGTTTTTATGGAGTGGCATCATGACAGAATTGGAATTCAACCGGCTGGCGGCCGCGGGTTATAACCGCATCCCGCTCGTCCTTGAAATTTTCGCTGACCTCGATACCCCACTGTCGGTTTATCTCAAGCTCGCGAATCAGCCTTATACCTATCTGCTCGAATCGGTTGTCGGCGGTGAGCGCTTCGGTCGTTATTCGTTTATCGGCCTGCCCGCCGCATCGCGCCTTGAAGTCTCCGGCCGCGAATGTCGTGAATTTGAACAAGGCCAACTGAAAAGCCGTACGAATAGCGGCGACCCGCTCGAATTTGTCCGTGCCTATCAGGCGCGTTTCAAGGCGGCCGCGCCGCCTGGGCTGCCGCGGTTTTGCGGCGGCTTGGTCGGCTATTTCGGCTACGACACGATACGGTATATCGAAAAAAAGCTTGCCGTAAAACACAAACCCGACGCACTCGGCGTACCCGATATATTGTTGTTGTTGTCCGAACAACTGGCAGTCGTCGACAATGTGACCGGCAAGATTTATCTCGTCGTCTATGTTGATCCGAACGAGAGCTCCGCGTATAAACGCGGCCACGAGCGGCTGAAGGAGTTGTTGGCGGCGTTGCGGCGGCCGGTCGAAATTCCCGCTTCCGCGCCGGCAGCGCTGCGGCAAGCGCGCTCGGAGTTCGGTGAAGCCGCTTATCTGAAAGCGGTCGCGCGCGCCAAGCGCTACATCTTCGACGGCGACATCATGCAAGTCGTGCTGTCGCAGCGCATGAGCCAGCCGTTTGATGCGAGCCCGCTCGCGTTGTATCGCGCGTTGCGCGCGTTGAACCCGTCGCCATACATGTTCTTTTTCAACTTCGACGATTTTCATGTCGTCGGTGCGTCGCCGGAAATTCTAGTGCGGCTTGAAAACGGCACCATTACTTTGCGTCCTATCGCGGGCACTCGGCCGCGCGGCAAAACGTCGGAACAGGATGCGGCGTTGGCGCAGGAATTGCTCGCCGATCCGAAGGAGCGCGCCGAGCACCTGATGCTGATGGACTTGGGCCGCAACGACGTCGGGCGCGTCGCGCAAACCGGTTCGGTGAAGGTGACCGACAACATGGTGATCGAGTACTACTCGCACGTGATGCACATCGTGTCGAACGTCGAAGGCAAGTTAAAGCCGGGGCTCGATGCGATCGCGGTAATGAAAGCGACGTTTCCGGCCGGCACCGTGAGCGGCGCGCCGAAGGTGCGCGCGATGGAAATCATCGACGAACTCGAACCGACCAAGCGCGGCGTCTACGCCGGCGCGGTCGGCCACCTCGGCTTCAACGGTGACATGGATCTCGCGATCGCGATCCGCACCGCAGTGCTCAAGGGCGGCAAGCTTTACGTGCAGGCTGGCGGTGGTATCGTCGCCGACTCGGTGCCGGCCAGTGAATGGCAGGAAACGCAGAACAAGGCGCGCGCGGTACTGCGCGCCGCCGAGATGGCGCAGGCCGGTCTCGATACAATGATCGAGTGAGAGGCCATTATGCTTTTGATGATCGATAACTACGACTCGTTCACCTACAACCTCGTCCAGTATTTCGGCGAGTTGCAGCAGGACGTCGCCGTCTATCGCAACGACGAGATCACACTCGACCGGATCGCGGAACTGAATCCGGATCAGATCGTGATTTCGCCGGGGCCGTGCACGCCGAACGAGGCGGGGGTTTCCGTGCCGCTGATCGAGCGCTTTTCCGGCAAGATCCCGATCCTCGGCGTCTGTCTCGGCCATCAAGCGATCGGTCAGGCGTTCGGCGGCAAAATCGTGCATGCGAAAAAAGTGATGCACGGCAAGACTTCCGCGATCCATCATCATTCGACCGGCGTGTTCCGAAATTTGCCTAATCCGTTCCAGGCGACGCGCTATCACTCGCTGGTGATCGAGCGTGCGAGTTTGCCGGAATGCCTCGAAATCACCGCGTGGACCGACGATGGCGAAATCATGGGCGTGCGCCACAAGACCTTGCCGGTTGAAGGCGTGCAATTCCATCCCGAATCGATTTTGACCGAGCACGGCCATGCGCTGCTCGGGAATTTCCTGAAGGGCGGACAATGAAACCGCAGGAAGCACTCGCGCGCATCATCGAGCACCGCGAGATTTTCCACGAGGAAATGCTGTCGCTGATGCGGCAGATCATGCGCGGAGAAGTGTCGCCGACGCTGATCGCCGCGATCGTGATCGGGTTGCGCGTCAAGAAGGAAACCATCGGCGAGATCGCGGCCGCCGCGCAGGTGATGCGCGAATTTGCGACCAAGGTGCCGGTGGAAAACGCCGTGCACCTTGTGGACACCTGTGGCACCGGCGGCGATGCTGCGCACACCTTCAATATCTCCACCGCGGCCGCGTTCGTTGCCGCGGCGGCCGGCGCCCGTATCGCGAAACATGGCGGACGCTCGGTGTCGAGTAAATCCGGCAGCGCCGACGTACTCGAAGCGCTCGGCGTCAATATCAACCTGACGCCGGAGCGTGTCGCCCATTGCATCAACGAAGTCGGCGTCGGCTTCATGTTCGCGCCCAATCATCACGGCGCGATGAAATACGCGGCGCTGGTGCGCAAGGAGCTCGGCGTGCGCACCATTTTCAACATCCTCGGCCCGTTGACCAATCCGGCCGGCGCGCAGAATCAGGTGATGGGCGTGTTCCATCCCGATCTGGTCGGCATCCAGGCGCACGTGCTGCAGAGGCTCGGCAGCCGGCACGTGATGATCGTGCATGGGCTCGAAAATCTCGACGAGATCTCGATTTCCGGCCCGACGCTGGTTGCCGAGCTCAAGAACGACGCAGTGCGCGAATATCGGATCAAGCCCGAAGATTTTGGATTGACCGTGCGCGATATTGCCGCGATCCGCGTTGACGGGGCCGAACAATCGAAAACCATGCTGCTTGACGCGCTTGATAACAAACCCGGCGCCGCGCGCGACATCGTTGCGCTCAATGCCGGCGCGAGCATTTATGTCGCTGGACTTGTGCCTACATTGATTGCCGGCGTGAACAAAGCGCTGGAAACCATGGCGAGCGGGGCGGCGCGCAAGAAACTCGATCAATTCGTGGGGTTTACGCGAAATGTCTGACATCCTGCTTCGTATTATCGGCGTCAAGCGCCAAGAGGTTGCGCAGGCGAAGGAAGCGAAGCCGCTCACCGTATTGCGGGCGGAAATTAAAACGGCGGGCAAACCGCGCGATTTCGTCGGCGCGCTGCGTGCCAAGATTACTGTGGGCGAGGCTGCGGTGATTGCCGAGATCAAGAAAGCTAGCCCGAGCCGAGGTGTATTGCGTGAGCAGTTCGATCCCGCCACAATTGCCGCGAGCTACGCGCATCACGGTGCGGCGTGTCTGTCGGTGTTGACCGACGAACAGTTTTTCCAGGGCAGCGCCGCTCATCTGAAGCAGGCGCGCGCCGCGTGCAACTTACCGGTGCTGCGCAAAGATTTTATGGTCGATCCGTACCAGATTTACGAATCGCGCGCGATGGGCGCGGACTGCATCCTGCTAATCGCTGCGGTGCTTGACGATACGCAGATGCATGAACTCGAAACGCTTGCGCACAACTTACACATGGCGGTGCTGGTCGAGGTGCACGACGAGGATGAACTCGACCGTGCGCTGAAGCTCAAAACACCGCTGCTCGGCATCAACAATCGGGATTTGCACTCGTTCGAGACCAAGCTCGAGGTGACGCTGCGATTGCTCAAGGAAGTCCCGACCGGTCGCATCGTGATCACCGAAAGCGGCATCCTGCATCCCGACGACGTCGCGCGGATGCGTAAGAATGAAGTGCATGGTTTCCTCGTCGGCGAGGCGTTCATGCGCGCTGAAGACCCCGGCGCCGAACTCGCGCGGCTGTTCGAATAAATGGCGGGCTTGGATTAGAATCAACGGATGATGAATTTTGATTCTCTGATCATCGCGTTCGACAATGGGCTGCGCACACTGCTCGCCCCCGCGCACAGCGCGCGCCCGCATCCCGATGCGCGCATGGCCGAAACCGACCTCGGCGCCAAGGAAAAACAACTAGCGGCGGCGTTGATGCGCGTCAACCACAGCGGCGAAATCTGCGCACAGGCGTTGTATCAGGGGCAGGCACTGACCGCGCGCAACCCCGAAGCGCGCGCCGCACTCGAACAGGCGGCAGCGGAAGAGACCGATCATCTGGCCTGGACCGCGCATCGCGTTGAGGATCTCGGCGGCCGTTTGAGCGCGCTCAATCCGCTATGGTACGCGGGTTCGTTTGCGATCGGTGCGACGGCCGGGTTGCTCGGCGATAAATGGAATCTCGGTTTTCTTGCCGAGACCGAGCGCCAAGTCGAAGGCCATCTCGACAGTCATCTCGACAAATTACCGGCGGATGATGTAAAAAGCCGCGCGATCGTCGAACAGATGAAAAGCGATGAAGCACGCCATGCGCATACCGCAGTCGCGCATGGCGCAGCCGAGTTGCCGCAGCCGATCAAGATCGCGATGCATGCCGCGTTGCGCGTGATGACGCGCACGGCATTTTGGGTTTGAACCCTGATTATTGAAGGCGCCTAATTTTAGTTAGCGCTCAACAATCTCGAAGTCGCGAGTGATTTTCGCAGTTTTCGCAAGCATGATTGAAGCCGAACAATATTTTTCCGCCGAGAGCTGAATTGCGCGCTCGACCTGCTGCGGCTTCAGGTCTTTGCCGCTGACGATGAAGTGCATGTGAATTTTGGTGAAGACTTTCGGATCTTCCGTGGCGCGCTCGGCTTCGATTTCGACCACGCAATCGGTGATGATCGCGCGCGCCTTGCGCAGGATGTGCACGACGTCGTATGCGGTGCAGCCGCCGGTGCCAAGCAGCACGGTTTCCATCGGGCGCGGACCGAGGTTGCGGCCGCCGCCGTCCAGCGCGCCGTCCATCACGATCGCATGCCCGCTGCCAGATTCGCCGACGAAGCAGACGTTTTCAACCCATTTGATGCGCGCTTTCATTGCTGTTGTCCCGATTTTGAGGCGATAGTCCGCATTCTATGCGCCGTGCGCGGGTTTGACACGTCGGCGGTTTTTACAATAGAATCCGCGCCTTTCCGTCGTTTCACCCCGGTTGCAGAGCATGAAGACTTTTACGGCGAAAGCCCACGAACTCACGCAAGATTGGTACATCGTCGACGCGCAAGACAAAGTGCTCGGTCGTCTTGCCTCGCAGCTTGCGCTGCGTTTGCGCGGCAAGCACAAGCCGATCTTCACGCCGCACGTCGACACCGGCGATTATATCGTGGTGGTCAACGTCGATAAGGTGCGCGTGACCGGCAACAAGGCGAACGACAAGCTGTATCACCGCCACACGACGTATCCGGGTGGCATCCGTACCACCAATTTCGCGAAAATGCAGGCGAAGCATCCGCGCCGCGTGCTCGAAATCGCGGTCAAGGGCATGCTGCCGAAGGGCCCGCTCGGTTACGCGATGCTGAAGAAGCTCAAGATTTACGCAGGCACCGCGCATCCGCACAGCGCGCAGCAGCCGAAACCGCTCGACATTAAATAAGGCACCCGATGGCCGCTAAACAACCCCAATACAACTACGGCACCGGCCGCCGCAAGACCGCGGTCGCGCGCGTGTTCCTCAAACCCGGCAAGGGCGGGTTCGTCGTCAACGGCAAACCGGTGGACGAATTTTTCTCGCGTGAAACCGGCCGCATGATCGTGCGCCAGCCTCTGGTGCTGACCGACCGGCTCTCCGCGTTCGACATTCTGGTCAACGTGGACGGCGGCGGAGAATCGGGACAAGCCGGCGCGGTGCGCCACGGCATCACGCGCGCGCTGATTGATCATGATGAAACCTTGAAGCCTGTGCTCAAGAAAGCAGGGTTGGTCACGCGCGACGCGCGCGAAGTTGAACGCAAGAAGGTCGGCCTGCGCAAGGCGCGCCGCCGCAAGCAATTCTCGAAACGATAACCCGCAGTTCACGGTTGCGAAAAAGCCGCCTGCGGGCGGCTTTTTCATTTGTATAATCGCTTATAACCAGCTGCGGAGAGGCGCATGGCGAACCGCAAGATCAAAGTTGGCGTGGTCGGTGGCACCGGTTACACCGGTGTCGAGCTGTTGCGGCTGCTCGCGCAGCACCCGCACGCGGAGCTGGTCGCCGTCACCTCGCGCCAGGACGCGGGCACGGCGGTCGCCGCGCTGTTCCCGAGTCTGCGCGGCGCGGTGGACATTGCCTTCAGCGTGCCGGTGGACGCAGCGCTCGACAAGTGCGAGGTCGTGTTTTTCGCGACGCCCAACGGCGTCGCGATGCAGCAGGCGCGTGCGCTGGTGGATGCCGGCGTGCGCGTGATCGACATCGGCGCCGACTTCCGCATCAAGGACGTTGCGTTGTGGGAACAGTGGTACAAAATGAAACACGCGTGTCCCGAGCTCGTCGCCGAGGCGGTGTACGGGCTGCCGGAAGTCAACCGTGCGCAAATCAAGCAGGCGCGCATCGTCGCCAACCCCGGTTGTTATCCGACTGCGGTGCAGCTCGGCTTTTTGCCGTTGCTCAAAAACAAGGTTACGGACCTCGATCATTTGATCGCCGACGCCAAATCGGGCGTCAGCGGTGCCGGCCGCAAGGCCGAACTTGATCTGCTGTTTCCGGAGGCGGCCGACAACTTCAAGGCCTACGGCGCGTCCGGCCACCGGCATCTGCCGGAAATCGTGCAGGGACTGAGCGCGGTCGCCGGCCGCGCCGTTCGGCTGGTGTTCGTTCCGCATCTGACACCAATGATCCGTGGCATCCATGCCACGCTGTACGCGGGGCTGATGGGCGACATTGATTTGCAGGCGGCGTACGAAAAACACTATGCCGACGAACCGTTTGTGGACGTGCTGCCGGCGGGTAGTCATCCCGATACCCGCTCGGTGCGCGGCGCGAACGTGTGCCGTATCGCGGTACATCGGCCGCAAAATGGCGACATTGCGGTGATTCTGTCGGTGATCGACAACCTGACCAAGGGCGCGGCCGGGCAAGCGGTGCAAAACATGAATCTCATATGCGGCTTGCCGGAAACCGCCGGGCTGGAGCAGATCGCATTAATTCCCTAGCCAAAAAACTCAAGCGCAGGTTCGGCATCTCGGCGCCGCGCGTGGCGATCCGGCCCGCGGTGCCGTGGTACTTGCGCTGGCTCGGGCTGATATTGCTGTCCATCGTGGTGATAGTGGCGACGCGCGCGGCCTATAATTTCGGCATGCGCTTCGCGGGTTTCGAGCAGAATGAAGCCGACCGCGAAAGACAACGTCTCAGCGATGACAACGCGCGGCTGCAGCGGGAAAATGCGGGACTGCAAAGCAGTCTTGCACAGAGCGAACGCCAGCGCCAGATCGACCACAGCGCCTATGACGATCTCGGCAAACAGGTCAAGGCGCTCAGTAACGAGAACGCAGCGCTCAAGGAAGATCTCGCATTTTTCGAGACGCTGATGCCCGCGAGCGGCAAGGAAGGTGGCGTAACTATCAATCGCTTCAAGATCGAGACCGGCGCGCTGCCTGGCGAATATCATTACCGGCTGCTGGTAATGCAGAGCGGGCGGCGTGCCGGCAATTTTCAAGGCAGCTTGCAATTGGTGGTCAATTTGCATCAAGATAACGGAAATCTGGTGATGACTCTGCCGCCGCAGGGCGCACAGGACGTACAATCCTACCGGCTGAACTTCCGGTTTTACCAGCGTGTCGAGGGCATGTTTCGCGTTTCGCCCGGCGCGGAAGTGAAAGGCGTACAAGTGCGGGTATTCGAAAATGGCAGCAAGGATCCCACGCTGATTCAATCTGCCGCTATGTCATGAAGGGAGCAATATCATGTTCGGTAACAGCAAGCGCAATAAACCGCAGAACCGCATTGACAGCCTGATCGGCGCCGGCACTATGGTCGAAGGCAATATTACTTTCACCGGCGGCTTGCGCGTGGACGGTCAAGTGCGCGGCAATGTGTTCGCGGCGGACGACAAGCCCGGCACGCTGGTGTTGTCGGAGCAGGCGCGCATCGAAGGCGAGGTCCGAGTCTCGCATATTGTAATCAATGGGACCATCGTTGGCCCGGTGCACGCGGCCGACTATGCGGAACTGCAGGCCAAGGCTAATGTCACAGGGGATGTTTATTACCGCACGCTGGAAATGCAGCACGGCGCGGTGGTGCAAGGCCGGTTCATGTACCATGCGGATGGCAAGAGCGAAAAAGTGGTGCCAATCAAACCGGCGATGGCCGATTGATTTCCGGGACATCGCCTCCATTTGAATATTTAATGAGCAGGATTGAATATGAACGCAGTCACTGAAATTCCGACCCCGCTGGTTTTCACCGACAGCGCGGCGGCCAAGGTCAGGCAGTTGATAGATGAAGAAGGCAACCCTGCACTCAAGTTGCGCGTGTTCGTGACCGGCGGCGGCTGCTCGGGCTTTCAGTACGGGTTCACGTTCGATGAGCAAATCAGCGATGATGACACTTCGCTGCAGAAAAGCGGCGTCACGTTGCTGGTGGATCCGATGAGCCTGCAATATCTGATGGGCGCGGAAATCGACTACCAGGAAAACGCCGAAGGCGCGCAGTTTGTGATCAAGAACCCGAACGCAACTTCAACTTGCGGTTGCGGGTCTTCGTTCTCAGCCGACTAAGAAAAATTATTTTGGATTTAAAAAGGGCGCTCATAGCGCCCTTTTTATTTGGGTGAATGACAATGGGTCACCGGGAAAAGAATTACCCGTTACACCGGTGCTTTGGGTTTCCTACCGGCGCTAGCGCGCGGAATATATCCCGCCGCGCGATAGAGCGTCCCGTCGACCTTTTCCCCGCCTTTGAATCTAATCACGCGGCACATGACTATATCCCCTCTGACTGAAAGTTCTGATACACCGAGGCGCACTTTTGCGAGCGGTATGCCGGTCCCTGCAGCGATCTCCGAATCGAGCCGCTCACCATGGTCTTTTAGGTATTGCAGGATTTCGTGCATTTCAATGCTCCTCATCATTACCAGAGCGGTATGCTCAAGTGTAGAACAACCCCTAGAGTATATGATATCGCGAGCTGTTTACTGGCGGCCGTGTAATAAGAGGCGGTGGAACTCTGCGTTCCAAGGAGGCAACGCTTCGGAGGGACATGGGGGACTGCTATTGGGCGAAACTTGTCAAATATCGAGTATTCGCTTTTATTTGCGATAAATCGCGCCCAGCACGCGTGCGCCGCGTGCGCCGGTGACTGCCGGCAAATTCCCTGGCTCACCGCGCAGACAACGCCGCGCGAGCCAGGCGAAGGCGAGCGCCTCGACCTGTTCGGCGGTAACGCCAAGCACGTCGGTCGGCGTGACCTTGCGGTCTTTCATCTGTTCCGCCAACAACTTAACCAGCGCCGTATTGCGCGCACCACCGCCGCATAAATAGACTTCGCGTGCCCCGGCGCAGAACATTTCGACTGCATCGGCAATCGCGCCGGCGGTCAGCGCGAGCAGCGTCGCCTGCACATCGGCGGGCGCCGCATTCTTCGGCAGCAGCGACTCCAGCCATTCGAGATGAAAGATCTCGCGCCCCCCGCTCTTCGGCGGCACGCGGCGGAAGAATTCATGCGCGCGCAGTTTGGCGAGCAGGTCCGGCAGCATATGCCCGCTTTGCGACCACGCGCCGCCGACGTCCAATGGCTGATGGAGATGGCGTTGCGCCCATGCGTCGAGCAGCACGTTGCCGGGGCCGCAGTCAAAACCGCTGACCGCACCGTTTACCGGAAGATCGGTGATATTGGCGATGCCGCCGATATTGACGATGACGCGATGCACTTCCCGGCTCGCGAACACCGCGTGATGAAACGCTGGCGCGAGCGGCGCGCCGTGGCCGCCAGCGGCGACATCGCGGCTGCGGAAATCGCAGACGATGTCTATGCCGGTGAATTCGGCGAGCAGCGCGCCGTTCACAAGCTGGATCGTATAGCCCGCGGCGGGTTGATGGCGCACGGTCTGGCCGTGGCAGCCGATGGCGGTGATCTCTGCAACCGGCGCCCCGGCCGTGCCGAGCAGAGTCTGTACGCACTCGGCATAGTGTCGTGTCAGTGCATTGGCCGCGAGTGCCCCGCGCCGCAGTTCGTCCCCCCCGGCATGGTTGAGCGCAAGCAATTCGGTCCGCAATGCAGGCTCGAATGGTTGATGATGGTGGGCGAGCAGACGCGGCCGTTGCGCGCCGAAGTCGGCGAGCACGGCGTCAACACCGTCGAGACTGGTGCCGGACATCAGGCCGATGAACAGTTCTGACATAAGCGCTGGCCGGAGTGAAGCAGGCGACCTTTCAGGCTAGAATCCTGTCTTGGATGTTGTCCGAAGATTAAACAGCGCCGACAATAAAATCAATCAATGAATCCGAAAGAACAACTCGACATCATCAAGCGTGGTTGCGACGAGCTGCTGGTCGAAGCCGAACTTGCGGACAAGCTCAAGTCCGGCAAGCCGCTGCGCGTCAAGGCCGGCTTCGATCCAACCGCGCCCGATCTGCACCTTGGCCACACCGTGCTGCTCAACAAGCTGCGGCAGTTGCAGGACCTCGGCCACCATGTGATCTTCCTGATCGGAGATTTCACCGGCATGATCGGCGATCCGACCGGCAAGAACGCGACGCGTCCGCCGCTGTCGCGCGAGGAGGTCGAACGCAATGCCGAGACCTACAAGACGCAGGTGTTCAAAATTCTCGACGCAGGAAAGACCGAAATCGCCTACAACTCGACGTGGATGAACAAACTGACGCCGGCCGACATGATCCGGCTTGCCGCCACCTACACCGTCGCGCGCATGCTCGAGCGCGACGATTTCGGCAAGCGTTATAAATCGAACCAGCCGATCGCGATCCACGAATTCCTTTATCCGCTGGTGCAGGGTTACGACTCGGTCGCGCTGAAGGCCGACCTCGAGCTCGGCGGCACTGACCAGAAATTCAATCTGCTGATGGGGCGCGAGCTGCAAAAACATCACGGCCAGCCGCAACAATGCATCCTGACCATGCCGCTGCTCGAAGGAATCAGAGGCGGAGATAAAATGTCGAAATCGCTCGGCAACTACATCGGTATCACAGAACCACCGAGTGAGATATTCGGCAAGATAATGAGCGTTGACGATGATTTAATGTGGCGATATCTAGAATTATTGTCGTTTGAATCACTGGCGACGATCGCGCATTGGAAAAAGGAGGTCAAAGAGGGGCGCAACCCGCGCGACATCAAGGTCGCGTTCGCGCAGGAGATCGTCACGCGCTTTCACGACAGGGCCGCGGCGGACAAGGCGCTCACCGATTTCGAGGCACGATTTAAAGAGGGAAAGGCACCAGAAAATATTCCTGAAGTCGTGGTTTCCGTTCCTGTCAGTTTTTACAGCATTCCAATTGCAAATGTTCTCAAGGAGTCGGGGTTGACGGCAAGCACATCAGCAGCACGAAGCATGATCGATCAAGGAGGCGTCAGGCTTGATGGCCAAGTAGTCAATGATAAATCGCTGACCTTGAACAAGGGGGCTCAAGTGGTGGTGCAAGTCGGCAAGCGCAAATTTGCGCGGGTGACTATCAAATAAATGGGGCAATGCGATGGATGAGAAAAAGGTTGATCTCGAAGAAGTGTCAAAGCTGATCGAAGCGCTGGAACGCGATCTTGCGCAGGTGCGCAGCGGCTCGCAGGATATGCGTCGCCTGCGCGACGAGGTCGAAACGCTCAAGCAGGTGCTGAACGCGCCGATCCAGAAACATCACTGGATCCGCGACGGACTGCGCAGCGTTCACACTGCGCTCGACAAGACGGTGGACACTGCGCTTGTCGACGGCGTGAAGGCGAGCCAGTATATTTCGGAAATCGGGCGGATTTTGGGGATGTAGCAGGTGGTACTGCCAAGCCAGGGCGTTGCCGATTGAAAATCGAAATCAAAAAATTCCGCGTCCGCGAGGGCGGGAAAGTTGACCTGAGAAAATGGCCGACGCGCGCGCGGCCGTTTTACGAATCGAAAAAGGACTACGCGCGGTTTCTGGACAGTCATATCGCGCAATTAAGCGCGTTGCAGAGCGTGCTTTACGCGCACAATCGCTACGCGCTGCTGCTGATTTTTCAGGCGATGGACGCCGCGGGCAAGGATAGCGCGATTAAGCACGTGATGTCGGGCGTCAACCCGCAGGGCTGCCAGGTGTTTTCGTTCAAGTCGCCCTCGGCGGAGGAGCTCAACCATGATTTTCTCTGGCGGACGACCCGGTGCCTGCCGGAACGCGGGCGCATCGGCATCTTCAATCGCTCTTACTACGAGGAAGTGCTGATCGTGCGCGTGCATCCGGAAGTCTTGCGTGGCGAGGTGCTGCCTGACCACATGACGCAGGGCAAGGACATTTGGCGCGGCCGCTACCGCTCGATCGTGGATCTGGAAAACCACCTGCATCGCAACGGCACCCGTGTTATCAAATTTTTCCTCCACCTGTCAAAGGAGGAACAGCGCAAGCGATTTCTCGCGCGCATCAACGACCCGCATAAGAACTGGAAATTCAGCCAAGCCGACATCGAGGAGCGCAAGTTGTGGAAGCGCTACATGGAGGCATACGAAGCGTGCCTCGGCGCAACCAGCACTGAGGTTGCGCCGTGGTATGTAGTGCCAGCCGACGACAAGGAAAATGCGCGGCTCATCATTTCACAGGTGATCGTCGATACGCTGGAGGCGCTGAAGATGGACTATCCCAGGCCCGACAAAGCACGACGCAAGGAACTGCAAGCCATCCGCAAGCAGCTCGAAAGATAGCGAAAAATAGATGAATCCCGCCGCCGGCCTGCTTCCTGTCGCGTATCAGAATGCTGGCCACGGGCCGCTGATTCTCGCAATTTTTGCGCTCACCTACATCAGCATTGCGGTTGGCCATGTGCCCGCCCTGAAAGTGAGCCGCACCGGTATCGCCTTGCTCGGCGCGATCGCGATGACTATCTTCGCTGGTATAACGACGACGGATGCCATTGCCTTCATCAACTGGCCAACTATTTTTCTGTTGTTTGGCTTCTTCGTGCTGTCGGCGCAACTGCGCCTGTCTGGATTTTTCGACAAAGTGGCGAACGCCGTCACGGCTCGGCTCGGGCACCCGGCGCGCTTTCTGTTCGAGCTGATGCTGGTGACGGCCGGACTGTCCGCCGTGCTTAACCACGATATCGTCTGCTTCGTGTTCGCGCCGATCGTCGCCGCCACGCTGATCCGGCAAAAACTCCATCCGACGCCGTTCCTGATCGCGCTCGCGATTGCGAGCAACATCGGCGCCGCTGCCACGCTGGTCGGCAATCCGCAGGACATGATGATCGCGCAGGTCGCGCGGCTCGATTTCGGACGCTACCTCCTGTGGTCCATTGCACCGGTCCTGTTCGCGCTGGGCTGCGCCTACGCAATCATCTGGATGCTGTCGCGCAAAACGCTGCAACGCGCGGCGTTCCCGCCAACCAGCGCGCAGCACGCGTACCGGCCGTTTGACCGCGGCCATACCGTCAAGGGCCTGGTTATTCTGGCGATCGTCATCGCACTGTTCTTTTCGCCGCTGCCGAAAGAAATCGTCGCGCTCGCCGCCGCCGGCATTCATATCGCGAGCCGCAAATTCCGCACCGAGGAATTGCTGGGTCTGGTGGATTGGCCGATTCTCGTGCTGTTCATGGGATTGTTCGTGATCGCCGGCGCGTTTCAGACCACCGGCTACGGCGAGCAGGCCGTGCGCTGGTTCGCCAGCAACGGGTTAAATCTGCAATCGCTGCCCATGCTCGCGGTGGTCACGGCGGTGCTGTCCAACCTGCTCAACAATTCCGCGGCGGCGATGCTGCTGCTCAACGTCGTCGATCTTTCGCATCCGGCGTCAGCCTACACGCTGGCGCTCGCCAACAGCTTCGGCGGCAGCCTTGCCATCATCGGCAGCGTGTCCAACATCATTGTCGTGCAGCAGGCGCGTGCCTTGGGAGTCAAGATTTCTTTGTACGACTTCATCCGCTTGGGCATTCCGGTGACGTTGGTCGCTATCGGCGGGTTAATACTTTGGACGATACTGCTGGCTTGAAATCGCGCGCAGCGCGCCGGCAGCTACCTTAGAGACGTGTCCTCAGCAATGATATGACGCGACGCGTTCGACTTCTTTCTTCGAACCGAGAATGACCGGCACGCGCTGATGCAGTCCGGTGGGTTTGATATCGAGAATGCGCTCGCGGCCGGTGGTGGCGGCACCGCCCGCGTGTTCGATGATAAAGGCCATCGGGTTGGCTTCGTACATCAAGCGTAACTTGCCGCCCTTGTCCTGCGTTTTGGTGTCCAGCGGATAAAGGAAAATCCCACCCCGGCTCATGATGCGATGGACTTCATCCACCATGGAAGCCACCCAGCGCATGTTGAAGTTCTCTTTACGGGGCCCCTCTTTTCCCGCGAGTAATTCGTCGATGTAACGTTTTACCGGCGCTTCCCAGAAACGCATGTTGGAAGCGTTGATTGCGAACTCCTGGGTGTCGACGGGGATGCGCATATTCTGCTGGGTCAAATGAAATTCACCGGTCTCGCGATCCAACGTAAAAACGTTGACTCCGTCGCCCAATGCCAGCACCAGCAAAGTGGTAGGACCATAGAGCGCATAGCCGGCACATACCTGCCGGGTGCCCGGTTGCAGGAAAGCACGCTCATCCGGCTCGCCGACGCCGTCCTGACAATTGAGCACGGAGAAGATCGTGCCCACTGATACATTGATATCGATATTGGAAGATCCATCCAAAGGATCGAACAACAGCAGGAACTCGCCTTTCGGGTGGCGATGCGGAATCATGTACGGCAACTCCATTTCTTCCGAGGCCATGGCGGCGAGATGGCCGCCCCATTCGTTTGCTTCCAGAAAAATTTCGTTGGAGATGACGTCCAGCTTTTTTTGCGCTTCGCCTTGAACGTTCTCACTGCCGGCGGCGCCGAGAACGTCGGCCAGACCCCCTTTGCCGATGGTAATCGAAATCGCCTTGCATGCCATGGACACGACCTCGAGCAAATGCCGCAAGTCGGAAGAAAGCGGGGGAGTGTGCCGTTCCTTTTCGATCAGAAAACGGGTCAGACTGACGTTACGCATCGTGAATTTAGCAATAGAGTAAATACATATTATATACGGCGCTGCCGCGGGATGGCGGACGGAAACCGAAAAAAGCGGATTGCGTCAGGAAAGTCGTCCAGTACTCGACGCAATGCCTTAATCGCGCTGATCGCCCCACAGTTCTTTCAATCGTTCGTCGCGCCGACAGCCGATCTTGTACATCTGATAGTGCACCGGGTTCTTTTTGTAGAACTCCTGGTGGTAGTCCTCGGCCGCGTAGAATTCCGACGCCGGGCGGATCGCGGTCACGATTGAGGCCTTGAATGGCTTGGTTTTTTCAAGCTGCGCTTTTGACGCCTCGGCAACGCGTTTCTGTTCGTCGGTGGTGTAGAAAATCGCGCTGCTGTATTCCGGGCCGCTGTCGCAAAACGCCTGGTCCTTGGTGGTCGGGTCGATGTCGTGCCAGTACGCATCGAGCAGTTTTTCGTAGCTGACTTTCTGCGAGTCGTAGACGACCTTCACCGATTCGAGGTGGCCGGTGTTGGTGTACGAAACGTCCTCGTAGGTCGGATTCTTCTTGGCGCCGCCGGTAAAGCCCGCAGTCGTCGCGACCACGCCATCGACGTGGTCGAACAATTTCTGGATCGACCAGAAACAGCCGCCGGCGAAAATTGCGATCGCGGTACTGCCGCTGGCTGCGGCAGGCTGGGTTATTTCACTGCTGTTTGCAATGGCGATGCCGAATGCGGCGAGCAGAATAAGAGGCACGGTCGGGAAGGTTTTCATGACATAAACTCGCGCATGGTTTTAACTTGGATTAGTCGTGACGCGCTACTGTTTCTTACATCATAATACTGTCAGGAAATTGCCGCGCGAACGACTAACCACCTCTCGTTTCTAAGGAGCATGACATGACGCAATCACCCGCCAATATCAACCGGGAAATCGCGACGCTCGGCGGTGGCTGTTTCTGGTGCCTAGAAGCAGTGTTCGACAATCTGCGGGGCATCGAGTCGGTCGAATCCGGCTACACCGGCGGCAAGAACGCGAACCCGACTTACCAACAGGTTTGCAACGGCAACACCGGCCATGTTGAGGTGGTGCGCGTGACATTCGACCCGGACGTAATTGCGTACCGCGAA
>Ga0074044_10001712_pt1 | contig 19610 bp, 6 predicted proteins | sample BogForMeECP23OM1_FD_94443 | JGI IMG/M metagenome (GOLD analysis project Ga0074044, IMG submission 94443) | Bog forest soil microbial communities from Calvert Island, British Columbia, Canada - Bog Forest MetaG ECP23OM1 | ecosystem: Environmental > Terrestrial > Soil > Wetlands ...
TGTCCCTTGAGATCATCGGCTCGTTGCCCGCGGCCGATCCGAAACATCTGCTGCACGCGGCCAAGGCCGAGTTCGGCGAGGTGGACGGTGAGCTCGACGTTTTGCAGCGTTGCGGCGATGCGCTGGCGCAGGTGCTCACTGGAGAGCAGGACCCTCTCGAGCTGCTGTTTCCCGGTGGCGCGTTCAACGAGGCTCGCAGGCTTTACGTCGAATCGCCTGCGGCCCGGACCTATAACACAGCTCTGGCGGAAGCGCTGGTCGCGGCGATCGAGAGGCTGCCTGCCGGCGCCACGCTCCGCGTGCTGGAGATCGGCGCCGGCACCGGCGGCACCACCAGCTACGTCTTGCCGTATTTGCCGGCAGGAAAGGTCGAGTACGTCTTCACAGACGTGTCCCAACTCTTCCTGGAGCGAGCCGCCGCGCAGTTCGACGCGTATGACTTTCTGCGCACGGCCTTGCTCGACATTGAAAAGAATCCCTTTGACCAGGGCTTCCGGCCCGGACAGTTCGACGTGGTCATCTCCGCCAATGCGCTGCACGCGACGCAAGACCTGGCGCAGACCGTCGGCCGTGTGCGAAGCCTTTTGGCGCCTGGCGGTTTGTTGTTGCTGCTGGAAGGCGTCAGGAGTCAGCGATGGACCAATATTACCTTCGGCATTATTGAGGGCTGGTGGCGTTTCACTGATAGGGCGCTGCGGCCAAATCATCCCCTGATCGCCGCCGACGCCTGGCGAAGTCTGCTGAAGCAGCTTGCGTTTGATGGCTTCCAGGCGATTCCGGAAGATTCGTCGGGGCCGCTCAGCGAAGATCAACAGGCGATCATCATCGCTCGCGTGCCGAGGGCTACGCAGGCTTGGACCCTCGTCGGGAGTTCCGACGGCGTTGCTGCTGCGCTCGCAGCACGCCTCAGGGCGCGTGGCGACTCCGTGACAGTACTCGCCGCCGAGATCGAAGACGGGATCGTTCCGGATGAGAGTAATCTGGTCTATCTCGCCGCCCTCGAGTTGGTTGGCGCGCAATATGACGATCGCCATGCCGCGCAGCGTTGCATGTCGCTTGCGTGTGAGGTTCCCGTCCAGTGGCTCGCGCGGTTCGGAAAAACTTCTCGATCCGGACTTGCGTGGCTCGTGACGCGCGGTGCACATGCCGTACAAGGCCAGGCTTCGCCGGGACCTCGATGGCAGGCGCCGCTCTGGGGCATAGGGCGCGCCTTCTCCCTCGAGCAACCGGACCGTTGGGGTGGGTTGATCGATCTGCCGCCCGAGAATGACGCGGAAAGCATCGCGGACACGCTTCTCGTCGCCTTCGACGCCGCCGATGGGGAGGACCAGACCGGCTACCGTATCGGAAGTCGATATGCAGCGCGATTAGCCCCCGCTCCCGCGCCGGCATCGCATACGACCCGGTTCGTGTCGGACGCAACGTATCTGATCACCGGCGGCTTCGGGGGGGTCGGTCTTCTGGTTGCGGGCTGGATGGCCGCGCACGGCGCCCGGCATATCGCTTTGCTCGGCCGGCACCCCGACATGACGTCCGAGGCGCTGCGCGAGATCGAGCGACAGGGCGCCCGGATCATTCCGCTGGCCGGCGACGTCGCAGACGAAAGTTCGATGCGCGAGCTGATTTCCCGTCTCGGGACGGAGGCCCCGCCTTTGCGTGGCATCGTCCATGCCGCCGCGGACGTCAGCGCAGCAGAAATTCATCAACTAAGCGCCGCCCAAATCCGCCGCATGCTGCGCCCCAAAATCGAAGGCACACTTGTCCTGGAACGTGTGACGCGGGATCTAGAACTTGATTTCGTTGTCCTTTTCTCTTCAACGACCGCCCTCTTAGGATCCGCGGAACTGGCGCATTACGCAGCCGCGAACCTATTCCTTGACGCGACAGCCCTTGCCATGAATCGACCCGACCGCCGGGTCATTTCGATCAACTGGGGGGCTTGGGAAAGGATACGCATGGCGTCGCCGGAAACCCGGCGTTCGTTCCAGGAGGCGGGTCTTTTATCCATGTCGGCTGCCCAAGCGCTCGACGCCCTTGGTCGGCTCATTGCCGGCTCCGCAGCCCAAGGCGTCGTCGCCCGCATCGACTGGAGCCTGTACAAGCCGCTGTTCGAGGCGCGGAGATCGCGACCGTTCCTTTCGCTCGTGGGCGCGACGCGCCGGCCGGTCGGGGTGACGAAGGTTCCGGCGGCCCGTGGCCTTGTCGAGGACTTCGCGGAGCGGCCCGAAGCCGAACGGCAGAAGCTGCTGCTGGCGTTGGTTCGAGGCGCTACGGCTGCGGTGCTGAGCGCCGAGGAAGATGCGATTCCTCCCGATGTGGATCTGCTCGAATTAGGCATGGACTCCCTGATGGCGGTCGAACTCCGGCGGCGGATCGAGGCGGGGGTAGGCAAGCCGTTGCCGTCGAACCTGGTCTTCAAATACCCGAGCGTGGACGCCCTCGCGACATTCCTGGCCGGACTCTTCGAAATCCCCGCGCCGCCAGAGAGCGTCGAGACGCCCAAGGGGCAACAGCAGGCGCCGCAGGAAGAGCCTTCGGCCGCGTCGGAAACGGTCAGACCGGATCGGTCTTACGGGCTTTCGTACAGCCAGAAGGCTTTGTGGTTCCTGCACAATCAGGCGCCCGACAGCGCCGCGTATAACGTTTCTCTTGCCGTTCGCGTGCTGTCTGAACTCGACACGACCGCGCTCCGCCGGGCGTTGCAACGCGTTATCGACCGCCACGCGGTCCTGCGCACCACGTACGCCTTCATTGATGGGGAGCCGCGTCAACACGTCGCTAGCCAGGCGGCTGCGTACCTCCACGTGTACGCCGAGTCACACCTCTCCGAGAGCGATCTGCGGAAACGGCTGGAGGTCGAAGCCGGGCGGCCCTTCAGCCTGGAGCGTGGCCCCATTATCCGCGCCGTCGTCTACACGCGCGGCCCGCGTGACCATGCCCTCTTGGTGTCGATGCATCACATCGCTGTGGACGGCTGGTCGATCATGATGCTTATCGATGAAATCCTGACGCTTTATTCCGAGGAGACCGGGGGGCCCGCCGCTAATCTGTCACTGCCGACCCTGCAGTATACGGACTATGCCCAATGGCAGGAAGTCATGCTCGCGGGAGATGAAGGGGAGAAGCTTTGGTCGTACTGGCGGGACAAGCTTGCTCCTCCTCTGGAGCGGCTCGTGCTGCCCACCGATCACCCGAGACCCGTCCTTCAGACACTGAGGGGCGACTCTTTGAGTTTTCGATTGGGGTCCGACGCGACTCAGGGCGTCATGGGATTGGCCCGTCAGGTCCGGACGACGCCGTTCGTCGTCATGCTGGCCGCGTTCCAGGTCCTGCTGTCGTCCCTCGCCGCCACGGAGGACGTGATTGTGGGCACGTCCACCTTTGCGCGCAGCAAGCCAGATTTCATGCCGATCGTAGGCGACTTCGTGAATTCGGCGCCGATCCGCGGACGCGCCTCGGACAATCTCTCGTTCCGGGACTTTGTCGCACAACTAGCGACCACGGTTCTGGAGGCGATGGAGGCGCAGGAGTTTCCGTTGGCGCTGTTGGTCCAGCGGTTACGGCCCGAGCGTAGCGCGGACTCCTCTCCATTGTTCAAAACGTTCTTCAGTTTTCTGCGTTTTCAGCAGTTCAAGGGGTTTGGGCTGCTGTATGGGGATGAGTCCGATGACGCCGTGGAGATAGCCGGACTCCGCCTCGCTCCTCTCCCGATCGAACAAGGCAGCGGCCAATTCGACCTGTCGCTCCAAATGGTCGAAATCGGCGACAGCATCCGATACGCCTTCAAGTATAATTCGGACCTGTTCGAGAAAGACACCATCCACAGATTCAGGAATGCGTTTCTTGCAATCGTTGAATCTGTGCTCGGTAACCCCGACATCGCCTTGCGAGATGTGCGCAAGGCCGTCCGGGCTGCAGGACGCCCGGAGAAAGACGTCGGGCGGTTGCTTGACGAAGTTGCGCAGCGTGACATCCGCCTGTCTTTGGACGGCGATCGACTGCGCGTCAGCGCGCCCCGCGGCGCCCTGGACGACGACTTGAAGGCCAAGATCGCTGCGCGGCGCGACGACATTATTGCCCGATTGCGCACTTCAAAACCGGCGAGGCAGGACCAGGATGCGGACGGCGTCCGCAAATTCGTGCGGAGCGGACCCCTGCCAGTTTCCGCGGCTCAGCAGCGGCTCTGGTTCCTGAACCAGATGGATCCGGGCAACACCTACTACAACATCGGCGGCGGCCTCCAATTTCGGGGCAAGCTCGACATCGACGTTCTCAAGCAAGCCATTCACGCTCTGACCGTCCGGCACGAGGCGTTCCGCACCGCCATCGGCGAACGCGACGGCCGCCCTTGGCTGACAATATCCGAGACATCCTCCGTGCCCGTCGATGTCCTCGATCTTTCGGAGCTTCTGGTCGAAGAACGGGAGGCCGCGTCGCGACGCGCGGGCGAGACGCTGCTTCGCAGGCCGTTCGACATGGCGCGCGGGCCGCTGGCCGCCTTCCTCATCGTCCGTCTGGGGGACAATGACCACATCCTCTTTATCGTGATGCACCATATCGTTTCGGATGGCTGGTCTCTGGCGATCGCGTGCCACGAGATCTGTGCGTTGTACGAAGCCGGTCTCGCACACCGTCCGGCTGATCTGCCTTCCCTCTCGGTTGGGCCAATCGACTACGCCGCCTGGGAGGCCGAGCAGTTCCGGTCGGGCCGTCTGGACGACCACCTGGATTACTGGAAGGGCCATCTGCGCAAAGCGCCCGCAGCGCTTGCGCTTCCTACGGACAGAAAGCGCCCCGCGGTACCGTCTCGCCGCGGTGGGCGCTTACGGCGGTATCTTGATGGCCGTCTTATAGCCTCCCTTGAAGAATGCAGCCGCAACCATGGCGCCACGCTGTTCATGACGCTCCTGGCGGCTTGGCAGGTGCTGATGTACCGCCATTCCGGCCAGGACGATGTCGTGATCGGCGCCCCGATGGCCAATCGCGATGATCCGGCGCTCGAAGGCGTCATCGGCTGTCTGGTGAACAACGTCGTGATGCGCGGTCGCCTCGACGGGAACCCTCGTTTCGACGCCTTTCTGGAACAGGTCAAACAGACAACGCTGGCGGCCTTCGATCATCGCATGCTGCCGTTCGACCGTCTCGTTCAAGGTCTCAATCCGGAACGCAACGCCAGCCACGCGCCAATTTTCCAGGTTCTTTTCACGCTGATGTCGTATCCGGTGCGGTCGCTCGCCCCCGCGGGGTTGACCGCAGATTTCGTTGCTTTGGACAGCGGCGTCTCTCGTTTCGATTTGACCGTCGACTTGAGCCCGATCACGACCGGTCGGCACAATGGCGAGTACGCTGCGATGTACGATTACGACAGCGATTTGTTCGATGCGCCGACCATCAGCCGGATGCACGAGCATTTCAGCCGTCTGCTGGCGGCCATCGTGGCCAGTCCGTCATGCCCGATCGACGATCTGCCGCTGGTCGAGCAGGCGGAGGAGTATCGATTGCTCGCGGAATGGAACAACACGTCCGTACCGCACGACCACTCGCGTTGTGTTCATCACCTGCTTGAAGCAAGCGAGCGTTCGACGCCGGATGCAGTCGCCGTCATCGCGGGTTCCGTTGCAGTTGACTACCGGGCGCTCGACGCAGGCGCCAACAGGCTTGCGCATCTCTTGGGACAGCAAGGCGTCGGACGTGGCGCCCTTGCGGCTGTTTGCCTCGAACGCACGGCCGACATCCCAATGGCGCTGGCCGCTGTCCTGAAGGCGGGAGCCGCCTATGTCCCGCTTGATCCGACCCATCCTGAGGAACGCCTCCGTTACATCCTCGAGGACGCCGAGGTCTCCTGCCTCATCACCACGAGCCGGTTGCTGCCGATTTTCGAGAATGTCACGGCGAAGATCGTCCTGCTTGACGAGGTCCACGCGCAGCTTCAGCAACAGCCAGCCGTGGCCCCGAGGGTGGCGGTTCAGCCGGACGACCTCGCCTATGTGATTTACACATCCGGGTCGACCGGCCGTCCCAAGGGCGTCGAGATCGAACACCGCAACGTCGTCAGTTTTCTGGAAGCGATGCTGCGCCAGCCCGGTCTGACATCGTCCGACCGCTTGTTGGCGGTGACGACGCTGGCGTTCGACATCGCGGGTCTCGAGATTTGGTTGCCGCTCAGCGTAGGCGCGACGGTGGTCATCGCATCGCAGACCGACGTGCTTGACGGCGCTCGGCTGGCCAGCCTGATCGATGCGCAGGAAATCACCGTGCTGCAGGCGACGCCGGCGAGCTGGCGCTTGCTGCTCGCGTCAGGTTGGGCAGGCAACCGAAGTCTGAAGGCGCTGTGCGGCGGCGAGGCGCTGCCGGCCGATCTGGCGGCGGCGCTTCTCGATCGCACCGCCGAGCTCTGGAACATGTATGGACCGACCGAGACAACGATCTGGTCCACCGCAGGGCGCGTGTCCGATGCGACCGAAACAATCACCATCGGCCGGCCGATCGCCAACACGCAGACATTTGTCTTGGAAACGTCAGGCCGACTTGCGCCGGCCGGAGTGGTTGGAGAACTCTGCATCGGCGGTGAAGGCGTTGCGCGCGGCTACCGCAAGCGGCCCGAGCTCACCTCCGAGAAATTCGTATCGGCTGCGCTTCCTGACGGCCGGACCGTCAGACTCTACCGGACGGGAGACCTGGCTCGCTTTCGCAGCGACGGAAGCCTCGAGGTGGTGGGTCGGAGCGATTTCCAGGTCAAAGTGCGCGGATACCGCGTCGAGCTCGGTGAAATCGAGGCTGTTCTGATGAGCTGCCCGAGCGTCACGTCGTGCGTCGTGGTTGCGCGGGCGTCCTCTGCAGACGATCAGCGGCTCGTAGCCTACGCGACCTTGCAGGACGGCGCGGCGCTCGACGCCGAAGCCACGCGCGCAACTCTGCGTCGCAAGCTGCCCGAGTACATGATCCCGGCCCTGTTCGTCGTGTTGCCGGCTTTGCCGCTGACCCCGAACAACAAGATCGACCGCAACGCCCTGCCGCCGCCTCGGGCGCAAGACGTTCGCGTGAACAACCCGCTCACTGTGTTGATGACGCCTGATCAGCGCCGTGTCGCAGAGCTGTGGCGACAGGTGCTGCAGGTTAATCACGTGGGCTTGAGCGAAAACTTCTTTGACCTTGGCGGTCACTCGCTTCTTCTGGTCAAGCTGCATGCGAGCCTGAAGCAGGCGTTTGCGACGGATTTTCCGCTCATCGAATTGTTCCAGCGTACGACAGTCGCGAGCCAGGCGGAACGACTGTCTTCAATCCCCCGTACCGACGATGTTTTGATGCGCGCGCGAACCCGCGCGGAAAGGCAATTCCATGCTGGAAATGCGCATGTCTGAGCAGGCGCTCCTGGAGCGCTACCCGGCGCAGGCCATCGCAATTGTCGGCTTGGCCGCGCGTTTTCCCGATGCGCGGAACCTCGACGATTTCTGGCGCAACGTACGTGACGGCGTCGAATCGCTCGAGACGCTCGGCGATGCAGAACTCGACGCCGCCGGCGTGCCCGTCAACGTGAGGAGCAATCCGCAGTTCGTTCGCAAGGGCACCACGCTCGAAGGCGCCTTGCTGTTTGACGCCGGTTTTTTTGGACTGTCGCCCCGTGAGGCGCAGATCCTCGATCCGCAGCATCGGATTTTTCTGGAATGCGCGTGGGAGGCGCTGGAGCACGCGGGCCACGCTCCCGGCATGACGGAGAAGTCCGTCGGCGTTTATGCCGGCTCCAGCATGAACACCTACCTGCTCGCACAAATCATGCGCGACTCCGCGCTGATGGAGGCGGCGGGCGGTTACCAGCTGATGCTTGGCAACGACAAAGACTTTTTGTGTACGCGGGTTTCATACAAGCTGGACCTGCACGGACCGAGCATGAATATACAGACCGCGTGCTCGACTTCGCTGGTCGCCGTTGAGGTCGCGTGTCGCGCATTGCAGGCCGGCGAGTGCGATATGGCGCTGGCTGGCGGAATCTCCGTCAACTTCCCGCAGCGCGCCGGTTATCTGTATCAGGACGGCATGATTTTCTCGCCGGACGGTCATTGCCGGCCGTTCGACGAGGGGGCGTCCGGCACGCGAGCCGGCGCCGGCGCCGGCATCGTCGTACTGAAGCGTCTGGCCGACGCGCTGGCCGATCGTGACACCATTCATGCCGTCATCAGGGGCGCGGCGATCAACAACGATGGCGCCGGGAAGGCCGGCTACACCGCACCCAGCATCGACGGTCAGGTCGAAGTCGTCGCCACCGCCCAGGCGCTCGCCGGCGTCGATCCACGCAGCATCGGTTACATTGAGGCGCACGGCACGGGCACGCCGCTCGGCGATCCGATCGAGATCGCCGCCCTGACGCGGGTGTTCCGCGCAGCGACCTCCGACGTCGGATTCTGTCGTCTTGGCTCACTGAAGGCTAACCTCGGGCATCTCGACGCCGCGGCGGGCGTCGCCGGCCTGATCAAGATGGTCCTGGCGCTCGAGCACAAGGAATTCCCGCCGCTGGTGAACTTTCGTTCGTCCAACCCTCAGCTCGGCCTGGACCAGAGCCCGTTTACCGCCAGCGCCAGGGGTTCCGCGTGGAGCCGCGACGATGGTCCTCGCCGTGCAGGCGTCAGTTCCTTCGGCATCGGCGGAACGAATGCTCACGTCGTTCTGGAGGAGGCGCCGAACATCCCATGCTCCGCTAGTCCTCGCGATCAGCATTTGCTTGTGCTTTCCGCCAGGACGGAATTGGCGCTGGAGAAGGCGACTGCCAATCTCGCCGACTACCTGGAAGGCCAGCCGGATGTGGCGTTGTCGGACGTCGCGTGGACATTGCAGGTTGGGCGGCAGGCGTTCCCCCATCGGCGAACTGTGGTCGCACAGGACGCGCCGGGGGCGGTCCAGGCCCTGCGCCGGCCCAGGCAGGCGCCGGTCCTCACCGGCTCGCACCGCGGCGGCGCGCGGCCTGTCGCTTTCCTGTTCAGCGGACAGGGCAGTCAGCACGCCGGCATGGGCGCTGCCTTATACGATTCTGAGCCGCAGTATCGGGACTCGGTGGATCATTGTGCGGCGTTGTTGCAGCCCCATTTGGGACTGGACATCCGGAAGATCTTGTTCGCGAACGATGGCGACGCCCTGGTCAACGAGACGCGTTATGCGCAGCCGGCGCTGTTCTGCACCGAATACGCGTTGGCGAAGCTCTGGATGCATTGGGGCGTCTCGCCCCAAGTCATGGTTGGACACAGTATCGGCGAATACGTCGCGGCCCAACTGGCCGAAGTCTTCTCGTTGGCCGACGCCCTTGCGGTGGTGGCGGCGCGGGGACGCCTGATGCAAGCGCTTCCGCCCGGCACGATGGCGGCGGTGCATCTGCCGGCAGGCGAGCTAGCGCCGCTCCTGGGCCGCGGTGTGGAGATCGCAGCCGAGAACGCACCTGGGTTGTGCACGATTTCGGGACCGGCGGAACCAGTGGCCGACTTGCTGCGGCGGCTGGAAGCACGTGGAGCCGAATGCCGTCCTCTACGCACATCGCACGCCTTCCATTCGTCGATGATGGATTCGGCCCTGCCGCCGTTTGCGCATGTGTTGCGCGACCTGACGCTGTCACGGCCGACCATACCGTACATTTCGAATGTCACCGGAACCTGGATCACCGCGGAGCAAGCCACGAACCCCGATTATTACCCCGCGCATCTGCGCCAGCCCGTGCGGTTCGAAGCAGGCGTCCGCTCGCTCGCAGCCGATCCGTCGCTGTTCTTCCTGGAGGTTGGGCCGGGCAATGCGCTGGCCACGCTGACGCGGGCGACGCTTGGCCAGGAACGGGCCAACTTCATTGCGTCATCGCTGTCTCACCCCCGCCGCAAGGACGGCGACATGCGGATGATGCTGGACGCGGCAGGGCGCCTTTGGCTTTCGGGCGTGACCCTGTCGTGGCAAGACATGCAGGACGGCGGCGCCCCGCGCCGCGTTCCCTTGCCGACCTATCCTTTCGAGCGCACGCTATACGCGGTCGATGGGGCGCAGAATGCACCGGCGCCCGTCGCTTCGGCGCAGACGAATCGTGCTCCATCCTCGGAGGTCGCGCATCGTCTGTACGCGCCAAGCTGGGCGCGCGACGAGTCGGTTTCGGCCGCCAAGCCCCGCTTGAAGGGCGTCTGGGTTGTTCTTGCCGATCACGCACCCCTGACGGAAGCGGTGGTCGACCGGCTTCAGGCCACCGGCGCGACGCCGATCTTTGCCGAGGCCGGGACATCCTTTGAACGGCTTGATCAGGCCCGCTTCCGGATCCGGCCGGACGATCTGGACGACGTCGACGCTTTGTTGCGCGATATTGGTTCCTCGCATGGCTCGATCGCGGGAGCCATTATGCTGCTGGATGCGGCGACGCCGAACGCCGTCCCTGCAGGTTCTCCGCCGCGCGGATACGCCGCTGTCATCAACATCGCCGCGGGACTCGAAGCCCATGGCGACGGCGATTCCACCCCCGTCATAGCGGTGTCGTTCGGCGCGCAAAGCGTGCTCGATGAACCCGTCGTTCGGCCGGACGCCGCCTTGCTGTTTGGACCGGTGATCGTTCTGCCGACCGAAGTCCGCAACATTCGGCTTCGCAGCGTGGATATCGAAATCGGCGGTGCGGCGCCGGGCGCTTCCGCCATCGCAGGCATCTTGGTCGAGGAAGCCGCCAGCGCCACCGCAGGCGCCTTCAGCGCGTGGCGCAAGGGGCGTCGCTGGCTGAGACGGTATCAACCCGTCACGCTGCCCGCGGTCGATGCAACGGAGCTGCCCCTCAAGAAGGGCGGATCGTACCTGATCACGGGGGGATTGGGAGGCATTGGATTGGCGCTCGCGGCTTGGCTCGCGAAGGTCGCCTCGGCTCGCCTCCTGTTAACGAGTCGCCGCTCTTTGCCGCCGCGCGAAGCGTGGGAAGGGCTGCAGGCGTCGCCGGCGGCAGATGAGGAAAGGGTTCGGATCATCAAGGCGATCCGCGAGATTGAAGCCATGGGCGGGACCGTGATGACCGCCGTCGCCGACGCCGCCGATTTCGCCGCCATGGAAGCGGCCATCGACAGATCCCGCCAATGCTGGGGGGGGCTGGATGGCGTGATCCACGCGGCAGGGGTTCCGGGCAATGGCAGGCTGACGGTTTTGCAGGACGACCAGGAGATCCGATCGGTTCTTGCGCCGAAAGTTGATGGTCTCCGGGTGCTGGTGCGGCTGCTTGGGGACGCGCAACTGGATTTCGTCGCGTTGATGAGTTCAATCAGCTCGATCATCGGAAGTCCTGGCACGTGCGGCTATGCCGCAGCCAACGCCGTGTTCGACAGCTTTGTCGAGAGCGCTGCGCGGCCGGACGCTTGGAAGCACGTGGTCGCCATCAACTGGGGAGCGTGGCGAGAGATCGGGATGGCCGCAAATCTCGTCATTCCTAACCATATGCGCGCGGCGCGAGATTTGTTTCTCCGAACGGGGATCGAAACCGAGGCGGGCGTCGACGCTTTCGCCCGTATCCTTGGCTCAGGCCGTCGCCGGGTCGTCATGACGTCCGAGGACCTCGAAGCGCCCTTCGCGTGGGGCCATCCGCCGGAGGTTTTGCTACCGCCGGGGGATCGAGCCGCGCCGGCGCCTTCGAGCGCGCGAGGCCCGTTGTCGTCGGCGAACGCAGGCGATGTTCGCCATCCGCCGAATACGGATACGCAAAGATCCCTGGCGACGATATGGACCGAGTTGATGGGGGTTACGCAGCTTGGCGTCGATGACGATTTCTTCGAGCTCGGCGGACATTCGCTCCTCGCGACCCGCGTGCTTGCGCGGGTGGCCGCCACACTGGGGGTTCGTCTCGCCCTGCGCGATATCTTCGCCGCGCCGACCATACGCAGCCTTGCCGAACGGATCGATTCCGTCTCGGAACGGCGTCCCTCCGTCATGATGGAAACGTCGAACGATCGCGAGGAAATCCTGATTTGAGCGCGCAACAACTCATAACCCGTCTCCGCTCGCTCGGCGTCACGATCGCGTCCGCGGAAGGACGGCTGCATGTGACCGCGGAGCGCGGCGCGCTGACCGAGCAGGTCCAGCAGGAGATTGCTCAGCAGAAGTCGGCGCTGCTCGATTCATTGGCGGACGAGGCGGGCAAGCCGCCGAAAGCCGTGCTTCCTATCGCGACCGACGCCGCCTTGCCGCTGTCATCCTTCCAGATGCGGCTTTGGGTGCTGCATCGGCTCGAACCCGACAGCACGGCTTACAACATGGTGACCGCCTGGCCGCATGAAGAGGACAAGGAAGCAGCGCCGGTCGAAGGCTTGATCCGCACGGTGTTGCAGGAGAACGAAATCCTGCGCGCCACCTTCCGCGACGACGGCGCCGAGCCGGGCGTCTACCCCCTGCCGTCCGAGGCCGTTCAGATCACTGTCCAGGATCTCCGCGGCCTCAGCGGACCGGAGCAGGATGCGGCGATTCGAGCCGACAGAATTGCGGAGACGCAAACCCCGTTCGAACTGTCAACCGAGCCGCCGACGCGCTGGACGCTTTATCGGGTCAGCCAGACGCGCTGGGTCATATTGATTGCTGCACATCACATCGCCATGGACGAGTGGTCGTTGACGCTTCTGCGACGCAGGATCGAGAGCCCCCACGCACAGCCGCTGTCTCAACTCCAATACACTGATTATGCGGCGTGGCAGAGGCGCAGTCGGGACGCGACGGCGATTCGCAATGAGCTTGCTTGGTGGGAGAGACAACTCGCGGGCATCCCGCAGCTGTGCACCTTTCCCGTCGACCGCACGAGCGCCGTCGGGAACAGCGAGACGGGATCTATTCGTCCGTTCTGCTGGAACGCGGAGCTCGTCGCCGAACTTCGCAATCTGATCCGCAGAGAGAAGGTTACGGTCTATATGGCGCTGTTGGCGGTGTTCGCCGCGGTGCTCCGCGCCCACACCGGTCAAGGCGATATTTTGGTTGGCAGCCCGATGGGCACGCGGGAGCGGCCCGAATTCGAAACAATCATCGGGCCGTTCGTGAACCTTCTTGTCCTACGGCTCAAGCTCGATGACGATCCGAGCTTCATCGAGCTGCTGGGGCGGGCGCGTGACGTTGTCCTCGACGCATATGATCATCGCGAGGTCCCCTTTGATATGCTGGTCGAGCGGCTTGCGCCGCCGCGATCGTTCGACCGACCGCCGCTGTGCCAGACTGCCGTCGTGCTCCATAACGCCTCCGATGAGAATGCGCCGCTGATATTCGGCGGCGGTTCGGTCCTCGACCTGACTTGGTATGCTCGAGAGATCGAGGGGCGCATCGAAGGTTCGATTGAATACCGCGCCGATTTATATGACGAGGCGACGATCGACCGCATCGTCAAGCACCTGGAGACTTTCCTGCGGGGGTCGCTGCAGAACCCTGCAAGCAAACTCAGCCAGATATCCTTGCTGACCCCGGCCGAGCGTCAGGTCCTACTGACGACGTTCAACGATACGGCGCGGGACGCCGATACGGCCACATTCATTGAGGCGTTCGAGCGGCAGGCCGGCTTGCAACCGGACGCTGCGGCCGCCGTCTTCGGCGATGACCAGCTCAGCTACGCGGAGCTCAATCGGCGCGCTAATCAGCTTGCGCGGCATCTACGACAGAGAGGGGTGGACGGCGCCCCGGTCGGCGTGGCCCTGGAACGCTCGCTCGACATGATCGTCGCGCTTCTCGGAGTGCAGAAAGCGGGTGCGACCTATGTTCCGATGGATCCCAAATTTCCGGCCGAGCGACTGCAGTTTATGCTGGCGGACAGCGGCGTCGGAGCGCTGATCGCCTCCCGCGATAATGTGGCCCGCTTTGATCTGCCTGCCGGCGTCGAAGTCATCGATCTCGTGGCGGAGGCGGGGACGCTCGACGTGCTTGAAGCGTCCGACCTCGCGCCGAACTCGACGCCCGAGGACATCGCCTACATCATCTATACGTCGGGCTCTACAGGGCGTCCTAATGGCGTGGCGGTGTCGCATAGCGCGCTTGCCAACTTGCTCGGCGCGATGCGCCATCGGCCCGGGTTCCGCGATACCGATGTTGTCACCGCAGTGACGACGATATCGTTCGATATTGCCGCTTTGGAACTCTATCTGCCGTTGACTGTTGGCGCCCGGATCCAACTCGTATCCCATGACGTTGCGGCTGACGGCGTGGCGCTCGCGCGACTTCTGTCCGAGTCCGGCGCAACAGTGCTGCAGGCGACACCCACTACCTGGCGTCTGTTGATCGAGGCCGGCTGGCGCGCCAGCCCCGGATTTCGGGCGTTCTGTGGTGGCGAGGCCATGCCTCGGGATCTCGCCGATGCGTTGCTGGAAAACGTGCACGAGCTGTGGAACCTCTACGGTCCCACGGAGACCACCATCTGGTCGACGGCCGGGCGCGTTGATCACGGCGGCGCTGTGATTAGTATCGGTCAACCGATCGCAAACACCTCAGTTTACGTCCTCGACGCAGAAGGGGCGCTGACGGCGATTGGAATCCCAGGCGAGATTTGGATTGGCGGCGCTGGGGTAGCGGCTGGTTATCACAACCGTCCCGAGCTGACCGCCGCGCGTTTCTTTTCCGACCCATTTGCGGGCAAGCCCTGCGCGCGAATGTATCGAACCGGTGACCTCGGACGCTGGGGCGCCGACGAGCGTCTGTATCATATGGGCCGCCTCGATCGCCAGGTGAAGTTCCGTGGCTTTCGCATTGAACTTGGGGAGATCGAAGCCGCTCTTCACGCGCACCCGGCCGTTGCCCGGGCTGTGGTGATCGCGCAGAATCTCACGGCCGAACAACCGAGGCTGATTGCCTACGTCGTCTATCATTCGGCAAGGGATCTGACTGTCACCGAGGCCCGCCGGCATCTCAAGAAAACCTTGCCCGATTACATGGTGCCGTCGGCGTTCGTTGCGCTGGATTCGCTGCCGCTGACGCCGAACGGCAAGATTGATGTACGTTCCTTGCCGGACCCGTTTAAGAGCTCCGCGGATGCGGGCGACGGGTACGAGACTCCCGCCCCGGGCTTGGAACAACTCATCGCCGAGGTCTGGCAGGAACTGCTGGAGGTCGATCGGGTAGGCGCCGATGACAACTTCTTTGAGCTTGGGGGCAACTCGCTGCTTTCACTACGGGCTATCACCATGATTGAGGCGCGTGCGGGATGTCGACTGCAGCCCCGTATCCTATTCTTCCAAAACCTGCGCCAGCTCGCGGTCGCCGCGCGTCTGGCCGGGGCAATGTCGGTGCACCACGCATGAACGCCTTCTACTTCGGCACCCACGAGAGACGGCTCTGGGGTATCTACGAAGCGGCGCGGCACGCGAAGGCGAACCGCGCCGTCGTGCTGTGTCATCCATGGGGAGCCGAGTACATTCACGCTTACCGATCGATGCGTCAGTTGGTGAAGATGCTCACTGCCAACGGCATTCACACCTTGCGGTTCGACTACTTTGGCACGGGCGATTCCGACGGCAGCTCGACAGCGGGGGACCTCAGTGGTTGGGAAACCGACATCCAGTCGGCCATTGATGAGCTGAAGGATACAACTGGGGCCACTCGGGTTTCACTGGTCGGGTTGCGCCTTGGCGCAACGCTCGCGGCGAACGTTGCGGTGCGTGCGGGGTCAGTGGTCAACTCGCTCGTTCTTTGGGATCCCATCGTGTCCGGCGCCGAGTATCTGACTGAATTGCGTCGGATCGCTCGAAGGGGATCGTTGCTGCTCAAATTCGCACCGGCGCGAACGGCAGCTGAAGATGGCGGCCATGAAATTCTGGGGTTCCGGCTGACGGAGCCGATGGCATCGGCCGTCCGGCGAATCGATCTCGCCGCTCTTGCGCCAACGTTGCCGCACCGGACACTTGTGGTGGTCTCGCAGAGTCTCAACTCGCATGCGAGCTTGCATTGCGCCCTGCACCATCGGCAGACTCCGCTTGCCATAGAACACATCGATAGTCCTGCAGGATGGATCGAGTGGCCCATTCACCACCCGCTGGCTGGAACAGTGCCGGTCAGAATCCTTCAACGGATTGTCGAGTGGCTGGCATGAGCGACGGGATCCATGATCAGGCCGTAATGATCGGCGCCAGGAAGACACTGGTTGGAATAGTGACGCAACCGGTAGACTACGAACCAGAAGACCGGCCGGTCTTCGTGATCTTGAATACTGGAATTATTCATCGCGTCGGCCACCATCGAATGTATGTGAGCTTGGCTCGTGCGCTCGCCAGACTCGGATATCAGGTGCTAAGATTCGATCTGTCCGGTATTGGCGACAGCGAAAGCCGCGAGGACGGGCTCTCCCTCCTCGATGGGGCGCTCGCCGATGTGCGCGAAGTGGTCGATTGGCTCGTCAGAGCGCGGCGGGCGCGAAAGGTCATCCTGATGGGATTGTGCTCCGGCGCGGACCAAGCCCTCGTCTACGGGATCTCCGATAAGCGTGTCTGCGGGCTTGTGTTGCTTGATCCGTCCATCCCTCCAACCCGCAAGTACTATCTGCGCCACTTTCTGCGCCGTTTGATCTCGCCGAAATCGTGGCTGAACTTCCTAACCGGACGCGGCGCCTCCTGGAACAAAGTACGCAAGCTCTTGGGACTCCCTTACGACGACGCCTGGGAGCGCCATAGAGTCAATCTCAGCGATCCCACAATCCGGGTCTTCCTGCAAAACGCTTATGAGCAATTGATGGATCTTGGGATACACTGCCTGGCAGTATTCACGTCGGGCGTACAGCATCAGCATAACTACCGGCGCCAGATTTTCGAGGCGTTCCCGAAGATTACCTTCAATAACAGCTTCCGATTGGAATACTTTGCTGGATGTGACCATCTCTTTACGTCAGAGGCCGATCGCGAGCGGCTTTTTGGCATCGTGATGGAGTGGGTGCGGGCAGCTACCTTTGCCGGGCAGGCCGCCGCCGAACCAACCCGCAACAGGCGGTCAATCGCCTCTCATCGCACGACTTGTCGAATGAGGTTCAATCGCATCCGGCGCATGTAAGTATACACCGGCAGTAAGGAAAATAATGGATGGCGGATCTGAGGCGTGCACTTCTGTTTGCTTCCGGTGGGCGCTACTTGGTGATGGTTGTGAATCTCGCGTCAGCCACCGTGCTCTCACGCCTGTTGACCCCGGCGGAGTTCGGCGTTTCGGTGCTCGGGGCGTCTCTTCTGGGAGTTGCCGAGGCAGTCCGCGAACTCGGCTCCGTCGCCTATCTTGTCCAACAGAAAGATCTCACACACAGGAAGATCCGAACAGTCTTCACCATAAGTCTGATCGTTACTTTGATTATGACGATTGTGCTCTTGATACTGTCGCAATCGCTCGCTCGATTCTACCGGATACCGGGACTAGCCCGTTACATCGAGATCATCGCCATCAGTTATGCGGTTGCGCCATTCGCCCATCCCATCTACGCCATGTTGAGCCGGGATATGGAGTTTGACAAGCTAGCGGTGCTAGACACGTTGACCATGCTGGTGAACACGCTGGCTTCTGTCGTTCTTGTTCTCGTGGGCTTCAGCTATTTGGGTATTGCCTGGGCAACGGTCATTTCTGCGGCCACATGGACGCTGCTCGGCCTTTACGTGAGGCGCGACTTTTCAGTCTATTGTCCTTCTCTGGCAGAGTGGCGCAGCGTCCTCGCTTTCGGTGCGTATGGCAGTGCGACTGCCGTCCTCTACCGATTCTCCGAATCTCTCTTCAGCCTGATCCTCGGTAAGTTACTTGACGCGCGGGCGGTTGGATTGTTCCAGCGAGCGGTCATGCTGTCGCAATTTCCGGAGAAAGTCATTTTGGCTGGAATCGGCACCGTAGCGCTGCCAGCATTTTCCGAACATGCACGCCACGGAGGTGCACTCAAGAGTGCTTACCTCGGGGCGCTGGAGCACGTGACAGCCGTTCAATGGCCAGCATTGATCCTGCTTGCGATCATGGCCAATCCGATCGTGTCGCTGCTATTCGGCCCACAATGGCGTGACACGATCCCTATCGTGCAGGTCTTCGCGGTGGCGCTGATCTTTAACTTCCCGACGACGCTGAATTATCCGGTTCAGGTCGCTGTTGGGGCGATCCGGCACACGGTGCCTCTCGCGTTCGCGCAGACGACCGTCTCCCTTATCATCCTTACTTTTGCGGCGCGTTACGGGATACGCGCTGTTGCCCTCAGCACGTTTATCACCATTCCCTTCAATGTCGGCCTGTCGGTGTTTGTCGTGCGTTCGCATGTTCCGTTCACTTGGCGCGAGTTCGCCCGCGCGACAGTGAAAAGCGGTGTGGTTGCTGGATTGAGTGCGGTCGGACCGCTTGTTGTAGTCGCTTTCCTCGGGACTGTCGGGTCCCCGATACTGCCAATCACAGTAGGAATCGGCCTTGGCGGAGTTGGCTGGCTGGCTGGGCTGTGGCTGACTGGCCACCCCCTGTTCCGCGAGGTCCGCAACGTTGCGGAACTTATCGCGAAAATCGTTAGCGCCGGGCCGAGCGCCTTTGGTTGGCCGGTTGGCGGGCCGCGATGATGCTGAGCGGGTGCATCCAAGGTCATCGCCAGCAATCTACGCCCACATGATTGAGCATATCGTACCATCTGAGGTCGCCAGCGTCGCCAGTCGCGGCGATGACATATCGACCTGGCTGTACCCAGAGGAAGCAGCGCAGATCCGCGGAGCCGTGGACACGCGCCTGCGAGAATTCACCTCTGCCCGCACCTGCGCCCGATTGGCGATTGCCAAGCTAGGGTTACCGACAGTTCCCCTTCTGCGCGGGCAATGGCGTGAACCGATCTGGCCGCGCGACGTTGTCGGAAGCATCACACATTGCAAGGGGTACTGCGCTGCCGCGGTCGCAAACCGAAGGAATATTTGGAGCATAGGGATCGATGCTGAACCAGATGAACAATTGCCGCCCGGCATCCTGGAACAGGTGGCCGTCGCCCAGGAGCGGGCCTGGCTGGCGACAGCGCGTCCTGGCGTCCATTGGGATCGCCTCCTGTTCAGTGCAAAAGAGAGCGTATTCAAGGCATGGTTCCCGCTCGCACAGGATTGGTTGGGCTTCGACCAGGCACTTGTCTCGTTTGACGCGCTGGAGTGCACGTTCGAGGCCCGTCTGCTGGTTCCGCTGCCGGCCTTTGTTGGGGGCGGTGCTGAAGTTCTTACCGGCCGTTTCCTGGTACGCGACGGACTTCTCCTGACCGCTATCGTCGTTTCACAATGACAACGCAAAGCCAGGACCGCTCGCCCCACGACGGCGCGAATGGACGCCTCGCCGTCCGGCGCGTACTTATCTGGCCAAACCACGATCATTGTGGCCACACGTACGGTGTCGCGCTGCGCTTAAACGTAAGCGGCATGAGGATACCCTTGCTCAACGCCGGCCTGCGGGAAGCTACGCGCCGCGGCCGAACCGGTTCGGCATCCAGAACTGGCGCATGGCTTCAACGACGGCGGGAATGTCGCGCCACGCGTCTCGGCCAAAGGACGGCGTGCTTAGACCGCGCCATTGTGAGTCGAGAACGGGGCGACCGGCGGGGTCGAAGCAGTAGAACAAGATCGGCAGCAGCAGTCCGTGTTCGTTGGCGTTCGGGTTTAGCAATCGGGACCACGCGAGCAGCCGCAGTTTCACGACGGCGTAAA
>Ga0074044_10001713_pt1 | contig 19610 bp, 22 predicted proteins | sample BogForMeECP23OM1_FD_94443 | JGI IMG/M metagenome (GOLD analysis project Ga0074044, IMG submission 94443) | Bog forest soil microbial communities from Calvert Island, British Columbia, Canada - Bog Forest MetaG ECP23OM1 | ecosystem: Environmental > Terrestrial > Soil > Wetlands ...
CGCCGTCACCAGCCCCGTCAACGCCAGCGACGACAGCACGTGCGCGCTCCCGTAGCGGCCGGTGCGGGAAAGAAAGTAGGCCGTGAGGATTGGTGCGACGAGCCAAGCAAATACCATCAGTTCGATTGTGCTCGGAGCGCCGCGAGCGATCAGATAGACCGGAAACGAGGCCAGCGCGACGATGCTGCCGAGCAGTCGCGGTGCGATAAAGGCGCGATGCCGCGCCGCCGTCAGCACATCTTGCTGCGCCGAAGGGTGGACCAGAGTTTCAACATAATTCCGTATTGGCGCGAAGAGGCCCACGTTCCCATCGCACGCCCAGCTTTGCAGACGCGCTCCCCTTTTTCTATGGCCTGATCGTGTCAGACGCCGCTTAAGCGAACGCTAAGGCGTCGGGCGCGGCCGGCGCAGCGCCATCCCGACACGGCGTTTTGCTGGCGCGGAATCGGCCATCATGGTGAACGTCCCGTTGCCGCGAACGGTTGCTACATGTTTGATGTGTGCAAGGATTGCGAATCCACCGTCAAATCGCCGGAATTTGGCACGCCTAAAACGGCGCAAATGGCCGCGTCGCGCGCGTTCGCTCAAATTTTAGGTAAATTATATTTTTTCCAATTGCCCGAAAATTTGCGGCGTATTCTTCTCGATTATGCGCAAAAACGTCCCGGTCCCGCGAACGCCGCTTTCAACGCTGCCTGTTAGTTTGCGTACACGTGCGGCATCACATGCCGCAGGGGATATGGGTCCGATGTTTTTCTTGTTGCGAATGGCGTTCTGGCTCAGCGTCGTGCTGATCCTGTTGCCCAGCGGCTCCGCGCAACGCGCGCCGTCGACAAGCGACGTTGGCGCCTCCGCAGCCATCTCCGCCGCATCCGCCACGGTCCAGGATCTGCGAGGTTTCTGCACGCGCCAGCTCGAAGCTTGCACGGTTGGATCGCAGGTGGCGGTCGCGATCGGCTACAGGGCGCAGGCGGGCGCGAAGATGCTTTACGATTTCTTGACCGAGGCGCTCGCCCCGCGCGAGACCGGCTCGCTGCCTCGCAACGCGGGCCAGCACGGCGGCGTCGCCAAAACCGCGCTGGACAAGTCATCGCCGGATCGGGCCTCGCAGAATACACTCACCCCGGGCGATCTCGCTCCTGCCTGGCGCGGGCCGCAATCGCGTAAGGACGTTAAACACGCGGCTTAGTCCAATCCCGGCGTAAAAGATTGGTCCCTAGCGCCGCGTCGCCGCGCCCCACCAGGCGGCATGGCCATCGCGAGACACGTCGACCTCCCCGGCATGGCGCTCTATATAGGGGGTGAGGACGCCGGTGCGAATGACTGAAATCGACGAAATCATCGACAATTTCTCTGTCCTGGACGATTGGGATGATCGCTATCGCTATCTGATCGAGCTGGGGCGGGAGCTGCCCCCACTCGCGGCAGCAGTCCATAGCGACGCCAACAAGGTGCAGGGTTGCGCCAGTCAGGTCTGGCTCGATACCAATGTGCGTCCCAATGGCGCAGGCGGCCCCGTGCTCACATTTGCCGGCGATAGCGATGCTCACATCGTGCGCGGGCTGATCGCCATCCTGTTCGCGATGTATTCGGGCAGGAGCGCAAGCGACATTCTCGCGATCGACGCAATTGCCCTGTTCGAAAAGATGGGTTTGCGGGAACATCTCACGCCGCAACGTTCGAACGGCTTCCGCTCGATGGTGGAGCGCATCCGCTCAGACGCGCGCACAGCGCTCATGACAGTTGCGTGATACACGCCCAGATATTGTAGATCGCGCGCTGCGGTCCCCGCGCCTGTCAGCATGGGGGCGTTCTAGCCGTGCTTGCGATCGTGTTGTAAGTCTCGTCAAGGGCGTGGGATCATCGAACATTGGGCGCTTGGCGAAGGGCACACGAGGGCCACTAGCCTTCCCGGGTAGGCTGCACGTTGAGTAACTCAAAAATCCGCGCGGGACTGGCAGACGTGTTTGCCGGCACGATCTGCAGCATTTTATCGATCGCCTATTGCCTGTCCTACGCGGCCCTCATCTTCACGGGGCCACTCGAGCATCTGCTCTCCTATGGCGTTGCGGTCACATTCCTGTCGGCCGCCGTAGGTGGAGCAATTGTGGCATTGCGCAGCTCAGTTCCTTTCGCCATTGCCGGACCGGACAGTAACATCTCCGTCGTATTGGCCGCCCTGGTCGCGAGTGTCGCCCAGCGGCTGATCGCCAATGGCAGCACCGACCTTCTGGAACCGGCCCTGATCGCCATGTCGCTGGCGACGGCGTTCACGGGGCTCTTGCTTTGCGTGCTCGGGTTCACGCACGCGGGTCGCGCGATTCGTTTCGTGCCCTATCCGGTGATCGGTGGCTTCCTCGGCGCCACCGGCTGGTTGATGATCACGGGTGCGATACAGGTGGTCGCCAATCAACGGCCGACGCTTACCAATATCGGCGCCTTCGTCGACGCCGCGATCGCCGCCAAGCTCGCGGCCGGTGTGGCTGTGGCGATCACGCTGCATCTGATGCTGCGTCGCTCCAAAAGCCTCTTCATTCTGCCGGGCGTGCTGTTGGCGGCGTTCGCAGTGACGCATCTTGTTCTGCTGTCGAGCGGCTCGACGCTCGTCGAGGCGCAAGCCGGCGGCTGGATGTTCCGGCCGCAACCAGTGGCCGGGCTCACGTTGCCGTGGAAACTCGGGGCGCTGCACAACTTCTCCTGGACGGCATTACCCACGTTCGCCGGCGATCTGCTCGCCGTCATGTTCGTCACCATCATCACCTTGGTGCTCAACTCGACAGGTATCGAGATTGCGACCCGCAGCGAGGCCAACATCGAGCGCGACCTCAAAGTACTCGGGCTTGCCAATTTATTGACCGCGGCACTCGGTGGATATGTGAGCTGTACGTCACTGAGCCGCTCCATCCTTGTCCGCCTGGCCGGGGCAACCGGCCGACTATCCGGACTCACGGTCGCGGCAATCTCCGCGATCGTGCTTATCGCCGATCCTTCGTTCCTCGGCTATGTACCGAAATACGTCCTCGGCGGATTGCTGTTCTTTCTTGGCGCCGGCCTCGTCTATCAATGGTTGATCCAATCATCGCGGCAACTGCTGCCCGTCGAATACTTGTCGCTGATCGCAATCGCTCTGCTCATCATCAATTGGGGCTTTGTCGCCGGCGTCTTGACCGGCGTGGTGATCGGTTGCGCCACCTTCGCGCTGAGCGCGAGCCGGGTGAACGCGATCAAGTTCAATTTTGACGGTTCGGAATACCGAAGCTCGCTCGATCGCGGGCCGCGCGAGTTGTCTGTTCTGGCCAAACATGGTCACCAGATTCAGGGTATCACACTTCAGAGCTATCTGTTCTTCGGCTCGGCCAATCGCCTTTACCAATACGTCAAGGCGCTGCTCGCGAGACAGCCAGACTGTCGGTTCATTATTTTCGATTTCCGGCTCGTGACCGGGATCGATTCGTCGGCGACACAAAGCTTTGCGCAGATCAAGCAGGCGGCGGCCGACAGCAGCGCCCGGATCATGCTCGTCAATCTCACGCCGGAATTGAGAAGAGCGTTTCGCACCGTGAAGTTTGTTTCGGATGACATCATCGTTGCGTCCGATCTGGACCGGGCATTGGAATTTTGCGAGCAGGCAGTCATCGAGGCGCATCGGGCCGAAGGCGGCGACACGCGATCGTTGCGCGCGTGGCTGTCCGATGCCTTGGGCAGTGCGCAACATGCTGACCGTCTGGCCGAATATTGTCGACGCATCGAGGTCGACGCCGGCGACGTCATCGCCCGCCAAGGCGATGCCGCAAACTCGATGCATTTCATTCTTGAGGGCCGTGTCGGCATCATTATCGACCTCGGCGACGGACGGACAATGCGCGTGCGAAGCCTCGGCCGGCACACGACGGTCGGCGAAATGGGCTTGATCACCCAGCGGCCGCGCAGCGCAACGATTCAGGCTGAAGCCCCCAGCGTGCTCTACGAACTCACTGCGGACGCTTACGAGAAAATCAAAAATGAACAGCCGGCGCTCAGCCAGGCCTTGCTCGGTTACGTCGTCGCAGTAATGGCTGAGCGGCTCAGCTTCGCCAACCGTGTGGTCGGTGTCCTGCAGCGTTGACAGCCAGCACGGCAGCGCCGGCGCGGGGCGATCCTTCAGCCGCGCTCTCGGCGGCGGCGGCGCTGCTGACCGAGCCCCATCTGCTTGGCAAGCTGCGATCGGGCCGCCGCGTAATTGGGCGCCACCATGGAGTAATCCGGTGGCAAATTCCATTTCTCACGATATTGATCTGGCGTCATGTTGTAGCGCGTGCGCAGGTGACGTTTGAGCGACTTGAACTTTTGTCCGTCTTCCAAGCAGACAATGTAGTCAGGAGTGACTGAGCGCTTGACCGGCACGGCTGGCTTGAGCGGCTCTGCCGGTGCCGCCGCCTGGCCGCCCGATACACGCTTCAGGGCAGAGTACACCTGACCGATCAGGGTGGAGATTTCCGCACTCGGAACCGAATTATTGCTGACATAGGCTGATACGATATTCGCCGTCAGCTCAAGATAGCTGCTCTCGCCTGAATTGTCGGCCATCGGTCTGATCTCTGGTCCGATCCCTCGGACGTTTTCGAACCACCATTTGATCTTGCGCCGCTATCCGGTTATGGCGCGGTTCACTTCGGATACAGTCAAAAATATGCATTCGATTGCGGCGTATTGCGCCACAGCGATTCTGAAACCAGCATACAAGGTAGTTTATATTACGTCTCAGAATAAAACGCAATAAAACACTCGCGACCCGCGAAGTCTCAATGCAGAGTACTATATTTCTCAACGATAGACAGAATTTGGCGGCGCCGAACAAGTCAAGAGCGACGCCGCATCAAGGAAGACTCGGTAGCGCGATGGAAGCCGCGGCCGCGCTATGCGCTTTGTTCGATGTGATTGCGCAGCTCGGTGATCGAGCCAAAGCGCAAGGTGCCCTGCGGCAGCTGCGCCTCAATCGAACCGTCCGAATAGAGGGTGTATGCCATGCCGTCGACCACGCCGGATTTGAGGATCGAAACCGGTGTCGGCGCCTCGGGCGCGGTGGCCGCGGGATACGTTTCGGACGCCGGTTCGGTGCCTTGCGTTGGTTCGACCGGGAGCGCCGGTGCGGCAAGCTGCGCGGGTGCCGTCTGCGCTTCACGCCCTGGCCGCTGCCGTTTCGGCCAGAAGGCGTCAAAGCTTTTGGACCGCTCGGGTCGGCTGGAGGGACGCGCATGCACTTCGAGCCGCGGCGCTGTCCTTGCGGGCGCGGTACCGTTTGCTTGACGGGAGGCGACCGCACGATTGACCTCGGCAACATCTTCGTCGGCACGGACCGGCGGCTTCGGCAACAGCGAGATGTCGGTCTCCTCCACAACCGGAGCATTTTCGAGCTGAACCAAAGTCGGGAATTTTTCTCGCAGGCGCTGCAGCGCCTTGTCCTCGGCCGGCACCGGCGGACCGGCGGTGTCAGGCGGCGCGGGTTGCGGACGCGATTCGGCCGTCGGCTTGGGCGGAAATGGGATACGCGCCAGCGTGTTCGCCCGCTCGGTTGCCGAAGCGCCAACGGCCGCCTCGTCCGGTCGGGCGGTACGAGGCATTGGCCGCGCCGCGAGCGCTCGTTCGATGCGACACAGCACGCGAACTGCCAGTCCAAGCCCGATCAGGATCAGCCCACCTACGACCGCAACCGCACCGGGTGTGATGATCGACGCATCGAATGTGCGCCCCTGGATCGGCACACCCGGAGCCACAAGAAGAATTCCAGCCGCAGTTATTACGGCACCCAAAATCAACAAAAACGCATACATACGCCTGTCCCCCCCGATTCAGACGCCCGGAGGCCCCAACAAGCAACTATTGTGACCGCCCTCTCGAAACGACGCAAGGATAATATCCCGACGGACGTGCGAGACCCACGCGAGCGACTTACCGGGGTCCTGACGGGCACTTCTTGTCCGCAAACTCTTCCGGTAGTTCATTGCAGGATATGTTAAATCGCGGCGTTAACCATATCCCACTGGGCGTATCCGCCCTCGCCGGCGCGTTGCTCCCCTCATCCCGACAGGCGTTGCTCAAACCCCCATTTTGGTCCTAGTCTAAAGGAACCTTTTTCTTCGTTTGACCGTTTCACAACCCCCAGATCGGAGTAGACCTCAATGGCATTCACCCTGCCCGACCTTCCCTATCCTTATGATGCGCTGATCCCGTACATGTCGCGCGAGACTCTCGAATACCATCACGATAAGCACCACCAGGCCTACGTGACCAATGGCAATAACCTGGCCAAGGGTACCGAGTGGGAAAACAAGCCGGTCGAAGAGGTCGTCAAAGGCACGTTCGGCAAAAACCCAGGCCTGTTCAATAATACCGCCCAGCATTACAACCACATCCTTTTCTGGAAGTGGATGAAGCAGGGCGGCGGCGGCGAAAAACTCCCCGGCAAACTCGAGAAACAGATCGCTTCGGATATCGGCCCGATGGCCAAATTGAAAGAGGATTTCACGCAGGCGGGCGTTACGCAATTCGGCTCCGGATGGTGCTGGCTTGCGGTCAAGGACGGCAAGATCACCGTCATGAAGACACCGAACGGCGAGAACCCGCTCGTGCACGGCGCCAAGCCCATTCTCGGTTGCGACGTATGGGAGCATTCCTATTACATCGACTATCGCAACCGCCGCCCGGATTACCTCAAGGCGTTTTTCGAGCATCTCATCAACTGGGATTATGTGGCCGAGATGTACGAAGCCGCGATGAAGTAGGCGCGGTCACGGTGATCCGCGCACGCAAGCGGGGCCTTTGGCCCCGCTTTTTGCAATCGACGCCACGCCGGCGCGCGCACCGGCAACCTGCTCTTTTGACACATTGTCCCAGCCGCGAATGGGCCTCATGTGTTGAGGGTCGCGTCGACACGCGCCTCTGAGACCGGGCCAATCGTGCACCAACCCGCGGCGAAGTCGATCTCCTTGCCCTCGAACGCGATCGCCGTCGCGCGTCGGCTGGATGGGCTTGCCGCCGTCGTGTTGGTTCTGACTGCAGCGATCGCCGCGGCGACCTTTCGCGACTACGGCCTCGGCTGGGATGACTACACGCATTCGCAGTATGGCGACCTTTTGGTGTCGCTTTATTCGTCCGGCTTTGCCGACAAGCACGCCCTGTCGTTCGTCAATCTCTATATGTATGGTGGCGGATTTGATCTCCTCGCCGCGCTTGCTGCAAAGATTCTGCCGTTCGGCCTGTTCGAGACTCGCCGGCTCGTCGGCGCCGCCGTCGGCCTCATCGGCCTCTTCGTCACCTGGCGGCTCGGACGGCGTCTCGGTGGCCCGCTCGCCGGTCTGATCGGTCTCATCCTGCTCGCCAGTTGCCCGCTCTACTACGGGCACATGTTCATCAACGCCAAAGATGGACCGTTCGCGGTCACGAGCGCGATCGCGCTGCTCGGCATCGTGCGGGCATTCGAAGAATATCCGCGCGCGACGCCGGCGACCGTTGCGCTGTGCGGTCTAGGCGTTGGCCTTGCCATCGGCTCGCGTGTCATGGGGGGGTTCGCAATCCTGGACGCGGTGCTACCACTGCCGCTCATCCTCGCCATCAGAGCGCGCGCGGATGGGCTGAAACCGGCCCTCGGCGAATGCGGATCGTTCCTCACCGCTTTCATTCCGGGCGCAATCCTCGCTTATCTGGTCATGGGCTTGGTTTGGCCGTGGAGCGCGCTTGCGCCGCTCAACCTATTTCGCGCGGTCGAATATTTTTCCAATTTTTTTGAAAAGCCCTGGCGGGAGCTGTTCGACGGCCAATTGATCCCAGTACCCGATATGCCGCGCAGCTATGTGCCGACCCTCGTCGCGCTGACGTTGCCCGAACTGCTGCTGGCGCTCGGGCTCTGCGGAACGGCGGGTGCGATCGTTGCTACCACAGGTGTGCAGAACCCCGGCGGCGCCGTCGGACGCCGCGCGGCGCTTCTTGCTACTGTGCTCGCCGCAGCGCTTCCAGTTCTCATCACGATCGCCGCGCGACCGGCCATGTACAACGGCATCCGCCACTTCGTGTTCGTCGTGCCGCCATTCGCCGCGCTCGGCGGTCTTGCGGGAGCATGGGTCGCTCGGCGGCTTGACCGGCTTGGTCGCGCCGCGGTGGCCGCGGGTGCGCTTGTTTTGATCGTGGGCGTTGCCTCTCCGGTCATTGAGATGGTGCGGCTGCACCCGTTCGAATACACGCATTTCAACCGCATCGCCGGCGGCGGGGCGGGGGCGCGACGGCGCTACATGCTCGACTATTGGGGGCTGTCGCTGACGCAGGCGTCGCGGCAATTGCGCGCGCTCATCGCCGAGCGCGGTGAGACACCGCGCAAACGGACATGGATGGTCGCGGTCTGCGGACCGCATCCGCCGGTCAAAGTTGCGCTAGGCCCTCAATACGACACGACCTGGGACCCAAAGGGCGCCGACTTCGCCATGATGCTGGGCGAGTTCTACTGCGCCAAGCTCGATGCACCGGTCCTTCTCGAGATCGTGCGCGATGGCGTCGTCTATGCGCGCGTCTATGACATCCGCGGCCGTTCGATTTCGACGCTGCTGGCGGTGCCCGGGATCGATCAACAATAGACCTCAGGGCGCTGTTGCATGCGCGAACTCCCAATACAGCTCGCGCGCCCTCCGGTAAAACGGGCCCGGCTGCAAAATCCGCTCGTCGATCCGTGTGATCGGCGACACTTTGGTGTAGTTGCTCGTGGAGAAGATCTCGTCGGCCGCCTGAAAGTCGGAATAGCGCAGCGTCGTCGCGACGACGGTGGCGCCGCTGTCGCGGAGCAGGCCGATCACGCGAGCCCGCGTGATGCCGGCGAGATAGGTGCCGTTCGCCTCCGGCGTGAAGACGACGCCGTCTTTCGCCATGAAGATATTAGCCGTGCCGAGCTCCGCGACATTGCCCAACATGTCGCACATCAGACAATTGTCGAAGCCGCGCGAACGCGCTTCGATCAGAGCGCGCGCGTTGTTCGGATAAAGGCAGCCGGCCTTGGCCTCGACCGGAGCGCATTCGCGCGTCGGGCGACGAAACCGGGACAGCGTGATGGCGGCGCCCGCGGGCTTCGGCATCGGCGCGACATAGAGCGTGAGACACCAGCGGGTCGAGTCGGGGTCCGGTCGCACGCCACCCGGCGCGCCCTCCTCGGCCCAATACATCGGCCGGATATAAAGCTCGGCATCGCGCTCGAAGCGCTTGAGCCCGTCGCGCGCGAGCGCCACCCACGCCGGCGCCGTCACGACCGGCTTGAGGCACATGACCTTGACGGATTCGTTGATGCGCGCGCAGTGCAAATCAAGGTCCGGGGTGACGCCCTCGAACGCGCGCGCACCGTCGAAAACCGACGTGCCGAGCCATGCCGCGTGCGTCCGCGGGCCCATGATCGGCACGTTGCCGTCGTGCCAGTCGTCCTCGAAAAACGTAAGCGTCTTCGACCAGGCCATGGCTTGGCTCATCGAATCATCCGCCTATCGGCTTATTGTCTCTCAGCCAGAGCCTTTGTCACCATGATTGCGGCAACGGAGGCCAGGCCATGAATGGCTCCCCGACCCGCGTCTATGTCTTCGATGCCTACGGCACGCTGTTCGACGTGCCTGCCGCGATCGCACGTCATCGTGCCGCGGCCGGCGCGGCAAGGTGCCTTACATCATTACGGCGACGCTAACCTCGCGCGGCGGACGGTTGTGGCCGACCAGGGAAGGCTCAGCTTCTGCGTCGAGCTCGGCCACCCGGCGATCGAGTTGCTCGATCACGTAGCGCGAGAAGGGACCGAGATGAACGTAGAACGCCATGATCGTCACAACATGCAGGAGCGCGGACGGATTCTTGGTGGCGCAATATTTGAACGCATCCCATAACGGCTCGCGCGCGTCCGGCACCGCATTGATAATCTTGTGCACGATCTCAAATAGATTGAGCGCACGGCGATAGTCTCCCTTGGCCAATTCCTTCGGCCGTCCGGACCGATCGAGCATGTCGGTCAGGCGCTTGAGCCGGCGCGCATAGGCGGCGGGGTCATAGACCTTATCGAGCACGCGGCGATAGTCGAGCAAAACCTCGCGCATCGGCCGCAGCGTGTCGAAGTTGCAGCCCAGCGTACATTGATCGCCCGCCTCCTGCTCCATCACACCGTTGTTCTTGTGCAGGCGTCCCTCTTTGGCCAAACGGCGGGTAAGCTGTGTGTTCGGACAGGCGTAGAGCAGCCCGACCATCGCCATCGGGATGGCGGCCTCGTCGATGAAGTCGGCCATGGCGTCGCCGACCGCACCCTTCTCGGTGTCGAAGCCGAGAATGAAACCGGCGTTGACGAATATTCCGGCGGCGTAGATGCGATGCACGCTTTCTGCCAGGTTACGTTTCGTGTTCTGTTTCTTCTTCGTCATCACCAAAGTATCAGGGTCCGGGCTTTCGATGCCGACAAAAACGACGAAGAAGTTCGCCTTCTTCATCAACTGCAGGAGCTCGGCATCGTCGGACAGATTGATGGAAGCTTCGGTAGAGAATTCGAACGGGTAGCCGTGCGCCTCCTGCCAGGCGATCAGTTCAGGAAGAAAAATTCGCAAATTCTTCCTGTTGCCAATCAGGTTGTCGTCGACAAAGTCGACATGGCCGCGATAGCCAAGATCGTAGAGTGCCTGCAACTCGGCCAACATCTGCGGCGGCGTCTTGGTACGCGGCACGCGGCCGTAGAGCTCAATGATGTCGCAGAACTCGCACGTGAACGGACATCCGCGCGAATATTGCACGCCGATGAACAGGTAGTGCTCGAACTTGAGCAAATCGAAGCGCGGGATTGGCGTCTGAGTGACGTCGGCCTGAAACTTCTCGGCCGTGAGGGTGCCCTTGCGCTGACCCGATTCCCACGCTTCGACGAATTGGTTGATGATCGGCTCGACCTCACCGAGCACGCGGAAATCTGCCTTGTCGTAGATGTGCGGACTCGAGGTCGGGTCCGGCCCGCCGACGACCACGGGCTTGCCGTGCTTATGGAACAAGTCGACCAGCCGCAGCGTGTCGATCTGCTGCGTCATCATTCCGCCGCTCATCACCACATCGGCCCAGGCGATATGTTCCTCGGTGAGCTCCTCGGTATTGCGGTTGACGAGACGCACGTTCCAATGCTTCGGCAACATTGCCGCGACGGTGATGAGGCCGAGCGGCGCAGTCGGATATTGCGCGCCGACGAGCTTGCAGGCCTCCGAGAAGTTCCAAAATGAATACGCATTGAAACGCGCATGGACCAAAAGAAGGTTGCAACCGCGCGTTGCCGGCAAGCTTGCGATTTCGTTGCGCTGCTGTTCCAAGAAACCCCACCCCGCCGACTATCGGCACAATTAGCCTAGTATGGCGGTATTGACCGATATTTCAAGGACAAAGCCAAACTCAGTTGGCACCGTCCATAGCCCGAAAATTAGCGTTGGAACATGGCGTTATCGCGGCTCACCGATGGCCGTGGGCTGACGCCTGGCGGCCGTTGCGGTAAGCTGGCGGCCCGATCCACGCGTGATCCATGGCAAGGGAGCGAAAATGCACGCCGCCTATTATGAGCAGAATGGCCCGGTCCACGAGGTGCTCAAGCTCGGCGAGGTCGCGACGCCGCGACCCGGGCCGGGCGAGGTCCGCGTGAAGCTTGCCACATCCGGCGTCAACCCCTCCGACGTGAAGGCGCGCTCGGGTACGACGCGCAAGATCGCGTATCCCCGCGTCATCCCGCACAGCGACGGCGCCGGCGAAATCGATATGGTGGGCGACGGTGTATCCTCCGCGCGCCGCGGCGAGCGGGTATGGGTGTGGAATGCGCAATGGCTGCGTGCATTCGGCACTTGTGCGGAATATGTCGCGCTGGCGTCCGAGCAAGCGGTCCCCCTGCCGGCAAACACGAGTTTCGAGGTCGGTGCGTGTCTCGGCATTCCGGCGATGACGGCCTACCACGCGGTTGCCGTCGCCGGCGCCGCGCCGGGCGTCACCCTTCTCATCGCTGGCGGGGCTGGTGCCGTCGGCCACTACGCCGTGCAGTTCGCCAAGGCCGCCGGTGCGACCGTTATTGCCACAATCAGTTCGCCGGAGAAAGCCCACGTCGCGCGCGCGGCCGGCGCCGATCATGCGATCGATTACAGGCGAGAAAACGTCGGCGAGCGAGTGATGTCGGTCACGGCAAAGAAAGGTGTCGACGCTATCATCGAAGTGGATTTCGCGGCCAATGCAAAGCTCATTCCCCACGTACTGCGACCGCGTGGCACGGTCGTCATCTATGGAACCGGCTCGGCCGAATTTGAAATCCCAGGGATGTTCTTGCTACGCAACGCCATCACGTTGAAGTTCATCTATGTCTACGAACTCAACGCTGCCGAGCGCACCGCGGCGCTCGACGCCATCACGCGCTCCCTTGAGGCAGGCGCTCTCAGCTCGATCGTCGGCATGACGTTCCCGCTCGCCGACATAGTCGCCGCTCATGAGGCGGTCGAACAGGGCAAGGTGCTCGGCAATGTCGTGGTCAAAATTCGCTGAGACCAATCCTTGCAGAACAGTGCCTCGCCCGTAAGACGTCGATGCCCGCGACAAGCGCGGGCGCGACAAGTTGGAACCCAGGATCGTCGGCGTTATGCAGCGTGGCCGTGGCCTGCGCTCCGCTCGGGACTCTTGAGGGCAGTTACGATCTGCTGCTTGGTCAGCCGCGTACCGTCATCGCCCTCGATCAGCAAGGCAACGCGGCCACCGTCGTTGATGTGTCGCGCCCAGCTCATCGCCTCGTCGAGCACGCCGAACTCCTTGTAGAGATGGCGATCTTTCTCCAAAGGAGAGATGGATTGCGAGCCGCGCGGGCCGGAATAGACGCGATAAGTCATTGGTCGGACCTCCTGTTTTCGAACATAATCTCGTTGGCGAACGCTACTGCCGCCTCGGCGTAACTTCGCCCGAGGCTTGACAATGCACGTCGTTCGTCACCTCCATATCAATGCGAAATGTGCCACCCGTGTGTCGTCGGGACCCGGCGCGGCGCGTTGACGCGGGCTGGAGTGCATCGTTACCATTGCGGCAAATGCACGTTGAATGCCGGAGGACTCTTGTGCGCCTATTCCTTCAGCTTGTGCTCGGCATGGCCATCGCGGCGGCAACGCTCGTGCAGTCTGCTTATGCCCAAGCCACTGCCGCTTATCTCGCCACATATGTCGAGGTGATGCCTAACGCGGCGGCCTTCGGCACAGCTCTGCTCAAGCAATATCGCGATGCGAGCCTCAAGGAGGACGGCAACCTGCGCTTCGACGTGCTTCAGGAGCTCGCACGACCAACCCGTTTCGCAATCGTGGAAGCATGGCGAGATAAGGCGGCGCTCGATGCCCATGCCAAAACCGCGAGCACCATGCAATTTCGCGATAAGCTCAAAGCGATCGAGAGTGCACCCTATGACGAGCGCATCAACAATGGTCTTTATATCGGGCAGGGTAACAACGAGAGCCGGTCCGGCGCAATTTACGCGCTCACCCATGTCGACGTCATCCCAGCGGGCAAGGACGATTGCATGGCGGCGCTCAAGGCGATGAGCCTCGACACCGCGAACGACCCCGGCAATATCAGTTACGAAGTGCTCCAGCAGGCGAACCGCTCGAACCACTTCACCGTCATCGAAGCGTGGACGAACAAAAAGGCGCTCGATGCCCACGCCATGGCGGCGCACACCCGCGCGTTTCGCGAAAAGCTCATGCCAATCGCCGGCGCGCTCTACGACGAGCGCTTTTACAAGGCGTTGAGTTGAGTGTTCCCTGCCATTCCAGCCGTGGAAGAAGAGAAGACGAGGACTACTTCTGCGGCGCGAAAGATTGATTGCTGTAGGGCAGCAAAGTCGGACGCTTGATCACGATGAAGCCGTGATCCAGCGTATGGTGGCAGCTATTGCAGCCCGCACTGAGTTTATCGAAAGCGGCGTCAAACGCGGCGCGATCCTTGTCCTCGACCGCCTTCTCGAGAGCCTTAATCGGGGCGCCGACAGCTTTCTCCACGGTATCGCCGCCGAGCAGCTTGTTCACATCGTCGAAACCTTCATCCAGCTCGCCGATCTCGTAATCGGCGAGCGGCCAGTTGCCGGCGTGACCGGCGAACCAAAGCTTGATGTGCCGCAGCCGCTGCAGCGTCATGACCTCGCCGAGGCCAGGGTAGTATGGCGGGTTCGCCGCCTGCGGCGGCGTGACCGGCTTCGCCGCATCCTGGGCGTTCGCCGTCACCGCCGTGAACATTGCCGCCGCAATCAAGGCTGCAAAGGTCGACTTCATGAACGCCTCCTTCATTTGACGCGTGAGTTCGGTCCGGCATTCAGCTCGGCGGCGAAAGCGGCTCGCTGCACGCCTTGGGATACGTGCCTTGGCAGGCCTGATAAAGCAGGGGGCACGCCTGGGCCGCAGCCAGCGCTGCATCGATGGTTTTCAGCCGGTCGCCCGTCGCGCGCGACTGCGGGTCGTAGGTCAGCACCGCATCGGTGCGCTCGATCCCGCGGTCGGTCATCAGGAAACGTTCCGCTCCGTCGAAATAGATCGTCGCGTTCTTGATCGCCTCATTGAGCTTCCTGGTGTTCTCGGCATTGGCCTTGGGATCGGGCTGGACCGCACGGGCATGCACCGCAGCGTCGGTATAAAGGATGTTGAGCTTGAAGTAGATGCCGCCGCACTGGGCGAGCGCCAGCCAATACGGCCGGCCGTTGAAAGCGCCGGCCGCCGCCACCACGCTGTCGCGTTTATCGATCGAGGCCGCGGGCGGCGGCTGCTCGACCTCGCGCGGCTCGCGCTTGCGGCGCGACTGCGCATCCGCATTCGTGGCAGCGATAAGCGCAATCGTAAGCAGCGCGGCTTTCGCGAAAATACCCGGCATGGCGCGATTATAATCGGGTCACAGCGTTGGATTCAAAACTTCTCGACCCAGGGTCGCAGCTCGATCTCCCAGGCCCAGGCGCTTCTATGCTGGTGCAGCAGGTCGAGATAGCTCTGCGCGATGGCGTCGGGATCGAGCGTGCTGTCGGGCTTGTCCGGCGGATCGGGCCGGCGGGCGCTGCGGATGCCGCCGTCGATCACGACATGGGCGACGTGAATGCCTTGCGGAGAAAGCTCCCGCGCCATGCTCTGCGCCAGTCCCCTCAAGGCGAACTTGCCCATGGCGAACGGCGCCGACTGCGCATAACCCTTCACGCTGGCCGAAGCGCCGGTGAAGAAGATCGCGCCGCGCGCGCTCGGCAGCATGCGTTTGGCCGCCTCGTGGGCGACCAGGAAGCCGCCGAACGCCGTAACCGAAAGCGCCCGCTCGACCTCGGCCGGATCGAGCTCGACGAACGGCCCGCGCGTGCGGTAACTCGCATTGTAGACGACCACGTCAGGCGCGCCGAACGCCGCCTCGACATCGGCGAACAGCTTTGTGACCTGGTCACGATTGGTCGCATCGCAGGCAAAAGCCTTGGCGCCGGTCTGCTGCGCCAGCGTCGCCAGATTCTCGGGCCGGCGCGCCGCCAGCGCAACCGTCATTCCGGCATGTACGAAGGTCCGCGCCAGCGAGGCGGAAAGCCCTGCCCCAGCGCCGACGATGAGGGCGGTTCGATATGCAGGCTGCGCCATTACCATTTTCCCTTCAATCGATCACCGCAATAGCATTGATCTCGACCATACACCTGGGATCGGTGGCAAGCCGCACCACCTGAACGGTCGTCGTCGCCGGCTTGGCATCGCGAAAATACTCGCCCCAGACGCGGTTGAGCGCGTCCTGATCGGAAAGATCGGTGACGAAGCGATCAGCGGTGACCACGTCGGCAAAACTCGCACCAACGGCTTGCAGCCCGCGTTTGAGATTTTCCAGCGCCGCGCGCGCCTGCCCCGCCATGTCGCGCGGCATCGAGTCGAACTCCTCCGGCCGATGCGGATGATGATGATAGACCGGGGCGGCGGTGACTCCGGCAAGGTAGACCGTGGTGCCGCCTCTGACCTTGATCGCCGGCGCATAGGGCATCCATAGGTCCGGCGCGTCCGGCCAATGGATGTGCTCGATGGTTTTGGGCATGGTTTGGCTCCCCTGTTGCTTAGTGTCGCGATTTATTGTACATACATTATTTCAGGATGGCGATCACCTACGATCCCGCAAAGCGCGACTGGACTTTGCGCGAGCGCGGGCTCGATTTCGAGCATGCCGAAGAGGCGTTCGCCGGCCGAACCTTCGACAGTGAGGACCAGCGACGCGACTATGGAGAGGTCCGCATCATTACAATCGGTTTCTTGCGGCATCGGATGGTCGTTTTGGTATGGACGCCGCGTGGAAACGATCAGCACGTCATTTCGATGAGGAAGGCCAATGAACGGGAGAAAGCGCGCTACGCCGAGAAGTTCAGGACCTACTAAAAGCGATTTGAAGAAGATCGACGAGTATGTCCTTGGGCCGAAGGACTACGAAGAGATTCCTGAACTGACCGATGAATGGTTCCGACACGCGACCATGCATATCGGTGGCGTTCCTGTTTTGCGCGGACGACCGAAGTCGAAGGCGCGTAAGCAGCCGGTCAGCCTGCGTCTTGATCCCGACGTGCTGGCGCATTTCCGCCGCAGCGGCCGCGGCTGGCAAAGCCGCATCAACGCGGCGCTGCGCAAGGCGGCGAAGCTGCCGGCAGCGAGACAGGCGAGAAAAGTATGAGTAGTGCAATCTCGCATTGCAGTCGGCATTCGTCCGAGTATGATTTCAGCGGGGTTGGTCTACCGAGAGTGGGGTTGAGACATGTCAGCAAGAGCTGCAACGCAGTTCGAACGAGTCTTACTGAAACTCTTTCGCACCCGAACCCATGAATTGCGGAGTCGGATTTGGCCGACAAGCGGCCTGGCACCAACGCTCACCAGAAAGCGAGTTAGGGGATCAATTGAGGCACTTCGGAATATCGCAGAGGTCGACTACCTTCGATCAAAAAATGCGCGCAAGATACTAAGTGACTATGACCACAAGCGGCAATGGCATTCCAAAAAGGGTAAGGGGTTTGGAATATCGGCAAAAAAACGATCATTCAAAAACTGGTACGGAAAGCGCATAACCACGAAAAACTGCGTCTACGCATTTTGGAATGGCTCACGTTGTTTGTACGTCGGACGCACGTTACGCGGCAAAGGCCGACCGACATCGCACTTTGAAAAGCATTGGTTTGGCAAAGCGACCCGCGTGGACGTCTACGGTTTTAAGGGGCGCAAAGACGTACCTCGGTTTGAATGCATGCTGACCCACAAGAGAAAGCCGTCGTACTCCAGGATGAGGCCATCCTCGAAACGATATTACACCCCTTGCCCGATATGCGAAGGCAGGAAATTTATTGGCAACGAAGTTCGATGGATGTTTCGGTTGCGATAGCGTTGGCGCCTCACATCCTAAACACCCCAAACCGCGTCTCCGGGATCGGCGCGTTGAGCGCCGCGGAGAAGCACAGCGCCAGCACGCGGCGGGGGTTTCGCCGGGCGTGATGATGCCGTCATCCCAGAGCCTCGCGGCGGCTCGGCTCAGCGCGCTTTTTTCTTCGCCGGCTCAAAGCTGATTTTGAGCTTTGTACCGGTCGCCTGCGCGAACCGCCTCAGCGTCCGCAGCGAAGGGTTGGCGGTGCCGCCCTCGAGCCGTGAGATGGTTTGCTGCGACGTGTGCATGCGCTCCGCCACGACCTCCTGCGACAGCCCGGCCTGCGCGCGAGCGTCGATCAACGCCGCCGCGAGCGCGAATTCGTCCGCCAGCGCATCGTAGGCGCGTCGAAATCCCGGTTCCTTGTCCCAGCGCCGGAAGCTCTCCTCGACCGCGACATACATCCTGCTCACCCGACCTCCTTTGCTCTTAGCCGTGCGATCTCCAAGGCGCGGCGCGGGGTCTTCTCGGTCTTTTTGACGAAGGCGTGCAGCACGACCACGCGCCGGCCGCTTGCCGCCACGTAAATGAGTCGGGCGATGGTGTTCGGTCCGCTCAGCCGCATCTCCCATAGCCTGCCCTCCAAATGCTTGACGTAGGGTTCCCGGACCTGTTCAAGACCTTTGCTTCGTATCAATTCGACGATCCGTTGAAACTTGGCGCGAAGCTCCAGAGCAAGAGCCTCGACTTCGGCCTGCACGGTATCGTTCAAATAGACGACGGTCCATTCCATGGCAGCATGGTCACATCATAAGTGATGTAGAGGCGAAGATCAAGCAAGGCGCTGCGAGCAGCCGCTACATCCTAAACACCCCGAACTTCGTCTCCGGGATCGGCACGTTGAGCGCCGCGGAAAAGCACAGCGCCAGCACGCGGCGGGTCTCGGAGGGCGTGATGATGCCGTCGTCCCATAGCCGCGCGGTGGCGTAATAGGGATTGCCTTCGGTTTCGTATTGCTCGCGGATCGGCTGCTTGAATTCCTCCTCCTCGACTTCGGACCACTTTTTCCCGGCGCTTTCGATGTTGTCGCGCCGCACCGTCGCGAGCACGCTCGCCGCCTGCTCGCCGCCCATCACCGAGATGCGCGCGTTCGGCCAGGTGAACAAAAAGCGTGGACCATAGGCGCGGCCGCACATGCCGTAATTGCCGGCGCCATAGGAGCCGCCGACGATCACCGTGATTTTCGGCACCTGCGCGCAGGCGACCGCAGTCACCATCTTGGCGCCGTCCTTGGCGATGCCGCCAGCTTCGTAGTCGCGCCCGACCATGAAGCCGACGATGTTTTGCAGAAACAGCAGCGGCACGCGACGCTGGCAGCACAGCTCGACGAAATGCGCGGCTTTGAGCGCGCTTTCGGAAAACAGAATGCCGTTGTTGCCGAGGATGCCGACCGGAATGCCGCAAATGTGCGCGAAGCCGGTGACGAGCGTCGTGCCGTAGAGCGCCTTGAACTCGTCGAACTCCGAGCCGTCGACGAGCCGGGCGATCACTTCGCGCACGTCGTATTGCTTTTTGAGATCGGCCGGCACGATGCCGTCAATTTCACCGGCGTCGTAGTTCGGCTCGCTGGGCTTGGCGAGCGCAATGTCGATGGTCTTCTTCGTGTTCAGATTGGCGACGATCCGGCGGCAGAGTGCAAGCGCGTGCCGATCGTTCTCGGCAAGATAATCGGCAACGCCGGACTTTTTCGCGTGTACATCGGCGCCGCCGAGTTCTTCGGCGGTGACGACTTCGCCGGTCGCTGCCTTCACCAACGGCGGGCCGCCGAGGAAGATGGTGCCCTGGTTGCGCACGATGATGGTCTCGTCCGACATCGCCGGCACGTAGGCGCCGCCGGCGGTGCATGAGCCCATGACCACCGCGATCTGGGCAATGCCGGCAGCCGACAGCGTCGCCTGATTGTAGAAGATGCGGCCGAAATGCTCGCGGTCGGGAAACACCTCGGTCTGGTGCGGCAGGTTGGCGCCGCCGGAATCGACCAGATAGAGGCACGGCAGCCGGTTCTCGCGCGCGATTTCCTGGGCGCGCAAATGCTTCTTCACCGTCATCGGGTAATAGGTGCCGCCCTTGATGGTGGAATCGTTGCAGACGATCACGCATTCGCGGCCGGCGACCCGTCCGATGCCGGTGATGATGCCGGCGCCATGGATGGCGTCGTCGTACATCCCGTTGGCGGCAAGCGGCGACAGTTC
>Ga0074044_10001715_pt1 | contig 19602 bp, 14 predicted proteins | sample BogForMeECP23OM1_FD_94443 | JGI IMG/M metagenome (GOLD analysis project Ga0074044, IMG submission 94443) | Bog forest soil microbial communities from Calvert Island, British Columbia, Canada - Bog Forest MetaG ECP23OM1 | ecosystem: Environmental > Terrestrial > Soil > Wetlands ...
AACGGAATGCCACCAATGCCGATGCGTGTGAAATAGCTGCCGGTGACCGCGGCGCGAAAGGTGCGAATCCGAAACAAAATCAGGCGCAGCAACGGATACGCAGTTTTGGTGGCGTGAAGGCCGTAGCCGGCCAGGAGCAGGAGAGAAAGCGACAAAAGTCCGAGAATTTCGATGGTGGACAGGGTGTGTTCGCCGAAGACCTCCAACACGTAAGAGAGCAAGGCCACACCGGAACCGAACAGGATCAGCCCGACGATATCCAGGGGAGGCCCGTTGTCTTCGCGATAGTCCGGCAGATGGCGATCGACGAGGTATAAGCCGAGAAGACCGATGGGAATGTTCACGAAAAAAATCATGCGCCAGTGAAAATAGGCGACGATCACACCTCCAGCAAGAGGCCCCAGCATCGGACCGATCAATCCAGGAATGGCCACGAAGCTCATGGCGCGAATGAGTTCGGACTTGGCGAAGGTGCGGACCATGGTCAGGCGGCCGACGGGCACCATCATGGCGCCGCCGCAGCCTTGCAGTATGCGGCAAGCGACCAGAAAATGAATGTTGCTCGAGATGCCGCAGAGAAAAGAACCCAGCGTGAAGAGGCCTATTGCGGAGGAAAAGACACGGCGCGTGCCGAAGTGGTCTGCCATCCAGCCGCTGATGGGTATGAAGACAGCGAGGCTGAGAGTGTAACTGGCAAGGACGGACTTCATGCTGAGCGGGGCAACGTGGAGAGCCGCGGCAATCGTCGGGACGCCGGTGTTCAAGATGGTGGTGTCCAGCGATTCCATGAAAAACGCGACGGCGATGAGCCAAGGGAGCAGGCGCTGCGTGGAAGCGGGCAAAGAAGGCGGTCCGATCAGCGTTTGAACGGGAGCGGAGGGGTTGTCATTCGTCGGGTTCGGCTGCATCGGACTTTATGGTTGTGCGGAATCCGGCCCGGGCAAGCCGTTTTTAGAGTACAGGAGAATTGTCTCCCAACCGGGCCTGGCGCACCACGGCGATGGGAGGAAAGGTCGACCAGGGCGTTCCACTGCTGCTGGGTCCAATGAGCTGGCCGGGAATCGGGGGAGGAAGGAGCAAAGCAAGGGCCAAGCACACCCAGCCCGGCATTCGTTCTCCTTAGACGATCGGATTAAAAATCGAAACGGTATCCCAGAATCATTTTTGCAATCAAGTGGTCCGTCGAGCGCGTAACACCGATTCCCACGCCGAAATTGATCTCCCACTTGGGAGAGACATTCAAGTCAATGGCGGGAAAGATCTGTTGTTCCTGCTGCTGAATAGGGTAAAAGCCGGTCACCGGGCCGAGCGAACCATAGTATTCGATACCGCCGGTCACCTTGGTGGTGAAGTCGTAGCTTATTTTCACGTTGGGTGAAAAAATAAATCCCTGATTTTCGCTGGGGCCGTGAAGCGATTTATCCATGGCAGGGTTGAAAGAGAAATACCAGCGGCCCAACTGTTTGTCGACGATGGGGCGTAGCTCGTAGGTCCAGGTGTCCGGGGAAAACTGCGCGCGCTGATAGCCGATTTCCTGGGAGACGCTCAGTCCTACAGGCCAATTCCATTTTTTGAGAATGGCCACACGCGGGCGAATGTGGTCTCCAACCCAGTCAATCCCGAAGCCATTCTGCTCTGAAGTGAAAATATAGAAACCGACTTCAAACCAATCGTTGAAGCCGTGGGTGATTTCGATGGTTTCGTGGAGCTGGTGATTGGTGGGATAAGTTCCGTTGGTGGTGGATTTGGAGCCCTGGAATGTGAAATTGCTGTGCAGCTCCAACATGGTTTTGCCAGGTTCCACGAGATCGGAGCCATAAACCTGTATCTCGTAATTGCCCTGGGCGCAAGCCGGTTTCGCACCAGCGCAACACGCGGCGAAAGCAAGGAATAGGTATAGACCAAGTTGAGTAGGCCGAATCGTCAAGTTCTGGTTACTCCGAAAGCACGGCGACGCGCTGTTGGATGCCTTCGAAAAGGAGTTAGTTTACAGCATTCTGAAGAACAGAGCGCCCTCCGGCGTTCATGCATGAGGGTGGGACTTGTCGTAGATGTCCATGAGCTGACGGATAGAAGCGTGGGTGTATTTTTGGGTGGTGGACAGAGACTGGTGGCCCAGGAGTTCCTGGATGGCGCGGAGGTCTGCGCCGTCGGCGAGAAGATGGGTGGCGAAAGCGTGCCTGAGGGAGTGCGGGTGAAGGTCCCAGTTGATGTTCACGAGGCGGACGTACTTTTTTACGATGCGGCCGACGCTGCGTTGCCTAAGGCGGCGGCCCCTATAGTTAAGAAAGATCGCGTCGGGATCGCAGCCGCCAGGCTGGCGAGAATTTTCGCGTAGTAATTTCTCACGTTCCGGCCAGTAAAGAGAGAGGGCTTCGGCTGCCTTGACTCCATACGGCACGACGCGTTCTTTTCTCCCCTTGCCGATCACCCGGACGACGCGATCTTTTTGGTCCATGTCCACCAGATTCAAGCCAGTCAACTCGCTGACGCGAAGTCCAGCGGCGTAGAGCAGTTCGAGGATGGCGCGATCTCTGCGCAGCAGTAAGCCATCTGCGAGCTTCAACAGAGGATTGGCGGGCATTGATCCTGCAACATCCGATCCTTTTTTTCTTCTCCTGGGAGCTGTGCCCGGATCCTGGATCGATGCGAGATTGTCGAGAAACCCGCTCATTTCCTCCGCGGAAAGGACAACAGGGATGCGCTTGGGCAACTTTGGAGTGGGAACCAGGCGCGCGGGATTTTCCTTCATCTTGCCTTCGCGGACGCAATATTTGAAGAAGGAGCGGAGCGCGGCCAGCTTGCGCGCAATGGAGCTTTTCTCCAGCCCCAATTCATGCAAATGGCCGATGTATTCCCGAATGACCTGGTGTTTGATCCTGGAAATCGCGGGCGTGCTTGTCCCCGGAGGCGTCAGGTACGCCTGAAACTGCTGGAGGTCTTTTCCGTAGTTTGAAACCGTGTGGGGCGAGGCATTTCGCACGGACCGGAGATATTCGAGAAACTTGTCTATGGGCGCCTTCATCCCCCCTCACAGTTCAATTATAAGGGTACTCGCAGAAGGGCAGGGCACTTTGAAAGGAATGTTTACTCGCGAGAACGGGTGGCCTGCAGGGGTGGAAGCTCTACGATTTCACCGCTACGGTGGCTTCTTCAGGTAGCGCAGCCACTACGGGCTTTTCCTCTGGGGCAAGCTTCTCCCAGTCGCAACCTTCCTTGATGCAGGCGTGGACGGTGCCGATCTTCGTTTTCTTTTCCACGATGAAAGGAGCGCCGCACTTCGGGCATGGCTCAGCGATCGGCATATTCGGTGTGGTGAAACTGCAATCGGGATAGCGAGAGCAGCCGTAGAAGACGCGGAAACGCCCGCGGCCGCCTTTGCCCATGCTGCCGCGCTTCACGAATTCGCCTTCGTTGCACTTCGGGCATTTGATGCCCATGGTGATCGGGCGCGTATATTTGCACTTTGGGTAGCCGGAGCAGCCAATGAACTCACCGAAGCGGCCGTGCTTTTTCACCAGGCCGTTGCCGTCGAGCGGACACTTCTCGTCGAGCGGTTCATCCGGCTGGTGCGCAATCCGTGTGCCGGCGACAAGGCGGCGCGTGGTTTTGCAATCGGGATAGCCAGTACAAGCGAGAAACGCGCCAAACCTGCCACGCTTCAGGGTCATTTCTTTGCCGCAGTTCTCGCAGTATTCGACCTTGTTTTCGGCGTCTTCCGGAATCTCCTCTGAAAGGTCCTGAATGAAATCGCAATCGGGATAGCGAGAGCAGCCGAGGAAGAAGCCATGGCGGCTGATGCGCTCAAGCAGTTCGCCTTCACCGCATTTTTCACATTTTTTCCCCGTGGGGATACCGGCTTTGTACGAAATCATTTCATCGCCGGCTTTATCCAGATCGATGATGAATTTCTCCCAGAACTCCTTCACGGATTCGCGCCAGGGCAACTTGCCTTCCTCGATTTCATCGAGTTCTTCCTCGAGGCGCGCCGTAAACTTCACGTCGAAGACGTCTTCGAAGCTCTTGATCAACAGACCGCAAACGCGCTCGCCAAGCATGGTAGGCGTGAAGCGGCCTTGGTCTTTTTTCACGTACTCGCGCTCGACGATTGTGGAGATGATCGAGGCATAGGTCGAGGGGCGGCCGATGCCGTCCTCTTCCAGTTCTTTGACGAGCGTCGCTTCCGTGTACCGCGGGGGAGGTTCGGTGAAATGCTGATCCGGGCGGATGGAATCCAGTTTCAGGATCTGGCCTTCCGTGACGCGGGGAAGGGCTTTGCCCTCGCCTTCGTCGTCCTTCTCGTCGTCTTCCCGGTCTGAAGTCACTGCAGGAATCTGATAGACCTTCAGGTAGCCGTCAAACTTCATGATGGAGCCAGTGGCGCGGAAGGTGTAATCGGCGGCGGAAATGTCGATGGTGGTTTGGTCGTACACGGCAGGCAACATCTGCGAAGCAACAAACCGCTGCCAGATGAGTTGATAGAGCTTGAAGACATCGTCGTCCAGATACTTGCGGACGTCATCTGGAGTGCGCGAGACCTCGGTCGGACGGATGGCTTCGTGAGCCCCCTGGGCGTCCTTTTTGGATTTGTAGAAATTCGGTTTTTCCGGCAGATAGCTGCTGCCAAACCGCTCGGGAATCAGTGCGCGAACCTGGTCGAGCGCATCGTTGGACACCTGAACGGAGTCCGTACGCATATAGGTGATCAGCGCGACAGAGCCTTCTTCGCCGAGTTCCACGCCTTCATAAAGGCGCTGCGCGAGAGCCATAGTGCGCTTCGCCGTGTACCGCAGGCGGTTGTATCCAGCCTGCTGCAGCTTTGATGTCGTGAAAGGCGGAGGCGGGTTGCGGCGCTTTTCCTTAAGATTAACGCTTGCCACCTGCCACTTGGCCGTGCTGACGGCGGCGACGATCTCATCCGCCGCGGCCTGATTCTTGACTTCAATGTCTTCGCCGTTCTTCTTGCTGAGCTTGGCTTCGAAGACGGGCGGCTCGCCAGCATCCAGCATGGCATGGATGGTCCAGTATTCCTGTGGAACGAACGCGCGAATCTCCTGCTCGCGTTCGACGATCAAGCGCAGCGCAACGGTTTGCACGCGTCCGGCGCTGAGCCCGCGACGAACCTTGTCCCAAAGCAGCGGCGAAACCTTATAACCGACAATGCGGTCCAGAACGCGCCGCGCCTGCTGAGCGTCGACGAGCTGAGTGTCAACCTGTCGCGGTTTTTCAAACGCCGCTCGAATCGCCTTGGGCGTAATTTCGTTGAAGGTGACGCGGAAAATCTTCTTAGGATCGATCGGCTCGATCTCAATGCGGTCCTTCGCTGGCTTCTTCGTGGTCTTGGCCTTTTTTCCCTTTTTCGAAGTGGCTTCCTCGGCCTTGTCGCCGTTTGCGCCTTCCTTCTTTCCGTTAATTGCGGCTTCTTCGTCCTCTGGAATCAGGAATTTCGCCGGTTTGGATAGAACCATCGCTAGATGCGCGGAGATGGCTTCTCCTTCGCGGTCCGGGTCGCCCGCCAGATAGACGGCTTCGGCGGTGTTGGCGGCCTTGCGAAGATCGTTGATGACCTTGCCCTTCCCTGGAATCACCTGCAGCGTTGGCTCAAAGATCTTCGGGTCGTCGAGAGAGATCGGCTTCAACGGCGGTTTCGGAGCTGCTGCCTTGCCGCCCTTCCTTCTCTTCTTTTTTTTCTTCTGATTGATTTCGTCTTCATCGATGGGCATGCGGATGCCGATCGTCTTCGTCGGCAAATCCAGAACGTGGCCAATGGATGCCTTGACCGTATAGTTCTTGCCCAGATATTTGTTTATCGTCTTCGCCTTCGCCGGCGATTCGACGATGACCAGTGATCGTGCCATGTGTTCCTTTGTAACCTTAGTTGCTGCCGCTAGAAGGGCTTGTAGAGCGGAGTGTGTCCTTCTCGCTACCTTTATAAATGCAGCTTGCAGCGCTTGGCGTCCAAACTCTGATGCGCCAAGGCTTCCTTCCGATGCATTGGGCGGCTGCGCTCCCTCTATCTACAACAAAACCTTAGCAAACTGCTTTCCCGGCAACTGCCGGACGATGGCCTTGCTCTCCAAGTTAAAAAGGGTAGCCAGAACTTCCCCAGAATTCAACCCAGTCCTTCGAACAATGTCATCCATCTGACGGGGTTCCTGTGCGCTTAATGGCTCGTAAATCCTTTTTCCTCCGTGGCTTAGCCCGTCCGTTGTTAACAAGTTTTCTTTGTTCGGATCCGAGGGCCACAGCCTGTAGCAAAGCGGCTCGGGATTAAAGCTACAGGGCAACAGGGTTGAAGCCCGTAAATGGACAGAGAAGCTGGCAAAGAGATGCACTCTGCCCGGGTACCTGCGGCGAATCGAGCTCCCGTGGTTTCAAAAAGGCAAAGCACTCCAGAGAGCGCTGGGCAACGCCGCATCGATACGCCGCGCCGTTTGCGTTCCACAATCCATTCACAAAAAAAGACCTCCGGGACCAGCTTGCGGCCCCGGAGGCTTGAAAGAACTGCGGGTTGGGATGAACGCCCGGGGGAATTACCGGGCGCCGTCGCAATCGTAGCCAAAGTCAAACAGATCAAACAGATCGCCGAGTGCCGGGCCGTTGAGCGGCACGTAAGGGTTGTCCCTGTGGGTGATCGGATTGGGGTAGTTGTCGCGGCTGCGGTACGTCACCGGTTTCAGATACCAGTTCCGTTCGATGAACTTGAGAAGGGAAACGTGGTCTCCGTACTCGTGAGAAATGTAGCCTTGCTTGGCGTAGGGAGACACAACCTGGAGCGGGATGCGCGTGCCATCTCCGAAGAAATCCAGGGGCTGGACATAGCCGGAGTCATAATAGCCGCCGCCTTCATCGAAGGTGATGAAGATCGCGGTGTCCTTCCAGAGCGAAGGATTGGCCGTCACCCCATCCACAATCTTCTTGACGAAGCCCTCGAAGAGATTGAGTTTGGACGAAGAAGGGTGTCCATCCACGAGGCCGCTGGGTTTGACGAAAGAAACCGCCGGGAGCGTCCCCTTGGCAATGTCGGAATAGAGATTTGCAGTGTCCTGGATGTGAGCGTCGCGAACCGCGGTGTTGCTCATGATGGAGGTGTCGTATTGGAAGGGATTGCAGATGTTGCAATACTCGTCCGTCGCGGCACCGATTGCGCCGTAGTTGAGCTGGTAAGGATCGGGAACATAGTTGTTCCACTGGTCGCCGTAGTACTTCCAGGAGATGTTCTTCGCCAGCATTTCATCGCCGATGCTGCGAACCGAAGAAGGAGGAATGGTGAACACGGTGTTGTTGGCATTCGTGTCCGAGAAAGCATTGTTCCCGTTGCCGAAGTAGCCCGGGTTGTAATTGTTCAAGAGATAGTAGTGGCCCGGTTCACAGTGAGGATCGACCGGGTGCGGCAGGGACTGGAGATACTTCACGACTGCGGCAACGCCCGGTTGCGTGGGATCAGCGCAGTTGCTGTAGGACCCGCCACCGTAGGAGGGGGAGCCGTAGGACCCGCCACCGTAGCCGTCTTCCGTGTACCAGTTGTTGGTGCCGGCCTGAGGATTGGGGTTCTCCACTTCATCTACAACGCCTGCGTTCGGGGTGCCCGGGACGACTTCGACGTTGTGGGGCGGCTGCAACGCATGGCCGTTGCCATCACTGAACCAGATGGCATCGCCGTGGCCAAGCATGATGTGGTTGGCGCCGGTGCCGCCGTTTACGGACTGGTGGAAATTGTCGCTCATGGCATATTTGTCTGCGAGGCTCTTGAAATACGGCGCATCACCCTGCTGAACGTTGTAGAAACCTAGCGCCGTGGAACCCTCCCCGGTGGTCGTGCCTGTGGGGGAGTAGTTGGTACTGAAATCGGAGGGTTGTTGCAATCCGTTGGTGCCTGCGCCCACGGTCGTTTCAACCCAAGAGAACAAGGACTCGTTGCAGCCGGAGGGCCGCTCCCAAGTAATGTGCGCGACCGAGCAGTCCAACTGTTGCCACATCTGGTAGAAACGATGGACCGGGCTTGCGGCGTAAGAGTTGTAAACGAAGCCATTGCCGTTGGTCAATTGGAACGGACCCGGCTGCAGATTGGAATAGTAGGGAGCCGTGCTGGTGACACCGTTGATGCGGGTGTCGGGGGTTTTAGAGGTCAGTCCAGTTCCGCCGGAGATCAAATATTGATAGTACTCCGGGGACAATCCATTTTCCGATTCCTGCGCGAGCTGCAGGCTGTTACCGGGAATGTAGGAATCCATCGCGCCGCCAACGAGTGGAGCAGGCAGGATGCCATCTGGAAACGAACTCTTCGGAGGACTCAGCAAGAACGGATCGGTACCCGTGTCCGAAGCGGCTTTCTGCTCATACCTCGCAAAGTTCGGCCCTGGAGTGCCATCGCTCTTAATGATTCCTTCCGACAAAAGGTTCCAAATCTGTTGACCATGCTTGGGTACGTAGGTTGCAAAAACGTGGTCAAAGCTGCGATTTTCACCGATGATGACGATCACGTGCTTGATCGGCGACCGGGTATTGCCGGAAGCGCCTTGTTCCTGGGCGCTGACCAGCGGAGTCCCGATCGAAAACTGGAAGAGCGCAACGCCTGTCAACGCGAAACGCAGAACCTCCAGGCTTTTTTCCGCAAATCTCTTAAGATTCATTCAAAGACCTCCCCTTTTCTATGAGCGAACTGGGCGCTGAAGGGTATCGCGGCATACTTTGCTGAAAAATGTTTAATATGTGAACGAGGCGAGAAAACAATGTGACAATCAATTTACTTTCAGGAAACTGTGGATTTCTCCCGACTAACGACGATCGAGTGTGCGGGAAACAGGATCAGGCGTCGCCGCGGGCTTCGGGCTGTGCACCTCATCGGCGGGATCGACGCGGACAGTGCCCATCATTCCTCCGTCCTCGTGTTCCAGAAGATGACAATGATAGACAAGAGTGCCGACGGTGTTCGGATCGCGAAAATCCATGCGCAAGCGAACGCTAGGATACTGCAGGGCCCGGCCATTGTAGTAAGGCACGTTCACGGTATCGCGGAGAAATGGTTCGTTGACAGGAACTCCGGACCACTCAAGCAATTCAAAATGAATCTGGTGAATGTGAAAGGCGTGAAGTTCCGTGGAACGGTTCTCGATGACCCAATCCTCTACGTCGCCCTGCTTTACGACAATGTTCGGTCCAGAGGAGGGGGCGAAGGGAGTGGGCGTCTGGCCGTCTACGGTAATGAAAAATGTTGTTGCGCTATTGGGATTGCCGGGATCTTCCAGTTTTTCGGAGAAATAAACCTTGCGCACGCGCGTGGGGGTTACGCTGCCTAGCCAGGGCAGAGAGGGAGGAGGAAGCGGTGTTGGAGAAGAAGCAAGGGTCGAACGGGGCGCGGGGGCGTCTGCTGTGGCGATGATCGAAGCAAGGGCGCGGTTGGGATCGTTTTCGCCGCCTTGGCCGGTGTCGACCGTGCGTGTTACCAATAGGCCGGGAGAGCCCGCCGGGGGAGCCGTGACGATAAATTCAACGCGAGAGCCGGGTGGTACACCGATGTGGTCATGCCATTCGACTGAGTTTTGCGAACCAGGATTCCAGTTGATGGGGATGCCGTCGAGCGCGACGATACCGAGTTGTTGTGGCGTGTGCTTATTGAAGAGAACCGCTAGATTGAGATAGGTGACGGAAGAGGCATTCAGGACTCGCCAGAGCTGGCGCTCGCCGGGCTTCATCCTGATTGTTGAGACCGGATAATCCGGATAGGGAACCGGCACGAAATTGACGGAAAGATCTTTTGCAGGTTTGCCGAAGCCGGTGCCGTTATTGGCGGCGTCGCCGTCGCGGTCGATCATGAATTTGGGAACCACTGGTTCGGATTTGTTGGGAGGGGCATCCGGGTTCAGCAGGCCCTGGTCGCGGATCACGAAAACGCGCTCCGGCAAGCCGATGACATTGGGATTGACGCGTTCGAGTCCTTCGACGACGAGAGCGCCAGAAGCTCCGCCCTGGATTTGAGGCGTGCTGAAGCCGTGGATGTGGGGATGGTACCAATAGAGACCCGGCGGTTCGTTCTGCGGAATACGGAAACGGTACTCGAAGGCAGGATCGCCCGGCTGGATGGAAGTTTTCAGAACTTCGTCCTGATGACAGACGGATGGAATCGTCAGACCGTGAAAATGCAGGTTCGTCGAGGTGAGTGACATCACGCCGCTTTCGCACGGCTCAGTTTTCGTTTCCAGGTTTGCGTGATCGTGGATAGGACCTGAAGCCAAGGTCGTTTCGGCCGTGAGAGCGTTCTTCAGGTGCAAGATCAGAAGGTCGCCTGGATGAAGACGAAGAGTCGGGGATTGGCTTCCATCGGAGAGGACATAGCAATACCGAGTGGAGCCGTCTTTTTCTTTGAAATTGTGGACCGTCAAATCCACATTCAATACCCCGTCCTGGCTGCGGAGGTCTTCGGGCTCTGGGACTTCGCTGCCTTGCGCCGGACGCGGGCAAGGATCGACTGCCGGCTCCTGGGCGCGAAGGGCCAAAGAACCTGGGCCGAGCCAAAGGCTTAAGAAGAGAATGAGGCTTAAGGCGAGGCGCTGACCGAGGCGGTGCCAATTGATCTTTTCAAGAAATACGGCTTTCAAGATAGGCTAAGTTTCCGCCATCCAAAAGAGATGGCGATGCTTTCCTTGGATTTGAGAAGCAGAGGTTATTAGGCGATGGTTACAGAATGGTGACAGCCAGATGAACCATTTGCACAAGATGAGCGAACCCGTACGTCAGGTGTCCGGATTCAGGCTCACCGCTAAGGTGTCTGGATCTGGCTGGCGTTGAACGCCGCCTCGAGCAAATCCTGGGTTGTGCCGTCGTAGTCCGCATCAATTTCCCAGATAAATGTGCCGCCCAGTCCTCGAGCCCAGTCGGTGTACCAGACTCGATAGAAAGTGGAAGAAGCGTCATCGTAGGTGATGAACCCTTCGCTGCCATCGGCCTTGAGCATGTACGGAACCAGAGAGTGCGGATCGTTGTAACTGCGCCAGCCCATGGCGTTGATTCGCTGCTTGAAAAAAGTGCCGTAGTTATCGTAGTCCACTGAGTTTGAGCAGTCTTCATTCGGGCAGAAGCCCCAGAGGGCGTCGGCCTTGTGATAGATGTAACCGTAAAAGGGCGTGCCAATGTTCAGCAAGGATTTGGGCACTTGCAGCCCTTCGTAAATGTCGATGGCCTCCTTGACGCTGCCTCCTGGTTCACAGTTGTACGATTCGGGATCGTTGGGATCGGGAAAGATCGCGGAATTGAGTTGCGCGGAATCGGTCCAGGGCCCGGCGCAGTCGTAGGTCAAGATATTGAACCAGTCCACAATGAACTTGGTGTCCGGAAAATCGTAGCCAGTGCCGCCCCAGGGAGCGACGTACGCGGATAGAAGGTATTGCGGGGTGGGGAGTATGGAGCGCAGGCCAAGCAACAGGCTATGGAAGAACGCGGCGTCCTGAGCGCTCGCCGGATATTCCCAGTCAATGTCGACTCCGTCGTATCCATATTCCTGAATGAACGCCGAAAGATTCTGCAGTAGCGCGCTGAGCCCCCCGGCCGTGGTTTCCATGCCGTCGAAATCGCCACTCAGAAGCAATAAGACTTTGACGCTGTTGTTGTGAGCCTTGGTAAGGAGCGCCTTTTCAATGAAGCCGGAGGGAATGATCAGATTGCCCTTGGCATCGAAGGTCACACCAGCATGGTTGATATGTGTCACCTTCTGGAAAGGAATTTGATCGGAGCTGTAGGGTGGGGTTTGCGTCCGGCTCCAATAACCATAGTCTGCAATTAAACGTTTTGTCAGACCCGAGCCGGAAGCTTGAGTTTGTGCCTGCGCGGATGACCCAAGACCCGCCAGCAGAATGAGACATGCTGCAATCAGGCACGACACAAACGACACTTTGAACTTCATGGAAGTCTCCTATTTTCGGGAAGTCCGCTTGGCATGCCATCCGGAGCCGGCAGAGGGGATTATTCGGAGGGCTCTCGAGCAGCCGAAGACAAGTGCTGGGAGACTATCACATTTGGAACGAGCAAGTGCAGAGTTCTGCCTACCGCAACGGAGATTCGAGAACTCGTTGCGTTCGGGCCTCGTTTCTCCCGGTGTTCCTCGGTACAATCCACACCATGAAAAAGAGTCCTCGATGGCTGCAGGCGATTGCAACCTTCCTCGTCTGTTTGCTTCTGTTCTGGCAGCCCACCGCCGCCCAAAACTGGTCGCTGCAGGACACCACCGTCATCACGGATGTCAACGTGGTGGATGTTCGAACTGGGGAGATTCATCCAGATCAAGTGGTGATTATCGAGAAGAACCGGATTACGACGGTTGGATCGAAGAAGGACACGCGTTATCCGCGCAACGCGCCGACCATTCTGAACGGCAAAGGTGCTTACCTGATTCCGGGCTTGTGGGACATGCATGTACACCTGGCATTCGGCGATTGGTTTCCCCGAGCAGACGAAATTTCGCTGCCCCTTTTTATTGCAAACGGTGTTACGAGCGTGCGCGATATGGGAAGCGACCTGGAGGTGGTGCAGGCCTGGCGTGATGAAATCGAAGCCGGGAGGATGCTTGGGCCGCGCATCATGACCGCCGGGCCCATGCTGGACGGGCCGAAGCCACGTTTCCCAAGCTCGATTGCCGTGGCGACTCCTGAAGATGGGAGGCGCGCCGTTGAAAAGCTGAAGCAGAGCGGCGCGGACTTCATCAAACTGCAATCGCTGATCCCGCGCGATGCTGCGTTTGCGATAGCGGACGAGGCGCGCAAACAGGAGATTCCGTTTGAAGGGCACGTGCCGGACGCGGTGCGCGCCAGTGAAATGTCCGACGCAGGAATGCACAGTTTTGAGCATCTCATCGGCATTTTTGAGGGCAGTTCACCTCTCGAGGATGATTTCCTCAAGGGCGATAAGACAGAGACAAAATTTCTTGCGAGTTACGACCCTGAACGCGCATCGGCTTTAGCGACGCTGCTTGCCAAAAATCAAACCTGGCAATGCCCGACGCTCGTCTGGGAGCGCGGCGGGAACCTGGTCGATGTGACCGACTTCAGCAAGGACACGCGGGCAAAATACGTGCCCTCGTACTGGAAAGAGCAGACCTGGAAGAAATTCATGGAGCAGGTGAAGCAGGAGTTCAACACGGACGACCTGGAGACACGCGAGAAATTCATCGAAAAGGAACTAGAGGTTGTGCAGCTTCTGCACAAGGCAGGTGTGCCGTTTCTGGCGGGCACGGATACTCCGCCAGGGGTTTATATCTTTCCGGGATTCAGCCTGCACGAGGAATTGCAACGCTTCGTGGCGGCGGGATTTACTCCGCTCGAAGCGTTACAGACCGCGACATTGAATCCGGCACGGTTTTTTCACATGGAAGGTGAGCTTGGAACCGTGGAAAAAGGAAAGATGGCGGACCTGGTTTTTCTGGATGCCAATCCATTAGAGGACATTCACAATACACAGCGAGTGACCGCGGTGATTGTGAATGGGAAATTTTTCTCGAAGAACGATTTGCAGAAAATGCTGCAACGCGTGGAGGAATCAGCAAAGAAAGAGCCGCCGAAACCAAGGCCAAACGCGAGTACCTTCTAGCGTGCCGTTCGGAGGGCCGCGAAAGAATGCTACTTTCGGTTCGCGGCGAGATTTGAGCGAGTCTTTATGCTTGGACCATTCGCTTTTTCCGATTTACGAGAGATATTCGCCAAAGCCAACGAAGAGAAGTCCGGCGACCAGTTGGCGGGCATCGCGGCCGGTTCGGAGCGAGAGCGCGTCGCGGCCAAACGCAAACTGGCCGATCTTACGCTCGATGAGATTGTCCGGCAGCCCCTGATCGACCCGGATCAAGACGAAGTCAGCCGTTTGATCCTCGAAAGCTTCGACCAAGAGAAATTCCAGCCCGTCAAGAATCTGACGATCGGCGAGTTTCGCGAATTCCTTCTGGACGATGCGACCAATGAGGATGTGCTGAAGGAAATTCAGTGGGCGATCATTCCGGAGATCGCCGCTGCTGTGGCCAAGATCATGAGCAACAAGGATCTGGTTCTGGCCGGCGCGAAAATCCGGAACGTGACGCACTGTCGCAATACCATGGGAGAACGCGGCGTGCTAGGCATTCGCGTGCAACCCAATCATCCCGTCGATGACCTTGGAGGAATACTCCTGTCCGCTTTTGAGGGATTTCTCTATGGCTGCGGTGACGCGGTGATCGGCGTGAATCCTGCTTCTGACTCCGTGGAGACCGTCGGTGCGATCCTGCACGCGCTCGCCCGGTTGGTTGAGATTTATAGAGTGCCAACGCAAACCTGCTGTCTTGCACATATCAGCGTGCAACTTGCAGCTATGGAACAGGGCGCGCCGGTGGATTTGCTGTTTCAGTCGATCGCTGGAACGGAAGCGGCGAATCGCAGCTTCGGCATTTCGGTTGACAGGTTGCGCGAGGGCCGCGAGCGGATACTGGAGCACCACCAGGGCCGCGATGTGCCATGGAAAGGCACGAATGCGATGTATTTTGAAACGGGACAAGGGAGCGCTCTGTCTGCGGAGGCACATCACGGTGTAGACCAGCTGACGCTCGAAGCTCGGGCATACGGCGTCGCGCGCGTGTTCGAACCTTTTCTGGTGAACAGCGTTGTCGGGTTTATCGGGCCAGAATATCTCTATGACGAACGGCAGATTATTCGTGCGGGACTCGAAGACCATTTCATGGGCAAACTACTGGGGCTGCCTATGGGGTGCGATGTTTGCTACACAAATCACGCCGCGGCGGACCAGAACTCTGCGGACAATCTGCTTCTGCTACTGGGGGCGGCTGGGTGCAACTACTTCATGGGTGTTCCTTGTTCGGATGATGTAATGCTCAACTACCAGTCCACGAGTTATCACGACGCACTCGCGGTTAGAAGACTCTTTAACTTGCGTCCCGCGCCTGAATTTCTGCAATGGCTCGAGGAAAGTGGGATCTATCGCAACGGAGAACCTGGGTTGCCGGATGCGCCGACGCGCCGCAAGCTGATGAAGGGGCTGGAGTCGTCTTTGGAAGAGATTCGTTGAATGTCCGACGAACACGAAAGTACCCTGGACGCTTCCGAACTCTCGGAGTTCGTGCGGAAGATCCGTGCGAGGACCCCGGCACGGCTGCTGGCCGGGCGCGCAGGAGCGGCTTACCGAACCAAAACACAGATGGAGCTGTGGGAAGCGCATGCTGCGGCGCGAGACGCCGTTCGCACCGGATTAAGAATCGAGGATATTGGAATAAATTTTGTGAATCGTTGGGGCTTGTTTGAAGCCCGAACCAAAGCAGCACTTAAAGACGAATATCTCTTGCGGCCGGAGCTCGGCCGTCATTTCGAGGAGGCATCCCGGGCGCAAGTGTTGAAACGCTGCTCGCAGGGAAGTGATCTGCAAATCGTAATCGGCGACGGCCTCTCGGTTTCCTCGGTGGTGGTACAGATTCCTCCCCTGTTACCTTTGCTTTTCAAGGGCGCCGAGGGGCGGAATTGGAAAACTGGTCAGACATTTGTGATTCACCATTGCCGAGTGGGAATTCTGAATGAGGTTGGAGAGCTGCTAAATCCGCTGGTGGTGGTTCTTCTGATTGGCGAGCGTCCAGGGCTGGCGACTGCCGAGAGTTTGTCCGCTTACATGGCATACCGGCCGCGCAGTTTGCATACGGATGCAGACCGTAACGTGATTTCTAATATCCATGCACGAGGATTGAACCCGCAGGAGGCAGCCGCTCGCATCCTCAAGCTCGCCGGCCGGATGATGGATACAAAAACGAGCGGCTGCCTGCTACGGGAAGAATCACCAGCTCTCGGTGGTCCTTAAGGGTCCCTATTGAATTTCTCCGCTTCCACGAGGTTCCAATCCCTAGGCGGAAAAGTGATCGGCCAAAAATGCGGTGACGCCTTGTCGAACTCAAAAGCTACGGCATAACTGCCGTCCCGGGCGCCCTTGACCGAAACAACCGTGGCGCTTTCCGCCAGCCCGGCGGCAGGGTTGGCCAGCAGCAGCTTCTGCCCCTTGCGCGCCTTTATGCTCATCTCCAGCAACCCGCCATGGGCATTTACAACAAGAGTAAACGCATCGAAACGCACTGGCCTTGCCGGTTCAATCTCGGCCGTCACGATGACTCGTAGCTGCAGCAACACGCGCTCGCTTCGCCTCTGGTTCATTGGTGTGGGTCGTGCTCTGTGCCCGTCTTCGCTAACCGGTGGGCCAGACTCAGTTTGTTTGCCTCAGGTCTGGCGTATAACTTCTTCATCCCAGCACCTCAGCAAAGCTTCCCTTTCCTCTTCGCTTCCTTTCTCCATCACAATGATTTGCAGTCGGCACTCCAGGTTTGGACACCGTGATTTGATCCCCATTTCTCAATCGCGTAGGCGCTTCAAAGGCTCCCATCTCCGGGATGCAGAACTACCTGAGCTTCAAACCTGAGCGAGTCCGCTCAGAAACCAAACCGCAGACCAAAATGGGATGCCCTCGATGCCGCCAAATGCCTGCCTTTAGTGTCGATGGAGAAGCCCATGCAACCTTAGAAAAGGCTGAGCTGCTTCGTTGCCCAAGCGCGGCGACAGAATTGGCCAAAACCTGGAGGAGCTTGGGTACGCTGGTCGCCCGGAGCATGGTTGGAGGAAGTAATCAGACACAATGCGCTTCTGACGACGCCGGGAAGGGCCAGCGATCTGGCAAATGGAAGATTGTGGGCGTGGTTCTAACTGCGTGAGGCAAATAGGCTAAGCGATACGAAAATTGTGGATTAGCGCGTTGCAGAGGGAGTGTTCTCGGACACGCCATCGCAAAACTCTGCGCTGCTGGCGAGCTCACCCCTTACTAGAACCAGGTTCCGCTCGATACTGCGCCAATCAGCGACTCTCGAGGAATGAAATTCCTCCTCCTCGAAAAATATAAACCTGCTTGGTATTCCAAGCAGATTGCATTTCCAGCTTGCAAGCCGCCGCAAAACCCATAGACTGCCGCGAATCAACGAACAAATCATCAACGTTTGTTGACCAGCAGCAATTCATTTCAGGAGGAAGGAAATATGAAATCTTGGAATTCCAGTAAGTCGGCCGAGTTTCTTGCAAGCTGCTTTATTGCTGTATTTTGTGGCGTTTCGATGGTGGCAGTTGATCGGCTGCAGAACTCGCAGAATACTCCCTCCGGAGCAGCGAGAGTCGTAATTTTGCAGGCCGACGGGGTGGCGCCACCTCCACCGCCTCCCTCACCAAAACCGACCCCCGCGGCGAGGGCCTGAGAGCGTTCGAAGAAGGGCACTTTCCACAAAAAAGAACGTGTGAATGAGGGGGAGTAGTCCCGCTCCCCCTCTCCTCATGATAAGATTCGCGGAGGGAGCCCCTCTCTGGCGATGCTCACTCTGGCGATATGGTGGGTGGGAACCTTGCTTGAAGCCCTGTTGCTGTTGCGCGGGATGCAGGCCAAGCTAATTCGCGTGTTTCCAATTTTTTACTCGTACCTCCTGGTCGTTTTTAGCAGCGAAATTCTTCGTTTCACCACCTACAGCTGGTATGCGGCACGCTACGCCCAAGTTTATTGGGTAACGCAATTCTTGAGTCTAGTGGTAGGTTCGGCGGTCATTTTTGAAATTTACAGGGTTGGATTGCGACGATTTCCGGGGACCGCCCAGATGACCCGCTATCTGCTGTTGATCGTATTCGGAATTGTGTTCGCAAAGACGCTCGTCAAGAATTCCGTGTCGAACGACCTGTATCCCTGGATTACCAGTTCGCTCGAGGATCTGGAGCGGAATCTGCGGATAGTCCAGGCCGTGGGTATCGTGGCGCTCCTTGCGCTTTTTTTCCTGTACGCGATTCCATTTGGCAAGAACCTGCGCGGGATTTTGATGGGTTATGGTCTATTTATCGGTATGACTATTACCCAATTGACTCTATTATATTACGTGCACAACGACGTAGCCGTGTTCTGGAACTATTTGCAGCCGATCTGTTATCTCCTGGTACTTTGCCTGTGGACAAGTTCTTTATGGTCGCCTGACCGAGTTTCGGAAATTGAACCGCACACGGAACTGGAACACGACTATCAGATGCTGGCGAGTTCCACCCGCAGGCAACTGGAAAGAACGCTTTCGCGTCTGACGTGGACGGCCCGGCCATGACATCCACTCCGCTATTAATCTCGTTGGCCTTGTTTGTCGCTGCGCTGTTGTTGTGGTTGACGCGCGATGAAGATAATGTGGAAGGGGATGGCGAAGAACGGCCGTTGGACGCGACGAGCACCAACCTTCCGGACGGCAGGCCGCGCGCAGAGATCGTTTTTCGGGTTTTTTCCTCCGTGGATCAAGAGTTCATTGCACACCTGGACTCCCCTCGATTGAGGCGGATGTACCAGCAGGAACGTCGCAAGGTTGCGTTGCACTGGGTGGTGCGGACTTCGCGGGACGTTACCCGGATTATGACCGCTCACCGCCTTGCTTCACGTCAAACCCATAATCTGGATGTGCGCACCGAGACGAAACTGTTCCTTCAGTATTTGCGACTTCGGCTTATTTGCGCACTGCTCATTTTGCTCATCAAGAGTTTTGGTCCGCATTTCCTGAGCGATCTGGCGGCGCATGCCTGTGAACTTTATCGAGGGATGGGCCGGGTGCTGGCGGAAGGTTCGCTGGCAAACCGGATTGCGACAGTGGAAGAGACGACCACGCACTGAGGCCCGGATGAGCAAAGTCGCCAAGCTCGTAACGATGAACAACGCGTACGATGATCTGGTGAGTCGTACGCTGTCCGGCTTGCAATGCGATTTGGCCCGACTGATCTATCTTGCCTCCACACGCGACTACAACAGCGGCATGTATCATCACGAAGGACTGGCGGGACGTTATGGCGCAGAGTCGGCTCGCGTCGCGCTGCGAGCCGCGCATAAAGACACTTTTTACAGGCTGGTCTCCCTGTCCCTTGAGGATTTGGTCGCGGAACTGGACAACTATGTTCGCATTTCGCGGGAAGCGCCTACGGGTCTGATTCACGCATGGCAGGAGCTGGAACCCTATCGCGTTGCGGTGCCCATGGACGTGGACTCGACAATGGTGCAGCTATTTCTTTCAAATATCAGGCTTGCCTTGGAGATTTTGCAATTCCGTCGGGCGAAGGCTCTGGAGTGTCGGCCAGCCTCATCGCTACAGCCGTTACTTGGCCGATAATTTCGGCGTCCTTTGAATAATCCAGGCGGCGCACGCTGCAGGGCGAAAGAGGATGCGGCAGCAGCAGAAGGTGGCCGTCCTGCAATTCGCACCACGCACAGGCGTATCCATCGCGTAATTCCACAAAATAAATGGGCCGATCAAATTCGGTTCGTCGGAGCAGCGGCTGAATCTTGCGGACCCTCTGGTCAATCTGCACGAAAGAGCCGGGCCGGAGGAGCGGGTAGAGCGTGAAATCCTGGAGTCCGATATACCCGTAGAGATTGTGGCGCAAATCCAGATTCTGAAGCAGGGCTACGGGGACTTCGCCCCAAACCTCCACCATGCGGGCAAGAAGGTTTGTGTTATCCAAGTCGAAAGACCGGTCGAAGCGGACGGGAAAGGAGATGGTTTTATCTTCATCGTAGGCTTCCAACGAAGTGAGATGGGTGTTTGGAAGC
>Ga0074044_10001716_pt1 | contig 19601 bp, 18 predicted proteins | sample BogForMeECP23OM1_FD_94443 | JGI IMG/M metagenome (GOLD analysis project Ga0074044, IMG submission 94443) | Bog forest soil microbial communities from Calvert Island, British Columbia, Canada - Bog Forest MetaG ECP23OM1 | ecosystem: Environmental > Terrestrial > Soil > Wetlands ...
GGCGAAGATCGTCGGAAAGCGCCATCCCCGCCGCCTCCTTCGCGCGGCGAAGATCATGAATCAGAACTCAAGTGATTCGGGAATCCCTCAGCGATTCACTTCGCTCGGATACCGCTCTAGTCACATCCGGGTGGGCTATGACATCCCCGATTGTCGCGATCATTGCCCGCGTGCTCGGCTTCGGCGGCGCCGCGGGCGCCGCCTTCGCCGCTGCGAAGATGACATTCCGCAGCGTTGTTCGCTTTCGTGGTCCCCGGCGTGCTCCGCTATACGAGGCGCGCGCCTTCAGTTGCGCGGCCCGCGCGCGCCCTGCGGTCGAAGAACAGCGCCTGACTAACCGCCGCCCTGACGGAGTCGGGCTTGAACGGCTTGGGCAACAGGAACGCCGGTTCTGGCCGATTGGCCAAAGCGCTGAGATAGGCGCCCGGATGGGCGGTTATGAAGACGACCGGCTTGCTGGCGACGGCGAGGATCTCGTTGACCGCCTCGATTCCCGAGCCCCCGTCCTCCAACTGAATGTCGGCCATGATCAGTTGCGGCTGCCGCTCCGCCGCCAGGGCGACCGCCTGACGGCGCGCGCGCGCCACGCCAACCACGTGATGGCCGAGATCCTCGACAATCGCCTCGAGATCCATGGCTATGATCGGCTCGTCCTCGATGATCAGAATGCTCGAGGCGAGCTCATGCGCGAGGTCGCGTGCGCCGCGTTCGAGCAGGGCGACGAGGCGCCCGGATTCGATGCCCATGATCGTGGCCGCCTCGTCCTGCGAGAAGCCCTCGACGGTCGTCAACAGAAACGCCTGCCGGACCTTGGGCGACAGGGCGGCGAGATTCCGGTCGAAAGCCGACTCCTCGGACGCGTCAACGAAGTCGTCGCGGATCGGGCGCGACCATACGCCGAGATAAAACTGATAGAGGGCCTGACGCGGCGGAAGGCGCCGCGCGAGCGAGGCCGGATCGCGCACCAGAGCCTCCAAGGTCGCCGTCAAGTACGCGTCCCCCTTCGCCTGAGACCCGTTCAACGCGCGCGAGAAACGCCGAAGATAGGGAAGCAGCGGCGCAATGTCTTTCGAGATCGCCATTGGATATCTCTTGCTGGTCGGCCGAGCGTCCCTCGGAGCTGTTCGGCGCTATCGTCGCCCCCACTGGGCGTCAGGTTGGCAAATTCACGCGTGCACATCAATACGGGAAAGTACTTAGTTCGCGCATGTTTACAACTCTAGCGACGCCAAGAACTCGACAAGGTTTAGCCAGAATATAAATATTGTTTGCCGAAATTGGAACCAATCGGCAGCCGCTTCGTTTTGCTGCGTCGGGGACGTCTGAACATTTTGAGGACCGATGGCTGGGCGATCGATGAAAAATCCAAATCCCGTGGAGAAAGCGACGCCGAACGACGCCGCCCTCGATCCGAAGGTTCTGGAAACGATTGGGCGAGCGCTGAAGGCGCACTACGACGATCTCGTCCACGCTCCCCTTCCGGAGAAATTGCTCGACTTGCTGGCTCAGCTCGACAGAGAAGAGCAGCTGGAGAAAACTGAGAAAACTGAGAAACCGGAGGAAAAGCCCGATGCCTCCGGCTAGCTTCAAGGACGAGCTTGTCGCCGAAATGTCGAACCTGCGGGCGTTCGCGATCTCCCTGTCCGGCTCTGTGTCCCTGGCGGACGACCTCGTGCAGGAGACTCTACTGAGAGCATGGAGCAAGTCGGACAAGTTTCAGCCTGGGACGAGCCTGCGCGCATGGCTGTTCACGATCCTGCGCAACATCTATTACTCCAACTATCGCAAGCGCGCCCGCGAGGTTCAGGACAGCGACGGCGCTTACGCCCGGCGGCTCATCGTGTCGGGCGATCAGGAGAGCCATCTCGACCTCGAGGATTTTCGCAAGGCCCTCGCCCGGCTCCCGGCGGAACAGCGCGAAGTTCTGATCCTCGTTGGCGCAAACGGCCTTTCCTATGAGGAGGCCGCCACGATCTGCCAGGTCGAGATCGGCACGATCAAGAGCCGCCTCAGCCGCGCCCGGTCGAAGCTTGTCGAGATTCTCGCGCTCGAGGGGGCCGCCAGCGAGCCGCCGGTTCAACAAAGGAAGGTCGGGCAGGCGGGATAGCCGTCGATGACGAAGCTCAGTGCGGCAGCGCCGCTTTCACTGCCGCTTTCACTGCGGAGATGAGCGCCTGCGGGGGCGAGGGCTTTTCGACGACCGGGCAGTGTCGCCATTCCGCCAGGCTCGGCTCGTGGCGCGCCTGCCCGGTGTAGAAGACGAACGGAACGCCTCGATCCTCGAGCTGGCGCGCGACCGGCGATACCGTCTCGTCGCCAAGACGGAAGTCGAGAACGGCGACTGCGAAATCGATCGGATTGGAGCGTCTTAGCGCTTCGTCCAAAGTCTGGCAGAGGCCGACGACGACCGCGCCCGCGCCCGCCAACGTCAATTCCAGGTCCAGAAGCAACAGCGGGTCGTCTTCGACGATGAGAACCCTGACGCCGTCCAGGCTAGCGCCGCCATTTTTCGACTTCGTCATTGTTGCGCTCATCGCCACATTGTCGGTGGATTGCGACCCCAGCTTGCTCGGCTAGCGCGGACAAGTTGCAGGGTTGAAACGAACTCAACTCCGGCTTGTTCCCTCGAGCTTCCCTTGAGCGGCTGCCCTCAAGCGAGGCCGAGTGGAACTTTTTGGGGGCCACCCGAGTCGTTTCAGGGTTCCTGCCGGTGTGGAAGTCCGCCAATGACTGGTCCCGAGCTCCTGCAATTCGAGGTGGTCCGCACGGTCGCGGCGGCGCTCATCAGCGTGTCGATCGTCCTGCTTTGGCTGGTCGCCATAAGCGGGCGCTAACCGGAGCGCGAAGAGGGAGTCGAATCGTCGACAGCGGGCGCTGCGAGACGCGTGAACGAGGGGAGGAGGAGACGAGAGCGGGGAAACGGGTCATGGGAAGTTGACGAGCCTATGCGCCGCACATAATGGTCTTCCACGGCGAACGTCCCGGCGGGGGATCAGGCGGCGAGGAGGGCGCGGCTCCGATGACTTGGAGGGCGGCAATGACCAATCGCGATCGACGCATTCGAGAAATCGCGTACCACTTGTGGGAGCAGGAAGGACGACCGGAGGGCGAGGGCCACTCGCACCGGCTTTGGCTCGTGGCTGAGGCGCAGTTCGAGGCGGAGATCACCGAACGCAAAGACGCCGGAGATGAGCCCCCGGCCGAACCCGCCGTCGAGAAGCCGGCCGAACCGGCGGTCAAGGCGCCCGAACCGGCGGTCAAGGCGGCCGAACCGGCGGTCAAGGCGGCCGAACCGGCCGTCAAGGCGCCCGAACCGGCGGTCAAGGCGGCCGAACCGGCCGTCAAGGCGGCCGAACCGGCCGTCGAGAGCACGGCCCACCCCGCGAAGCGGAAGACCGTCGAGCCGGCCGAAAAACCGGAGCGGTCCACCAAGTCCAAGGCGGCCGAACCGGCGCCAGAGAAGAAGGCGGGGTCGGCCAGGGCGAAGACCGCGGAGCCCGCGCCCGAAAAGCCGGCGGGCTCCGGCAAGCGGAAGCCGGGCGCGAAATAGCGCGCAAAATAGCGGAAGTTTGCGATGGCGCCGCGTCCGTTCTGGAAAGGCTATCTGAAGCTTTCGCTCGTAACCTGTCCGGTCGCCCTGACACCCGCCACGAGCGACGCCGACAAGGTCCGCTTCCATACGCTCAACCGCAAAACGGGAAATCGGGTCGTCAGCCGCTACGTCGACGGCGCGACCGGAGAGCCGGTGGAGGAAGACCAGGAGGTCAAGGGCTACGCCCGCGACGAGAGCTCGTATGTCCTGCTCGAGGACGAGGAGCTTGAGGCGGTTCGGCTCGAAAGCGCGCGCACCATCGACATCGAGACCTTCGCTCCGGCCGACAGCATCGACTGGATCTGGTACGACACTCCCTATTATCTCACGCCGGACGACAAGGTAGGCGAAGAGGCCTACTGCGTCATTCGCGACGCGATGCGCTCGACCGGCATGGTCGGCATATCCCGCCTCGTCCTCCATCGGCGCGAGCGCGCGGTGTTGCTCAAGGCGCGCGACAACGGCATCGAGCTCTGGACGCTGCGCTACGGCGCCGACGTGCGCGACCCCGGCGAACTCTTTCGCGGCATTCGGGAAGCGAAGCCCGACCCCGCCCTGCTCGATCTCGTCTCGCAACTGATCGAGGAGCGCAAGAAGCCCTGGAGCCCAGAAATGGTCCGCGATCCGGTGCAGGAGCGGCTGGTCGAGATCATCAACGACAAGAGAAAGAACGTCCCGCCCGCCCGGCCCAAGGCGACGCCCGCGCCGGCGACGAGCAACGTGGTCAACATCATGGACGCGCTGCGCCGGAGCGTGGCCGCCGAAGCGAAGGGGAAGAAGGGCAAGCCAGGCAGCTAGGCGCTGCCGTCGGTCCTGTTCCTGCCCGCTCGGCATACCCTCGCCCAACCGGCCCCAAGCGCGACCAAGACGCCGACGTCGCGCACGCGACGGCTGACGCTGTGCGCGGCGCGTTCACAAGCCCAATCTGTCGAGCATCGGTTGGGTGATCAAGGTCACGCCGCCCTCGGTTCGCCGGAAGCGTTTGGCGTCGAGCGCCGGATCCTCGCCGACGACCAGCCCCTCGGGAATCTGCGCCCCGCAGCCGATGACCACCCGCCTCAGCCGCGCGCCGCGGCCGATGTTCGCGCGGGGCAGAATCACCGCCTCGTCGATCGTCGAATAGGAATGGATGCGCACGCCGGTGGAAATGAGCGAACGCGAAACGTCCGCCCCGGAGAGGATGCAGCCCTCCGACACCAGCGAGGACACGGCCATGCCGCGCCGCCCATCCGCGTCATGCACGAACTTCGCCGGCGGCGTGATTTCGCCGTAAGTCCAGATCGGCCAATCCCGGTCGTACAGATCGAGGTGTGGAACGGTGTCGGTCAGGTCGATATTGGCGGCCCAATAGGCGTCGACGGTTGCAACGTCGCGCCAGTAGACGTCCGCCTCGTCGCGCGACACGACGCACGACCGGGAAAAATGATGCGCGCGCGCGGCCCCCTTGGCGACCAGCGACGGGATGATGTCCTTGCCGAAGTCGTGCGATGACTCCCGGTCGGCCGCGTCGCGTCGCAGCTCCGAGATCAGTAGCTTGGTTGCGAAGGCGTAAATGCCCATGCTGCAGAGCGCCGCGTTCGGCCGGCCGGGCATCGACGGCGGGTCGTTGGGCTTTTCGCAAAAAGACAGAATTCGGTCGTCGGCGTCGACACGCATGACGCCGAGGCCCTTGGCCTCCTCCATCGGCGCCTCCAGACAGCCGACCGTGACGTCGGCGCCGGATTCGACGTGCTCACGCAACAACTCTTCGTAGTCCATCTTGTAAATATGGTCTCCGGCGAGCACCACCATGTATTGCGGCGCGTAGCTCTCGATGATGTCGATGTTCTGATAAACGGCGTCGGCGGTGCCGAGGTACCACATGGTCTCGGAAACGCGCTGCGAGGCCGGCAGGATGTCGAAGCTCTCGTTGCGCTCCGGCCGAAAGAAGTTCCAGCCGCGTTGCAAGTGGCTGATCAGGCTGTGCGCCTTGTATTGAGTGGCGACGGCGATGCGTCGGATGCCGGAGTTGAGCGCGTTGGACAGCGCAAAATCGATGATGCGTGATTTGCCGCCGAAAGGGACGGCCGACTTGGGGTTGAAGTCCGTGAGCTCCATGAGCCGGCTGCCGCGCGCGCCGCACAGGACGACGGCCATCGCGTGACGGGCGTAAGGCGGCGCGACGGCCGGAACCTCGAAAGAGCCGCTGAGCTCCACGCCATTCCCTCCCCACAAGGGCGTCCGGACACATCACATTCGCGCGACGCCGTTATCGTTTGTCCGAGAGTCCTGCTTGTCGAAAAGAATCTTGACGCAAATGTGTTGGGGGGAGTCCCGGACGAACATCGTGCGTCAAAGCGTCGCAGAAGCAAGATCTCAAGGCGGGCGGTCAGGAGGACGAATAGCGCGCGTCGAATTCTTGTCGAGGCGTCCGCCCGTTTAACTTTCTGACCTGTGAGCGCCGGTCTCAGGCAACGTGGCGTTGGCCTTGCTTATATTCCAATTTAATCAAGCCGACAGAAGAAATCGCCGCTGTCGGCCAAATCCTCGTCGAAGTTCTTGATGGAATCGCCGTAAGTTGCGGATATCAATCCAATCTTCGAGCGCCTTGGCGGAAGCGAAGGCGACGACGCGCAAGCGCAAGCGCGGGCCGGTCAAGAGCGCCGACGTCTTCGAACGTCGATCGGCGCCTCGGCCGCGCGGAAGCCGTCCCAAGGGTCGCGGGCGAGCGCGGCGAGCCGCGCGGGCGTGTTGGCGACGGTGAAATGGGCGGGGCCGATCCCGCGCCGGAGTTCGTCCCAATCAAGCGGCATCGAGACGGCGGCGCTTGGGCGGGCCCGCGTCGAATAGGCCGCGACCGCCGTCATGCCGCGCTGGTTGCGCAGGTAGTCAATGAGGATCTTACCCGTCCGTTTCGCCTTGGCGATGGTGGCGACGTAGCGCCCCGGACTGTCGGCGACCATCGCGTCGGCGATCCCTTTCGTGAACGCCTTGACGGCCGACCACTCGGCTTTCGGCTTCACCGGCGCGACCACGTGCAGCCCTTTGCCGCCTGAGGTCTTGACGAAGGCCGCGAGCCCCGCATCTTTCAGCCGGTCCCGAACCTCTCTCGCCGCCTCGATCACCGACTCCCACGCGACGTCCTCGCCCGGGTCGAGATCCATCACGATCGTGTCCGGCCGCTCCCAATCGGAAACCGTCGATCCCCAGGGATGGATCTCGAGCACGGCCATCTGAACGAGCGCGATGAGCCCGTCGAAATCGTGGATGCTGATGAGCGGCTCCTTCTCCTCCGGGTCTTTGACGAGCGCGATGGCGGAGCTCATGCCTTTCCAGGCGTGCTTCTGAAAAAACCTCTGTCCCGTGACGCCGTCGGGGCAGCGCACCAGCGCGAGCGCCCGCCCGACCACGAACGGCGCCATCAGTGGCCAAACTTCAGCGTAATAGTCGGCGAGCCCCTGTTTGGTGACGCCGTCGTCCGGCCAGTAAAGCCGGTCCGGATGGGTGAGCTCGACCGCGCTGCTCGCCGCATTCGACGGCGGGTCCGAGGATGGAGATTCCCGCACGACCTCGCTGGCGGGTTTGTCCTCGCGCAGCCCCTTGAAAGAAGCTTGCCGCAGCAATCCGTCCGCCGTCCAGCCGCGAAAGTCGACTTCGGCCACGAGCTCGGGGCGGACGAAATGAACCTGCCGCGCCTCGGCGGCGCTGAGCCGGTCGGCGAAGGGGCTCGAGGACACGCGCATCGGCTCGAGGCGCGCATAGAGATCGCGCGCGACCGACGCGGTGAATCCGGTTCCGACCCGGCCGACATGGCGCAAGGCGCCGCCATCATAGACGCCGAGCACCAGCGAGCCGATTGCGTTGCGCGCGGCGGTGGAGGGCACGAAGCCCGCGACGACGAATTCCTGCCGCGCCGAGCATTTCGCCTTGGTCCAGCTCTTGCCGCGGCCCGACCGATAGGGCGAGTCCCTTAGTTTCGACACGATTCCTTCGAGGCCGAGTTGGCAGGCGTGCCGGAGCACGATCTCGCCGTCCTCGTCGAAATGGCCGCCGTAGCGGAGCGGTCCGGAGCCACCGCCGAGGATCGCCTCCAAGAGCCTCTTGCGCTCGACGAGCGGCGTCTCGCGTAGATCGAAGCCGTTCAGGTAAAGGAGGTCGAAGGCGTAGAAGACGAAGCGGTCCCAGCGTCCCTCGCTGAGGGCCGCCTGGAGACCGGAGAAGTCCGACGCGCCGGAGACGTTCTCGACCACGAGTTCGCCGTCGATCAGCGCCTGGCTCACGGGGAGCGCCTTGAACGCCTCGATGAGCGCCTCGCCGAACTTCGCGGTCCAGTCGAGCCCTCTGCGCGTGAGCAGCGTCACGCGGCCCTTGTCGATGCGCGCCTCGATCCGATAGCCGTCGAACTTGATTTCATGCAGCCAGCGTTCGCCTGCCATCGGCGCCTTGACCAGGGTCGCCAGCATCGGCTCGACGAACTGAGCCAACGGCGCTCGCTTCGCCCCCTTGACCGACGACAAATCGGGCAGAACGGCGGAGTCCCCGCTCCTCTCGATCCTGCCGGTCTTCGAGGACCAGCCCGGCGCCTCGTTCGCCACCTCGTCGATGGGCCGTCCGGTCGCCGCGGAATTCGGCCGCTCCTCCAGAATGTCCGGCTCATCCTCGCTTCTGGCGAATTCGTCGTCGCCCTTGATGAGCAGCCAGTTCTCGTGCTTGTCACGCGGCCTGCCCCGCATCCGGACGAGATGCCAGCGGCCCTTCAGCTTCTCGCCCATGAGCTCGAAATCGAGATGGCCCTTCGCGAGGCCCCCGTGGGGATCGCCGATCGGCGCCCAGGTTCCGCGGTCCCAGACGAGGACCGTGCCGCCGCCGTACTCGCCTTTCGGGATCGTCCCCTCGAACGACCCGTATTCGAGCGGATGATCCTCGACCATGACCGCAAGCCGCTTCTCGCCCGGGATGAGGCTCGGACCCTTCGTCACGGCCCAGCTTTTCAAGACGCCGTCGAGTTCGAGGCGAAAGTCGTAATGGAGGCGCCGCGCGTCGTGCTTCTGGACGACGAAGCTGTATCCCTGGCCGAGGCGTGGCGCGGTCGGTCTCGGCTCCGGGGTCGCCGCGAAATTGCGCTTGGCGCGATATTGCTCGAGCGCCATGTCAGCCTGCTTTCCTGCGGGCTCTCGCCCGGGTCGGCGGCGGCGGCGCCTTGCCGCTCATCGCGGCGCTTTCGCGCAGCGCGGCCATGAGGTCGCTCTGCGCCGTGCGCTTCGGCCGCTTCGGCGCCTCGATCTTGCGGCCCTCGATCTTGGCCTTCACGAGGTCGGCCAGGGCCGCCTCATAGCGGTCCTCAAACTTGGAAGGATCGAATTCGCCCTGCTTCGTCCTGATGATGTGCTCCGCGAGCTCCAGCATCTCGCCCTTGATCTTAAGCTCCGGCACGTCGGCGAACGGCTCCTTGGCCGAGCGGACCTCGTAGTCGAAGCTGAGCGTCGTCGCGGCGAGGCCTGAGCCGAAAGGCCGGATCAGGAGCGTGCGCATGCGCCGGAACAGCACCGCCTGGGCGATCGCCGCGGTGTTCGAGACGCGCAATCCCTCGCGGATCAGTTCGAACGCCTCGTCGCCGCTCCGGTCGGACGGCGCCAGGAAATAAGGCCGATCGAAATAGACGTCGTCGATCTCGCCGCGATCGACGAAGGCCGACACGGTCAGCTGCTTGTCGCTTTCCGGGACCGCGGCGGCGACTTCGTCCGGCTCGAGCACGACATATTCGTCCTTGCCGACCTCGTAGCCCTTGACCTGATCGTCGGCCTCGACCGGCGCGCCGGTCGCAGCGTCGACATACTGGCGGCTCACGCGGCTTCCCGTCGACCGGTTGACCGTATGCAGCACGATGCGCTCGGACGACGAGACGGCGGCGTAAAGCCCGACGGGGCACGTGACTTCGGCGATCTTCAGGAAGCCTTTCCAGCTCGCTCTCGGCGCAGCCATCGACCTTCGCCTCACGCTCAAAGCCCGGGCGGAACGCCGGGACCAAACGATTGTTCCGCAACGTCACACCAAACCTGGAATTGGCGCCTAACAGTCATTTTCGGCCGCAAAATCGCAAACGTCAAAATTCGATAGTCTTTGCTCAGCGCCTCCCGCAGCCGGGCGAAGCCGCTATGTCGCTCTTGCAATCCCATGCCGGAGACGCGACTATGACCAGCATGAACCGCTTCCCTCCCGGTCCGAAGCCTCCGGCGAACGATGCGCCTCCGGCAGAGGCGTCCTCCGCGGGCAAAACCCATTTGGGCGGCGCGTTTCACAGCGACCGCGACCGCGCGGCGCAGCATTACGCCGCGATCATCGAATCCTCGGACGACGCGATCCTGTCGAAGGATCTCGACGGCGTGATCCTCACCTGGAACCAGGGGGCCGAGCGGCTCTTCGGCTTCACCGCCGAGGAGGCGATCGGCAAGCCGATGACGATCATCACTCCCCTCGACCGTTTCGAGGAAGAACCGGCGATCCTCGACAAGACCCGTCGCGGCGAGCGCATCCGCCAATTCGAGACGGTGCGTCGGCGCAAGGATGGCAGCCTCGTCGACATTTCCCTCACCATCTCGCCGATCCGCGACTTGGACGGCCGGACCGTCGGCGCGTCGACGATCGGGCGCGACATATCCGAGCTGAAGAAGACCCGCGAGAGGCAGCAGCTGCTCTTGCGGGAGATGAATCATCGGGTGAAGAACCTGTTCGCCCTGACCGGCAGCATCATCGGGCTCAGCGCCCGCTCGGCCAAAACGCCGCAGGAGCTGGCGGATTCCGCGCGTGAGCGTGTGGCGGCGCTGGCGCGGGCGCACTCGCTGACGTTTTCGCATGGCGAGCCGTCGCCGCACCCGACAACGCTTCAGTCGCTGATCCGGGCGATCGTCGCGCCGTTCGACGAACCCGAGGCGCCGCGCATCGCGATGTCGGGCGTCGACGTTCCGGTCTCGGGCGGAGCCGTCGCCAGCCTCGCCCTCCTCTTGCATGAATTCGCCACCAACGCCGCCAAATACGGCGCCTTATCCTCGGCCGAGGGAACGATCGCGATCGATTGCGAGGAGGAAGGCGACACTGTCGTCGTCACCTGGACCGAGCGCGGCGGACCGGCGGTCGTTGAGCCGACGGGCGTCGAAGGCTTCGGCGGCGTGTTGTCGCGCATCGCCGTGATGAGTCAGCTCGGCGGCGAAATTGCGCGCGACTGGAAGCCGGCGGGGCTCGAGATCCGCCTCGTCGCCCCTCGATCCCGCCTCGCCGGCTAAGGATCAAACTCGCCCACGTCGGCGTTCTCCGAAGGACCGCGGCCACCGCGGCTTGGACAGGGCGCCCTCGTGAACATGAGTTCGCGGGAAAGAAAAGATGGAGCCATCGGCCGGTGGAACGGCCGGCGCACGAAGCCGATCGCCGGTTCGCGCTTCTTGTCGCCCTGATGATGCCCGACGAAGACCACCGAGAGCGTTCGCGGCACGACGGCCTGGAGCGGAGGACGGCGTTCAACCCGCCGGCCGCCGATGAAGGCGAGGGACGACGCCGCCATTTGCCTGGCAGCACCTGATCTTCCTGCTCTTCGTCGGGTGTTTGATCGCGGCCATTCTGTTCATCGTCGCAGCGTCGTTCATCAGCCGCTGAAGCAGAGAAGCAGGCGCCCCTCGGTTGTGCGCCGGTCGTCGTTCTGCTTATCGTCGTCGCCGAAAGGACGATGGGCTCGAGCGGGCCCCGCGCCCTCGCTTCGCCGGACGCCCATCGAGAAAGGGATCGGGACATGTCGAAAGCCGCGCTCTTGGCCGCCGCCGCGCTCTTCGCCGCGGCCTCTGCCGCCGAGGCCGAGACCTATACCGTGGACCATTGGCCGGGCGACATCGACACGATTCCCTGCAGCGCGTGGACACGATACGACGACGGGACATGGGTCCTTAAGGGCTCGCTCAAACTCGGCGCCTCCGTCATCGACGACGTCGGCGTCAAGGGCGACGCCGCCGCCCGCTCGCTCCAGAAAAGATGCGGCAAATAGCGGCCTGATGTAACTCTCAAGCTGGTTCGGCTTGGCCCTCGCGCCCTCATCCTGAGGAGCCCGCGAAGGCGGGCGTCTCGAAGGACGAGGGCGCCCGGCCGGGCCAGCAAGCGTCCTTCGAGGCCCTTTGCCTCCGGCAAAGGGCGCCTCAGGACGAGGACCGTGGATGGCGCCGCGATCCGGAGGCCCTACTTCGGAGTTCACTTGATCTGGATCAGCGCTTCCGCGCCGGGGTCGCCTAGAGTCGAAGGCAGTTTGGACCCGCGGCGGAATTGATCTCGGAAGGGCCTCATGGGCGAGGGACGGAAAGTCGCGGCGATCCTGGCCGCCGACGTCGTCGGCTACAGCCGCCTGACCGGCGCCGACGAGGAGGCGACGCTCGCGCGGATGCGCACGCTGAGGAGCGAGCTCTTCAATCCGGCCGTCGAGGCCCATGGGGGACGGGTCGTCAAGCGGATGGGCGACGGGGTCATCGTCGAGTTCCGCAGCGTGGTCGAGGCGGTCCGTTGCGCGATCGAGGTGACGAAGGGGCTCGCCGAGCGCAACGCCGGGGTTCCGCCCGACCGGCGCATCGAGGTCCGCACCGGCATCCATCTCGGCGACGTCGTCGAGGAGGCGGACCGCGACCTGATGGGCGACGGCGTCAACATCGCCGCACGACTCGAGGGGATATGCGAGCCGGGGGGCGTCTGCCTGTCGGAGGACGCCTGGCGGCAAGTGCGCGATCGGCTGCCCGACACCTCTTCGTCGACCTCGGCGAACGGCGGCTCAAGAACATCGCCCGCCCTATGCGGGCCTATGCTTTGGCCGGCGCCTCCGCAGGCCGTCCCGCGATTTCGCCCGCCGATGTCGCGACCCTCGCCCCGGCCCGAAGCGAAAGGAGGCCGGCGCGCGCCCTTGTCGGCGCGGTCGTCGGGGTGCTCGACAATCTCGGGCGCTTGATCGGCGCCTATGCCGACAAGACCGCGACCGCGGAGCTCCCGGCGGCCCGGACCGCGGGCGACGTCGCCCCAAGGCTTGACGAACAGAAGCGAAATCGCAGGCTTCGGCGGGTGATCATCGCGGCGGCGATCCTCTCAGTCCTCGCGGGCCGAGCCTGCAGCGAGCGGCAGTCCGTCGCCCCGCCGCCCGCCCCCTCGCCGCCGCGCGCGGGAGCGCTGGAAGACGCGCCCGCCGCGCCGAGGTTGGCCGCGGGTTTTGGTTTGGATCGGCGCGCATCACTCGGCCTCGCGCCCCGCAAATTAATTCGTTTCGAAAACGAACGCGATTCGCCACCGACGGTCGCCGGGACGACCTATCTCAAGGCCGTGGTTGGCCCGATCATCGAAGCGATGCCCTCTGTCGGCAGGTGGCCGACGGCGGTCGGCGAACGCGAGGCGGTCAAGCGCGGGATTTCCGTGCCGAAGGTGTGACGCAACGCGCTGCCGGGCGAGCGAAGCGGCGCCGCATGAGTCTATCTCCAACAGGAGGCAAACATGGCTTGCATCCCCGGGCTATCCTGATAATTCAGCCACAACTGCGACACTTCTCGGATTGTTCAAGTGAGTTACGCCCTCCAAGTATTCGTCAGTTCCACCTGTTACGATCTGCGCGACCTGCGTGCTGCGATCAAGACTTGGCTGAAACAGTTCGGCCTGACGCCGCTAATGAGCGATGAGGTCGGCTTCCCGCATATCGGTGGGATGCCGCCCTATGCGGCCTGCTTGCGGGCCTTGGAAAATTGTCCGCTGGTCATCGTTGTTATCGATCGCCGATATGGAGCGTCTTTTCAGGATTGGGGGCCATATCCGCAGTTTGCGGGCTGTTCGCCGACCCATTCCGAGCTGAGGCATGCGCTTGATCTCGGCAAGCGAGTGCTTCTCTATGTTCACAATGACGTTTGGAATTTCTACGAAGTTTGGCGCAAGAACGCGCAGGCTTTTGAGACGTTGACTCCGCCAGGTCTCGACGAGGCGACATTGCGCATGCTGCATGAATTGAAGCAGCGTGATCCGGTTCCGTGGATGGCCCATTTTTCTGACGTCGCCGAACTTCAGCAATCGCTCAACGCTGAGTTTGTCAACCAGCTTTACACGCACCTGCGCGAGCGTGAAAAGCAGACCGCTGACTTGGCAGACTACTTGTTGGAAAAAATCGTTGAAGCGGCGCCGGAGGTTCGCGAGCGAATAGCCGCTGGGCTAAATCCCGACTTAGTCATTGACCGCGACACGCTTCGAGATCGGCTTGCTGCCATTGAGCAGGAACTTGAGAAAACGAAAGGTGTTTCGCACGAGCGTATCCTTGGCCTGGAGCAGGAAAAGACCGACGTCCAGACGAGGCTCGATGCTGTGACCCAGCGCCTGAACGAAATGAGCCTTTTACTCGCGCGCACCGCGATGAAGGATGCGTCCTGGCTCACCTTCGTTCGCACAACAATGATGCCGAAGCAGCCTGGCCGCGTACCGTTCCACAATTCAGCGGAGGTGGCGCTTCGGGGTTACCACGCGGGGCCGGGCAATCGACAAAAGCCCGTGTTGCAGGAAGTGACTTGGTCGCCCCTTGGATATGTCGAGGGCGGCCTACATCGCGGCTACCGGGCAGGGATTATCTTCCGGGGGAGCAACTTTGTTCCTGGCGTAACGATAGCCTACCGCCGCAAGGGCGAGGGCCACCCCGCTGGGCAGTCGGATTACTTTTGGCAACTACCGAACATCTACTTCGGCGACTATCTGGAGGTTTCGACCGGTGACGAACCTTTGGAGTCGCCGCTGTCTTGGCGCGGCTATGAGTTTCAGGTCAGGAACCCCGACGGAGTGAAATTTGAGTGGGTAGCCTTCACCTACCCCTTCGACGACATGCTGCTCGATCGGGTGCGGCGAGATTCGTTGGAGCAAGGAAAAAAACTGCTCGCCGCGGGGAAGGTCGTTGAGGCCATCGAGCCTTTGCGCAAGGCTTACGTCTTTGCCGATCGCATACTCGGTATCGAACACCCCGAGACCTTGAGCGCCAAAGCGATCGTGCAGGAAGCTCGTGACAAGGCCGCGCTTTCCAAGCTTCGTTTTCGAGAAGGAGCGCGCCTGAAAGTCTCAGCCGGCCCGCATGCGGGCCAATCCGGCGTCGTCGAACGGCTGCGCCTTAACCATCTCCATGCCTATGTGATCAAGCCGCAGGAAGGTGCGGCCTTTCAGGCGGCTGACGATCAGGTCGAGGTAGTGGCGGGTTAAACACTAGGCGTTGGGTCTGAACTATTGGCCTCTGAGTTTGGCGCACGCCTGAGCTGTTCAAAGAACACCTGCGCCGTCGCTATTACCATGTCCCGAAAACTGGCCGCCGTCTCCTGAATGACGAATTCTTTTCCCGTACGCTCATATATGAAATACGGCTCCAATTCCCTGTCTGTGAGCATGATAGCCCTCCAATTGTGATCGCCATTGACCTGCTTGATGCGTTCAACCTCTTCGGCGGAAAATGGTGTCAGGCGGGCGAACACGACGTACACATCGTAGCGATGTGCCGGAAAGGCTTCAGCAACCGCCTTAAGTTTCGCAACGTCGTCCGCGGTGATCGGCTTCCTTGTTTTAGCCTCACCGATGACTATCTGGATACGGTCATTGGGGCCGCCTTCGACCACCACGACAAAATCGGTCTCGCATTCGCGGATGGCCGCACCTTTCGGGTTGAGCTTCATCGCGGTGGTAAACACGCCATGGCTCATGCTGTGCACGAGCATGAGCTGCTGCAACGTGAGTAGGACCGGAATCGCTCCTTCTTGGTGATCGTAATTACCGAATAGGCCAGAACGCCTGAAGGCCCAGGCTTTGTCGCGAAGCTGGGGCGCAGCATTGAAACCGTGGCCGCAATATTCGCATTCAAGGCGGGAGCGCGCATCGTCTAGCGAGCGCCAGAACTCAAGCCGACAGCTCGGACACTCGAAGTTCAGGCCCGCGCGGAAGACCCCCTTGTCAAGCAGGTAAGAAAGCACAGCGCCGTTCTTGAGCTCCGAACCTGTCTCGCGCGGCTCGATATAGAGCCATTGATAGTCGCTTAGAGGCCGGTCATCCCCTTGACCTTGGATGGTCTGCATCGCCGCGCCGCGATCAAATGATTGATGGGGATCGTGCTTCTCTATCAGCGTACGCACCCCCGGGATCTTGAAGGGGCGGCATCCATCCAGACCGCCCATCTGTTGGATCAATGTCGAAGCAATCAAACCGGGCTTGCTCGGGGCCGCCTGAATTCCAACCGCTCCGAAGATCGCGATGACGAGTTCGTTGACGTTGATCGCGCGAAGCGTCTGATGTTCGACTGAGACCGAAGTGACGATCCCTAGGCTTTCGGGTTCCGAACGGGCGACGTTCCACCTGGAGCAAGCGTTGTGACCGTAGAACTGATTTAGCTCAGGAATGAACGGCGTATGGAATGTCGCCTGCTCGTTGCGGAAGAGGCCGATGCCGGGATCAATGGACAGAACGTAGTGCTGAAAGTGGGCGCCCCGATTTGCCGCAAATGGCTTGTCGGTTAAGGCGAATGACATCGTCGCTGTGCCGCCGCTCTGATCGATTGAGGCAAGCGCGGTGGCGTCGCTGAAGTACATGATGGGCGCGCGAACATTGCCGCCGTTCCATGTTGGCGCACCCACGTTGCATATTGTAAGTCCAGCGTCGCCAAAGTGGTGAACCGCATCGTCAATGGGCCGATCCACCCTATGCCACAGCGCAAGACCCTGCGGTCCATGTGGTCGCGCCGGCGCTTGTCGAACGATCGCTGCCCATTGCGCCGCTAGGCCCTTCAGTCGCTCCGCATATCGCGGGTCGAAGAACAGCATTTCAATATCCGCGGCACGGAGGTTCCAGAAGTTGATGAGATCGTCGACGTTGTCTGCCTCCCCAACATAAAAACCTGGCCAGTCCCAGTAATTTTGAACTGCGTAGTGTCGTTTTATGTAGCTGCGGTTCAGCGATGCGACTGTATCCCGTCCCGGATGCGGGATTTGCACCTCGGTGCCGTTCTGGATGATGTTACGAACGCCGAGCAGACTTGTTTGGGCGAGCGCCGCATAGTCCACGCCAGTCGCCTCGGCCGGCGGAAACGCGCCGTAGGAGCAGAGAAAAACGTCGGCCAGCGGGTCGTTGCCCTCCCATTCGTACAGATCGAGCCCCCGTTGAGGGTCGGGATTGTTCCTGATTGACTGCTCGCAGAGCCTAAGGGCTGGGTGACTGATATCGACGACGGCCGGCGCTTTGCCGCCAGGCAGGACAGGCATAAAGAGCCCACCGCCTATAATCGGCGACGGTAGCTCATTGTGGGCCGATATGAAGTCACTGACCGCCGAACCCTCCGACATACGAACGAGGGCGTCGACACGAAATAGCTTCACCAACGCATCTGCAATCTCAAGATCATCGACAGGAACGATGGGATTGTACCGGCCGCCCCACACCGTAAAAGACAGACGGACAGATCGCCGCAACGCCTTTATGTCGCCTTTGAGGATACACCATCCTAGGCGAAGGGGACGGTAGCGCAGACGGACTGATACGGCGTTCATACCGATGATCGATAGCATCGAAGAAGCCGGCCGGGAACGGACAGGTGAGATCGGCCTCAACCCCGGGGTGAGCCTCAGTCGCGAGAGGAACGGGCGCTACAAATTTGTGGGAGGCGAACCACTCTACTCAACGCTTCTTTGACGAGGTAAAACGGCGCTCGTCCGCTCTGCCTGCTGCGCTCGGCGTCAAGGCCGAGCCGGGTCGCCTTCGGTGAGCGTTGATCCTCCGCGCGGCTCAGGCATGGATTTCGACGCCGCGAGACCGGCGCAGGCCGCCGGATCTTGCGTCGAAGTCCATGGCGAGAGAATGCCGCGTCGGGACGGCGTCGTCACCCGGAGGGCCGGAGCGAAGCGGAGGAGGCGCGCATAGGGCGTCGAAAGACGCCCGTCTTTCGACGGGCTATGGCGCCTTGACGACGACGGGCCGGCGTGGCTTTGCCAAGTCGGCGCTCGGCCTCGCAAACCAAGTCCGTCGGCGCGTCTGCTGGGCCGCGACGCCCAGCTATGTAATTGGGATTTCAACGGAAAAGGGCGTCCACGTCCCAACTCGACAAACATTTCTCTTGACAAGCTTAAAGTCATGTTCCATATTTGTTCCTGTGCCCCGTCCTGAAGGAGAGCGCCGTTTGTCCGGTTCCGTCGAAGCCGCTCTGCCTGCCGCGGCGGCCGTTCGCGATCCATCGGAGTGGAGCGCGCGGCGGCCGGCCGGGGGAAGTGGCCCAAAAAGAATTTTTCCCCGAGAGTCGTCGCCAACCCTTTGATAAGTCTCGATTCGCTGCCAGAAATGGAAGGAAATGCAAGGAATGGGGGGGAAAGGGGGGCGTACGGGACGCTTTCCGCAGCGCTCGCGTTTTTTGGGGGGGCATGGCCGGACGGATCTGCGCCGGGCTTCCAACATTGTCCATCAACTGCGCAGCGAATTCCGTAAGCCTTCCTCGTAAATTCTTTGCTGCTTGCTCTTGAAGGTTGACAACTGCTCTTTGGTTAGTAGCCATGTAGAAGATTGTTTAGTCTCATATCGATTAGATGTAATTTCAAGTATTTGTAAATGAGATCGAGTGGGCACCCTAGGTCTTCCAAACAATATTATATCGGCCGCCCGAGACGCGTGAATTTTAAGGCTAGCATATTCGCGATGAAAATCGCAATCCCAATTGAAAGGTTTATCCCGGCTAACATGTTTTCTCATTCGCTGGAAAGCTTGGCGAAACCTGCCAAGGCTATCAATTTCGTTAAGAGACAATTCTTTTTCGGCCGCAATCTTAGTGAGTACCGCCTCCATCCGTCCCTCCATACTATACGCCCGCTCAATAATATCTTTAGCAATCTCCTTCTGACTACTCTCGAATCCCTGAAACAGTCCTCGTTTGAAATCATCCCACAAATGGTACAATGCAAAGAACTCGCCATATAACTGCTGAAATTGCTCAAGCGTTGCGAAATCAAGCTCTCTAAGCTTCTGTGATCTTGCCCAACGCGAACTTATAACACCAACGATAAGACCGCCAATAAGCGTTGATATCACGGCCGCGATGATAGCCGGCTGTACAACGAGCCAAGAAGTGAAGCATCTTGTTGCGTCCAGAGGACTATTCGGAGTTTCGCAACTAGTATCTTTCAGAACGTTAGATATGTATCCGAACATTAAGACGCCCCTCCTTCATTTGCTACTAATACGATAGGAGCCTCACTCCACTTGGCATGAGAACTCCTCGCTCATAGTCGCAGCCATCGCCGCGCCATAAGGCTCGCTCGCCATCTTCGGATTGTCTCTCAAAAATCCCTCGAATGCGACCATGATCTCCCGCCCTTTGAGATCGGGCGGAGCGCGAAAGACCCGCTTACCCGCGGCCTCCCCGCCCCACGAAAAAAAAACGCTGGCGATCGCATCGGCGAGCATGCCCATATTTGGGTCTTCTCCCTTCCAAACGAATAGGATAATTCCAGCCCGCTTCAGCCCAGATGGGCCTGCGGGGAGAATTAGGGCGTGCTTCAGGCTTACGTTGATGGGAGTGGAACCGGCGACCCAGACAGGCTTGTTATGGCTGGGTATGTAGCGGATAGCGAAGAATGGGCGAAATTCTCCGTTGAGTGGAAGGCGAGGCTTGATCATGCGAGGCTTCCGGTTTTCAAGATGAACCGCATGGCCTTATCGCCTGAGATCTCCGGGTATTTTCATAAGACTTTAAATGATGTCGATATTAAAGCCGCTATTGCATGTGTGGTTAATACTAGAGAGTTGGTTGAAGTCGAAACTTCCATAAAATACCCTAACTATATAACAGACCCTAATCAGGCAAGAAACCCTTATTATTGGGCGGTAAAATTCGTTGTTGGCAGTGTTGCTAAATATCAAGGTGTGCCGCAGAGGCACACGGAAAGGAGAATGAAATTGAGTTCCTGACCGTGTGAACAAGCTGCGTGAAAGATGAGGGAGGGCCCCTCGGGATCGGCTTTCAGGAGCCGGCCTCAAA
>Ga0074044_10001717_pt1 | contig 19597 bp, 18 predicted proteins | sample BogForMeECP23OM1_FD_94443 | JGI IMG/M metagenome (GOLD analysis project Ga0074044, IMG submission 94443) | Bog forest soil microbial communities from Calvert Island, British Columbia, Canada - Bog Forest MetaG ECP23OM1 | ecosystem: Environmental > Terrestrial > Soil > Wetlands ...
ACAATTTCCAGTTCGCCATCCTGCCCGACGTAATATTTGAGGCGCGGGCAGCCGCGTCTCAATAACGAGGTGTCATCATGCCGGAAACTTTGCAACTAGCGAATCCCACGCCGCTCACTACTCTTACCGAAGATGAGATTCTCTTCCGCGACAACGTGCGTCAGTTCGCCGAGGATAAGATTCGTCCCCTGGCCAAGGAAATGGACGAAAAGGCGGTGTTCGATCACAGCCTGATCGACCAGTTCTTTCAGTTGGGACTGATGGGCATCGAGATCCCGGAGCAATACGGCGGCGCGGGCGGCACATTCTTTGAGGCGATCCTAGCCGTGGAGGAATGTTCGCGCGCCGACGCGTCCGCCGGGGTAATCGTTGATGTGCAGAACACGCTGGTCTCGAATGCCATTCTGCGCTGGGCCAATGAAGACCAGAAAAAGCGTTACCTGCCGAAGATGGCGGCGGACACAGTCGGCGCCTACGCGTTGAGCGAGGCCAGTTCGGGCTCCGATGCGTTTGCGCTGCAAACCAAGGCCGAGCTTAAGGGCAGCGACTTCATTCTCAACGGACGCAAGCTCTGGATCACGAACGGCAAAGAGGCGGGATTGTTCATTCTGTTTGCCACCGTCGATGCATCGAAAGGTTACAAAGGAATCACGGCGTTTCTCATCGAGAAGAATTTTCCCGGATTCACCGTAGGCAAAAAAGAAGACAAGCTGGGCATTCGCGCGTCGTCCACGTGCGAATTGATTCTCGAAGACTGCCGCGTGCCGAAAGAAAACGTGCTCGGCGAAGTCGGCAAGGGATACAAAATTGCGATCGAAACTCTGAACGAAGGGCGTATCGGAATCGGCGCGCAGATGCTGGGCGTGGCCCGGGGCGCATGGGAATATGCGGCCAAGTACGCGCAGGAGCGGACGGCATTCGGCAAACCGATTGCCGAATTTCAAGGCATCCAGTTTCAGATCGCGCAGATGGCCACCGAGATCGAAGCCGCCCGTCTGATGGTTTATAACGCAGCGCGGATGAAAGATGCGGGAGTAAATTTCGTGAAAGAAGCTGCTATGACCAAGCTCTTCACCTCGCAGGTAGCCGAGCGTGTGACATCACTGGCCATCGAAATCTACGGTGGCTACGGATTTACCAAAGATTATCCCGTGGAAAAATATTGGCGCGACGCGAAGATCGGAAAAATCTACGAAGGCACGTCGAATATGCAGCTGGCAACCATCGCAAAGCTGGTGATGGGAAAATAAAGCGGGCGCGGAATCAGCCTCGAGCTACGAGCTTCGGGCTACGAGCGAACGGTGATTGCTCGAGGCTCGTAGCTCGCAGCCTACTTTTTAAAGTGCGGCAACACTTCATCGCCGAATAGCTTCGCCTGTCCCGTGCGATCATCGCCCCAGATTTCGAGCATGATGTGCGTGCAGCCAGCGGAACGGTATTCTTCGATCTTTTGAATGCACTCTTCGGGAGTGCCCGCGATAGGACAAACCTTGCGCAGCAGCTCATCGCTGACGGCCTGCGCAGCGTCCCTGCGGCCGCCCCGTTCCATAGCGTCCGCAACCGGCTGCAGTTCTTCAAAAGTAATGCCCGCGGATTCCAGCAGCACGTCGGCCGAGCCCTTGATATTTTGCACTTTGTTCGCCAGATACATGGCGGCCTGCTCGCGCGCGCCTTCTTTCCCTTGTTTCGAATCGCGTCCAATGCTGCCGACGATCACGCAGCCGAGAATCAGCCGCGAAGCGTCGCGACCGGCCTTTGCCGCTCCCTCTTCCATATTTTTTTTCGAATAGCGCACAAATGCAGGAGTAGTGATCGATGCCGTAAGCAGACCATCGCCGAGCGACCCTCCCAAGCGCTGCATCGCCGGTCCAGTGCCCGCAACATATATAGGAGGAACTTTGCGTGAGGTGTGCGCATCAGATTTCAGCGGCGGAACGCTGGCGCTAAAAACCTTGCCCTGATATTCGAACTTGTCGCCCTTGAGCACTCCGCGAATGATCTCGATGCTCTCCCGCATCACGGTCGCGGGTCCGACTTTCTCTCCCTCTCCCTCGCCGATTTCTTTCATGAAAATCTTCGAAGCCCCCAGGCCCAGAAGAAACCGCTCGCCCGCAAGATCCTGCATGACGCGCGCTTCCATCGCAATCTCGACCGGATGCCGCGTGTAGGGAGAAATGATTCCCCATCCCAGTTGAATGCGCCGAGTCTGGCTGGCGATGACGGCCAAAATTGCGGTCGAAGAGCGCGCTTCAAAAGAATGTTTCCGCCACCACGGATAAGCCTCGGCAATCCAGAATGTGTCAAACCCCGCGTCCTCGCAGGCCTTACCCATGGCCACGGTTTCGTGGACAGGTTCCATGCTCAGTTGCAGGACTCCGATGTTGAATAGGATGGTCATAGATCACGTCTCACTCCGGGTCGCTCCAAGCATGTTCCAGGCCTTTCACTAATTCCCAGAGGGCTTTGTTCAGCGGCGTCGGGATGCCGGTTTTCTCGCCCCACTCTATGATCGCTCCGTTCATGAAATCGACTTCGGTCGGGCGCTTGGCGAGCACATCCTGCAACATGGAGGCGCGATGCTTGCCGGGAGCATTCGCCCCTTTGTCTACGAGTGCACGCGGATCTCCATGCAGTTCGATGCCGAGCGCACGAGCAACCGCTTCGCCTTCGGCGATCAGATCGTTGAATAGCTGGCCTGTCGGCCCGAGGCGCGTCGCCGCCCCGTGATGCAACAGCGTGAGCGCTCCGACTGGATTCGTAGCGGCATTAAAGATCAGTTTCGTCCATTGCGCGCCGCGAGCGTCCGGCAACGCAATCGTATTCATGCCCGAGCGCGTGATTAGACCCCCCAGTCCTTTGACCTTCGACATCGGCGTCTTCGTCGGTTCGAACGGACCAATCCAAGTATCTCCTTTGATGTCGAAGCCGATGTGACCGGGCGCGATGGGATGTCCGGCGGGAAAGGTTGTGCCGCGAATCACGTACTTCGCGTGCTCCGCGATGATTTCTTCGTTGCCAACCCCGTTTTGCACCGAGCAGACCGCGCTGTTCTCATCGAAAGTGCGCGCCACTTGCGCCATGGCGGCGCGAGTGTGGATGGCTTTGGTGGCGACAATGCCGTAATCACAGCGCGGAAGGTCGGAGGGATTGCTGGTGGCATTCAGTTCGGCGGTGAAATCGGCGGCGCCCGAAATGCGCAGACCGTGATTGCGAATGGCTTCGACGTGATCTTTCCAGACGTCGTAAGCCCAGACTTCCGCCTCACCCTTCCGCGCGAGGTGGGCCCCGAAGAGGCTGCCGACTGCGCCGCAACCGATGATGCAAACTTTCAACAAACTCCAACTCCAGGCTCAGAATTGCAGAAGTAAATTGCAGATGTGAGAAGTCTGATTGCAGAAGTAAACCCAGAACCGAGGTTCTTCACTTCTGCAATCTGACTTCTCACTTCTAACTTCCCCGCGTTTCCCCGCCGTGAAACAATTTCCACGGCACATCGGCCAGGCATTCGCCTTCCGTGCTGCCCACGCGATAGGTGTCCTGCGTATACAGGCAGACCTTGCCTTCCTGATCGACAACTTGCGGATGCAGAGAAAAGATCATGTTCTCTTCGAGCGGAACATCGCTCTGCGCGCCGATTGCCGGATACTCCAGCATCGTCATCCCGATGCTATGGCCGGAAAGATGGCCGAGCGCAAAACCGTGCTTTGCGAATATGTCGGCGACCGTTCGATGTACGGTGGAGGCAAGTTCTCCGTGGCGCAGCAACTTGCGCGCCGATTCCATCGCGAGGGGATAGGCCTCCGCCATCCTTTGCGTGGTCGCGCTGGGCTTGCCCTGAATCAAGGCGCGTGAAAACTCAACCCAGTAGCCGCCCGAGCCGGTGACTTCAAGCGAATAAAGAAGCAGATCATCGCCCGCGACTTTGCGATGGCCGGGAACTTTGAAGTAGGCATTGGCTTCTCCGTGTTCGCCTGAAAGCAAAATGTTCATCATGCGCGGGCCCGCGCCGCGGGCGAAAAAACGCTCGACCGCTGGCGCCATAATTTCCGCTTCGGTCTTGCCGGGTTCGTACGCGGCAACCAGCGTCCAGAAGCCATCGACGACGATATCCATGGCGTCACGCACTTCGACCAGTTCTTCTTCACTTTTCACGGCGCGCGCCATGTCGAATTCATGGTCAAAGGGCACGAGATCGAATACACCCTGCGCGAGTTCGCGATAGTCGCGAACCGCCATGATGAAGTTCAGCCCAAACGTGCCGATGCGCTTCCATTTGCGCTCGACGGCGCGCTCGCGCAACCACTGGCCGGGAACCTCAGGCCAGACCTGATCTTTCACCCAGGGCTTGTTCTTGTCGCCGATCCAGCGCGCTTCGCGCGGAAAAACCAGCGTGGGCTCATCTTCGAGCGGGATGACGACGTATACATAACGGTGGACGATTTCGAATCCGGACATATAAAAGACCGCGCCCTCAAACCCCGCATATTGATTGCCGCAGACGATGAGCGCGTCCAGTCCGGCTGCTTGCATGCGCGCGCGAATGTTCTTGTAGCGGCGATCGATTTCTGTCTGACTTGGCAAGATAACCTCAGCGGCTGCTCACGCCGCATAACTCGGCGGCGGTTAGCGCGTAAATCTTTGTGATCTCAACCAGCGTTTGGATCCGAACTTTTTCTCCTTCTTTGTCGCGCGGGCCGCTGGAGGGCCCGTAGTTCACGGTCTCGATTCCGTAACGGCTGAGCACGCTGGCATCGGAACACCAGGTGACGACTTCCCGCTCCGGCGTTTTGCCGGTGATGCGTTTGTGATTACGGTCGATGGCGCGAATCATCTCGTGCTGTTCGCTGATGCGCGCGCCAGGAACCGAAACGTAGGTCTCGAATTCCAAACCCCAATCAGGATGCGTTCTTTCCAGCAACAGGAATAGCCGCTGAATATCACGGCGCGCGGCGGTCATTGGGATTGTCGGAGGAACGCGCACGTCGAGGAACAGATCCGTTCTTTCGGGAGTGCGGCTGGCGCGCCACGCGTGGCCGCCGCGAATGCCGCCCAGATTTACCAGAGCTTTCTTGCCGCCGTAACTTGCCTTCTTTTCCCAGCGCTCAATCCATTTCAAAATCGGCGGCATCAGGTCAACCATGCGGCGGATGGAATTCATTTCTTCGCGGCCTTCGCAGAACGCGGTGTGGACATAAATTCCCGCGCACGAAATGCGCACCCACATGGAGCCGAAATGCTCGAGAACAACGCGCATGTCGGTCGGCTCGCCGAGAATGCACATGTCGGGCAGCACGCCGTGATTCACGAGGTAGTGCGTACCGCATCCGTAGCCGCGATACTCTTTGCCCTTGAATTCGCCCGACTGGGCTTTTTCAATTTCCCCCGCGACGGCGGCAATGATGACATCGCCCTTCAAACGCACGCCGGCGCGTTGCAGCGCTTTGACGGCGTTCGCGTAACAGACCAGCGCCCCCTTCATGTTGTAAATACCCAGCCCATATATAAAGTCGTCTTTGATCACGGCCCGCGGCTTATAGCCAATGCCGGTGAGAAATTCTTCGCGCCCGGTATTGGAAGTATCCATGTGGCCGTTGAACATCAGATTCTTGCCGCCGCCCGAACCTTTCCAACGCCCCATCACGTTGGCGCGCGCTTCTTCCACTTCCTGCCAGGTAACATCGAGTCCCAGCTTCTGCAGCGTCGATTGCATGTACAGCGCCATCTGCAATTCTTCGCCGGTTGGGCTCGGGATGTTGATCAAGTCGCTCGCCATGGCGACGATTTCGTCTTCGCGGACTTCCACGAGAATGCGCTCGATCAGGTTCTGATCGAGAGAGGATCTCGAGTTTGCGGTTGCGCTGGACACCTTTTAGTTCTCTTTCTAAACTTTGTCATCTCGATTCGGAGCGAAGCGAGGGATCTGGAGTTCGCCGCAAAATGCAGATCCTTCGCTTCGCTCGGGATGACAATTCATAGTTTGAATTCCAATTTCAACGACGTTTTGCCAGACGGAAATCGTCCGGATCAGTGCACAGTTTTTCGTTGCCCGCTTCGGTAATCAGAAAGTTGTCTTCCAGCCGCAAACCTCCGCCGCCGGGCCAGTAAATGCCGGGTTCGATCGCCAGCACCATTCCCTGTTTGATTGTGCCAGTGCCGGCCTGGTGCGCGTAGGGCCATTCATGCGCGCGAGCGCCGACGCCGTGGCAAATGGGGTGCGAAGGTTGTCCCGCGTATCCACCCTCGGTGATGCGCGCGCGTATCAACTTGTCGAGTTCGGGAAAGCTGGCGCCGTGGCGCGCGAAAACCACGGCATCGTTGAAAACTGCAAGCAGCAGGTCGAGCAGTTTGTGATACTCCGGTTTCAATTCGCCGGGGCAGGCATTCTTGGTGAGATCGGTCCAATAGCCGTCGGCGCAGACCCAGATTTCGAAAAGCGTGGGCTCGTCGTTCTGAATGGGACGATCGCCAGTGGCCGTGAACGTGGCAATCCCCTTGCCCGACCACACCAGCGTGAAGGCTCGCGCCATCTCGACCTTGCCTTTGTAGCCAACGCCGATTCCATGGACGAAGCCTTCATACATGGCGCCGACTTCGCTCTCTTTCATGCCGGGACGCATATGCTCGCGCGTGTAGTCCATGGCCAGAGCCGCGAGTTCGTTGGCTAAACGCATGCGTTCGATTTCCTGCGCGGTCTTGATCGAGCGAGCTTCGTTGAGCAGCGGCGTCGCATCCACAACCTCACCGCAAAATTTCTTGAATGATTCGAAATAAGAAAGCATGAAGGTAGTCGGTTCGCCCACCATGCGGTCGACCGACTGCGTGCCCATGTTAAGTTCGATGGCAACTTTGTCGGTCAGACCGCGTCGCTTCAGCACTTCGTAGGCGCGGTCCCAGGCGCGAAACTGCGGCGGTCGCGGATCGCGCTCGTCATAGCCCTTGAAATAGAGAATGTCTTTTGTCCACGAGTTGCGTTCGGCGTCGGCCTGTTGCGGTTCCAGCGCAATCAGCGTGGGCTCACCTTCACGCGGAAAAATAACAGCGTCGTATCCCTTCATGCACCAGTAGTTGGTGAGATAGAGAACATTGTCCGGCGCGCGGCAAACCAGGGCGGAAAGGTTCTGGTCTTCCATCAGCGCGCGAACGCGATCGAGTTTCAATTTGTCTGCGGGCCAAGCCATGGCAGTTTCACTTCGCCATCTCAATGTACGGTCACTGGTTTATTTTCATCTTGAAAATTCCACGCTGCTTCTTTGCCCTTGATGAGCCGGTAAATCGCGCCATGCAGTGGCGCGGGAACACCCAGACGCTCCGCTTCGCGCGCAATGGCGCCAGAAAGAAAATCGATTTCGGTGGTTAGCCTGTGGCGGACGTCGTGCAGCATCGAAGGCGGATGATTGGTCATGGCACCGATCCGATTCATCTCCCAGGGATCCTCATGCAGGCGAATGCCAGCGGCCTCGGCCACTCCCTTGCCTTCGTCGATCAAAGCGTGCAACAAATGGCCGAGGTCGGAGAATTTCCCTTCCTCGGAAAAATGCGGCGAGTGCGGAAGGCCGGTCAACGCCGCCACGCTATTCACGGACGAATTAAAAATTAACTTGGACCACTGCGCCGGCCGCGCGTCTTCCAGCGCCTCGGCTTGCAGCCCGGCGGCGATGACAAGCTCGGCCGCTTCCTTGACCACGGCGAATGGCGTGCTGGACGGCTCGAACGGCCCCATCCACGTGGGCGTGTCGAGCTCATACTGTACGTGCGTGTCGTTGTGTCGCGTGCCGCTCATGAAAGTGGTGGCGCGAATGACGTAGCCGCGCGTCAAGGTGGCAATGATTTCTTCGCTGCCCACTCCGTTCTGCGCCGAAAGAACCGCTCCCTGATCGAAGCGACGACCAACCTGGCGAAATGATTCTGCGACCTGCGTAGCCTTCGTGGCGACGATGCCAAATTCGCAATCCGGCAGGTCTTTTGCATTGGTAGTAGCTCTGATCGGAACCACGAAATTGTGGGTTCCACTGACGCGCAGGCCACGGCGGTTCAACTCGGCAGCGTGATCTTCTCGGCGTACCAGAGCCCACACTTCGGCAACACGCGCCAGATGCGCGGCGTAGAGCGAACCGATTGCGCCGCAACCGATGATGCACACTTTCTTCATCGCGTCCTAAATCCGCTTCTCCATCTTCACTAACTGCGCAAGCTGTCCGCCTTCGCGCTGCTTAAGCGCGCGGAAGATGCTGTCGGCATTACTAAACGAGTCGTTGATAAAGATCCCGTGCGCAAACAGCGCATCCTGCAGCGCCGCCGAAATCGTATGCACCGGAGCCGCTCCGCCTTCACCCATACCCTTCGCGCCGCTATAGCTATGCGGAGATGGCGTCGTGGTGTGACCGTATTTGATCTTCGGAATATTCATCGACGTGATCGGAGTGTAGTCGCTGAACGTGCTGGTCAGCATGTTGCCGACCGCATCGTAGACGCAAGTTTCCATCAGCGCAGCGCCGATGCCGTGCGCGGTCGCGCCATAAACCTGCCCTTCGACAATCGGCGGATTGATGACCGTCCCGCAATCGTCGACAGCAACGTAGTCGAGAATTCTGGGGACAAAAGTGTCGCGGTCCACTTCAACGACGGCGATATGCAGCTGCGAAGCGTAGGTCAGCGTGAGGCTGCCGTATTTTGCTTTCGTATCTGGAACCTTGAACGGCGCCCGCCATACATAGCGGCAGTTGAGCGTGACATCGTAAAGCTCGGACGGAAGCACAGCGCTATTCACGTTGACAATGTTTGCCAGTCCCCAGTAGTTGATCGACTTCCCGCTGCTCTTGGCCTTGATCTCCGGCCCCTGCTGGCCGACGCCGAATTCGAGATCATCTTCCTTCGTTTCGAGAGTGAAGGCGGCGAGGCGCTTCATTTCCGATTTGAGCTTTTGCGCGGCGCCATGAACCGCCGACAATCCGGAAACCGCAAATTGGCTGGCGTAGGTTCCCGAGAATCCAGTGTGCACGTTGCGCTCAGTATCGAAGCCGGTGCGCACGGTGATCAGGTCGGGATGGATGCTGAGCACATCGGCGACGACTTGCGCCGCGGTAGTTTCGTGTCCCTGGCCTTGCGGACACGAACCGACCGACACAACGACTTCGCCATAGATATCGAGCTTGCAGTTCGCGCCCTGCGAGTTGCCGGAAAAAGGCGCGTAGGGATTGATGATCTGCGACTGCCCAAAATTGTTGGTTCCGGAATCGAGCGTAGTGCCGATGCCGATTCCAATCATGCGGCCCTCGTCTTCTTTGCGCGCCTCGGCCTGCTTTTTCTTCCAGCCCTCCCAATCGATCATCTCTTTCGCAACTGCAAGCATCTTCGGATAGTCGCCGGAATCGTACACGCAGCCGTTGGGCGTAGTGTAGGGAAATTCCTCCGGGCGAATGTAATTGCGCAGGCGCATTTCATCCGGTGCAATGCCGATTTGGTGAGCGCAGATGTCGACGACGCGCTCCAAAAACCAGAGGTGCTGCATGCGAGAGTACCCGCGATTGGGGCCAACGGGACACTTGTTGGTGACTGCCTGCCAGAAATCGATGCGCGCATTCTTGAAGCGATAAACACCGCAGAAAACCTGCGACCAGATCACGCATCCCAGAGGCTCGTAGCGCGGATAAGCGCCGCAATCGTCGATATGGCGCGAGTCGATGGCGGTGATGACTCCGTTTTTGTCGAGCGCTACTCGTGTGTTGCGGAAAGTGCGCTCGTTCCCATGGGCGCTCGAAACCATGTGCTCGGAGCGGGTTTCAACCCACTTGATGGGACGTCCGCCAGCTTTTTTCGAGGCTAGAGCGCAGACGGCCATCTGCGGATAACTGGTGATTTTGATCCCGAAGCTGCCTCCAATATCGAAAGTCTGCACCCGAATCTTATCGATGTGTATGTTTAGGTGCGCAGCCAGGAACTGGATCGCGAAAGACGGAAACGAATTATTGCACCAGTAATAAATGCGATCGTCTTTGGGATTCCATTCCGCGATCACTACATTGTTTTCGAGCGGCGTTGAAGAAAAGCGATGGAAGTGCAGCCGGTCGATCTCGACGACATACGCCGCATCCTTGAAAGCGCGCTCAACGTCGCCGTACTCCCAAACCCCATTCCAAACGCGGTTGGTGCCAGCCTCTTCGTGCAGAATGCTGCGATCGGTGAGCGCCTGCTCGGCATCGATTACAGGTTCCAGCGGTTCGTACTCGACCTGCACCAGTTCCGCGGCATCGTCTGCCAGGCTTGGAGACTCCGCGACCACCGCGGCAACCGGCTCGCCCTGGTAAAGCACTTTGGCCACTGCCACCGGGAAGTCGCGAATTTTCTGTGCGTGCTCGGGACCGATTTCGATGAAGGGCTGGGTTTGGGCGGCAATCTCTTTGCCTGTGAGCGCGCATACCACGCCCGGCAGCTCTTCGGCAGCGGACGTGTCGACACTCACGATGCGCGCGTGCGCGAAGGGTGAACGCACAAACCGGAGATACAACATCTCGCGAAGCTTGATGTCGTCGGCAAACTTGCCTCGTCCGCGCAGCAGACGGTCTTCTTCCTTGCGGGGAAGCGACGCACCCACCCACCGTCTGCTGCCGTTCTTTTTTTCTTCGTCAGCCACTTTTCAGCCTTGTTCTAGTGTGGCGCGGACACTCTCGTCCGCGAAAAGTCCGCGCCGGCAAAAATTGTCCTGATCAGACACTATGCCAGCGCCGCCTGCAGCGCGTTGATTAATTTCTGAATCTGTTTCTTGCCCAGCGGTTCGAGCATGCCTCCGGCCACCGATGCCAGCCGGCCGAAAATCTGCGCTTCACCTTGCCAATCCACCTTGGTTCCATAGGCGGTTGCGGCCACGTCGAATGCCGCAACCACCGTGACGTTTCCTCCGGCGACTACGCCCTGTCCGTGGTATTGCGCGCGTCGCGGCCGGTCGGCCTCCGCCAATTCGATTTTCACCTCGGCGCTGCCCTTGATGTAGGAAATCCCCACGTTCACCTTGAGCGCAAAATGCGTCGCGTCCTGCACCGTCAATCCTTGGAAATCTGGGAGCAGCGCCGCAAATCGATTGGGGTCGGTGAGAAAGTCGTACACCTCTTCGGGCGTCTTTTTCACTTCGAATGTGCCGGCAAACTTGATCGCCATCTCAGGCTCCCCTCATGTTGCGGGCCGCCAATTCGATGGCCTTGAAGATATTCATATATCCGGTGCAGCGGCAAGTATTGCCCGCGATCGCTTGGCGAATTTCCTTTTCGTTGGGCTCCCGATTCTCCGCCAGCAACTGATGAGCCGAGAGCATCAGACCGGGCGTGCAGTAGCCACACTGCAGACCGTAAGCATCGCCGAAGGCTTTTTGAATGGGATGGACCTTGCCCTCTTTTTCGAGTCCCTCAACCGTGGTGATCTCCGAGCCATCCGCCTGCACCGCGAATATCGTGCACGACTTCACCGCCAGTCCGTTCATTAACACCGTGCACGCGCCGCAATACGAAGTGTCACAACCAACGTGCGTGCCGGTAAGATCACAGGCCTCGCGCAGGAACTCAACCAGCAACATGCGCGGCTCGACTCCGCGCGAATAGGACTTGCCATTCACTTTGACACTGATGTGAACGGCGAGAGTTTCCGCCGCCGCAGTTTCAGGCATAAAGATGAACCCCTTCGACGTGTTCTCCGCGAGCCCGGCGGACGGCAATCTGAATGGCGCGTTTCACCAGAGCCACCACCAGTTGGCGCTTATATTCAGCGGACCCGCGCATGTCAGACTGCGGATCGGCGGCGGCGCGAGCGGCTTCGGCAGCAGTGGCAATGGTCTTGTCGTTTCCACTCGCATCGGCGTTTAGGATCTTGCCGCGAAGCGCAGCCTCGGCCTCGGTCGCGCGAATCGCCGTCAGTCCGACGCAGCCGAGAGCGATGGCGGCATCCTGACACACATCGTCCGCCATGGTAAGTTGCACGGCAGCGCTGGCACTGGGATACACGGGCGCGCTCCGCTTAAATGCCACATAGGCTCCGCCGCTGCCCTTCGGTGGAATCTTCACTTCCACTTCGGTTACAAGTTCGTTGGGAGCGAGCGCGGTTGTGTAGGCGTCTGTGATGAAGTCTTGCAGTGACAGGCTGCGCGCACCGCCGGAGCCAAGGCAATGAACCGTAGTGTCAAGCGTGATCAAGGCATTGGCCCAATCGCCGCTAGGGTCGGCCTCCGCGAGCGATCCCCCGATGGTGCCCCGGTTGCGCACCTGCACGTCGGCAATCCCCGCAGCACAGTCGTGCAAAAGCGGAATCGTCCTCGCCATCGCCGAGCGCTCGATCTCGGCGTGACGCGTCATGGCTCCGAAACGAAGTGCTCCGAAGTGCAGCGCCGCCTCCTCCGCCCTGATATACGACGTGGCCGGAATGAAGTTCAAATCCACCAGGTGCTCGGGATTGGCGAAACGAAGCTTGAGCAACGGAATCAGACTCTGTCCACCGGCAAGAACCTTCGCGCTCCCGCCCAGTTGGCCAAGCATAGTCACCGCTTCGTCCAGCGAACTCGCCCGATGATAATGAAATGATCGCGGGTACATCGCGCTTCCTTATTCGACCCGGATGGTTCCAGCCAAAGCATCACGCCTTGGGATCTTCCCTGTGAAAGCGAGGCTTGAAAGACATCCCTTCCGGCAATTGAACACGCTACCACAGATCGCACCCTCTGCCACGGCGGGACAGGGATTTGCTGTGTCCGTTATGATCTTTGCCAGTATGTCCACCTTTTCCCCGGATGCCCAGTTCGCCGCTATGGAGTTGGCGAAGCCGATTTCCCGCGAAACCGCTTGCCGCCTGCTACGGGCCGACGAGGAAGCGCTCCCCGGGCTCCTCGCCGCGGCGCAGGCTGCGCGTGCGAAGTTCAAGCCAGGAGTCATCACCTATTCGCGCAAAGTATTCCTTCCGCTTACGAATCTTTGCCGCGATTACTGCGGCTACTGCACTTTCCGGCGCGATCCCGGGGACCCCGGCGCCCACACCATGACGCCCGACGAGGTGATGGAAGTAGTGCGCGCGGGCGAGCAAATGGGATGCACTGAGGCGTTATTCAGCTTGGGAGACAAACCGGAACTGCTTTTTCCTGAAATGCGCGAGACGCTGCGGCGACTAGGATACAAATCCACGCTGCATTATCTGGAAGCGATGTGCGAGAAAGTTCTCCGCGAATCGAGTTTGCTTCCGCATCCCAACCCCGGGCTGATGAGCGCGGAGTGGCTCGAACGCTTGTCCCGCGTGGCCCCCAGCATGGGACTCATGCTGGAAACGACCAGCACGCGGCTGCTCGCGAAAAACGCCGCGCATGACAATGCTCCCGACAAGGATCCCGCAAAGCGCCTGCGCGTAATCGAGGAGGCCGGCCGGCAGCGAATTCCGTTCACCACGGGAATCCTGATAGGAATTGGCGAGACCATGGAGGAGCGAGTAGATTCGCTGGTAGCGATCCGCGACATGCACGAGAAATACGGACACATTCAGGAAGTGATCATTCAGAATTTTCGCGCCAAAAATGGCACGCCAATGGCACACTCGCCCGAACCAGACCGCGGAGAAATGCTGCGTACGCTGGCCGTAGCGCGCCTCTTGATGCCGAACATGAACATTCAAGCGCCGCCGAATCTCTCCGATCCCCATTATGCCGATCTGCTCGATGGCGGCATCAATGACTGGGGAGGAATTTCGCCGCTGACGCCCGATTTCATCAATCCGGAAAAGCCCTGGCCGCATCTGGACGAATTGCGAAAGCGCACCGAAGAAAAAGGCTTCGAGTTGCGTCAAAGATTGCCGGTTTATCCCGAGTTCACCAATCAGCTAGCAAGACAAGCCGCAGCCCCCAGAGCTTTGCTGGCCGAGCGCCTGGCCGCCGCTGCAAACTCCGCGGGCTACGCTCGACTAGAGAGGGCAGCATGATTACGGTTCTAACCGGCGGCACGGGCGGCGCCAAGTTTGTCGATGGACTCCGGCAAATTATCCGCCCGGAAGACCTGACCATCATCGTGAATACCGGTGACGACCTGCGGTGGTGGGGCCTGTACGTTGCGCCCGATCTCGACTCCATCATGTATATGCTCGCCGGCAAACTCAGCCAGGAGCGCGGCTGGGGCGTGAAGGGAGACACTTTCCTTTGCCTCACCGCCATGGGGCAAATGGGGCAACCGGCTTGGCTTCACGTTGGCGACCGCGATCTCGCCACGCACATTCTTCGCTCCAAGTTGCTGGCCGAGGGTAAGACGCTCAGTGAGGCCACGTCCGAAATCGCAAGCAAGCTCGGCATCAAAGCACGCATATTGCCGATGAGTGATGCGCGCGTCGAAACGAGGGTTCTCACTCCGGCGGGAGATTTGAACTTTGAAGAATATTTCGTCCAGCGCTGGTATCAGGATCCCGTGGAATCGGTTCGCTTCGCCGGCGCCGCCGATGCGACGCCAGCGCCGGGAGTGATCGAAGCGATTCGCTCGGCGGCTCTCGTGTTGCTCGCGCCCAGTAATCCGATAACCAGCATCGGGCCGATTCTCGCCGTGCCCGGAATTCGCGAGGCCGTGCGCGAAAGTCGCGCCCGCACTGTGGCAGTGAGCCCCATCGTAGGCGCAGCCGCAGTGAGCGGGCCGGCCGGAACTCTCATGGCGGCGCAGGGCTTCGCAGTTTCGATTGCCGGCGTGGCCGATTGCTACCACGACTTCCTCGATCTGCTGGTGGTCGATTCCGCGGACGCGCCCGCTGCCGAGGCGTTGCGCAAGACCGGCGTACGCGTGCACTGCACGCCGACCATCATGCGCAAAAACGAAGACAGGGTCGCGCTCGCCAAGACCGTTCTGCAGGTGGCCACTCAGCCTCCTTCGTCCCACGCCGCGGTGGAGCAGGCATGATCCTGGTTCCCATAAAAAATCTTGCCGACGCCAAGCAGAGACTGTCTCCGATCCTGAGTCCCGAAGAACGCTTCGCGCTGGCGCAGGCCATGTGCGAAGACGTGCTTGAAGCTCTGGCGAACTGGCAAAGCCGGCCCGCAGTTGCGGTGGTGACCACCGACTCGCTGGCGCGCGACTTGGCCGCGCGTTTCCATTTCGAAGTCATAACCGACGACAACTGCGGAGAGACTAGCGCCATTGAAATGGCGACCGCAGTATGCCGAGAGCGCGGAGCGGAGAGCACGTTGGTGGTTCCAGCAGACATTCCGATGATCGACAGTTCGGAACTGCAGAAGATCGCGGATAGCGCGCCCAAAAGTGGCGCGGTGCTGGTGCCCGACGCGGCCGGGCGCGGCACCAATGCGGCCTGGCGATCTCCGGGCGATTTGTTCCCGCTTCGCTTCGGCAACGACAGTTTTCAGCCGCACCTGGCCGCCGCAAAAGCAACGGGGCTGACCTGCGTTGTGCTGAAACTGCCGGGGATCGCGCGCGATGTCGATCGGCCCGAAGATCTTCACGAACTGGCCGCAGCCAGCGGAAATCGGCGCTCGCAAAAGCTGGCACGAAGCTGGAACCTCGGCCAACGCAAGCGCGTCGACGATTCCCAGGTCGAACATCATCAGGTCCAACATGGCGTCCGGCAACGCTAGGCACGCAGGCAAGCGCGCGGCAGGAGAAGTTCGCATTCTCCCCATCGCCGTCAGCGGAGAAATCCGAGCGGGAGAATCGCTAAGCACAAGATTGTTGGCCGCGATGCGAACCGTGGGCCTGCGCTTGGAGAATGGCGATATCCTGGTGGTGAAGCACAAAATTGTTTCCAAGGCAGAAGGCGCGCTGGTTGCGCTCGATCAGATCCGACCCTCGGCAGCGTCGCGGATTTGGGCCCGGCGCTATGGGCTTGACGCCCGCGTCCGCGAGTTGGCGATGCGCGAAAGCCGTCGCATCGTGCGGCGAAAGCGAAATGTGCTGATCACCGAGACCAAGCACGGATTTGTTTGTGCAAACACTGGCGTCGATGTATCGAACGTCGATGGCGGCAACCACGCCGTTCTGCTGCCGGTGAATCCCGATCGCTCCGCGGCAAAACTACGCCGCGAGTTGAAAAAGCAGTTGGGAATCGAAATCGCTGTCATAATCGCCGACAGTTTCGGCCGTCCGTGGCGGGAAGGTTTGACCGAAGTCGCGATCGGCGTTGCAGGAATGCGGCCGCTGGTCGACTACCGCGGACGCCGCGATCCGCACGGCTACTCGCTGCACGCCACGGTCGATGCAGTCGCCGACGAACTGGCTTGCGCGGCGGGACTGGTCTGCGGCAAGCTGGCAGGTGCTCCGGCATGCGTCATTCGGGGCTATGTTTATCAACATGGTCGCGGTGGCGCGCAAGAACTGATTCGCCCCGCGAAGAACGATCTTTTTCGGTAATTTAAGAGAAGCTTGTTTGATGGAAGCTTCCTAATGGAAGTTGGACGGGAGAAAGTCATGTCGTTGTCGGCTTCAGAACTCGAACAATTCCCTTCGCTGACCTGGGACCAGATTGCACCGCAAGCGTCGGTGGCGATTCGCTCCGCTTTGGAACGCGTGCTGGAAACGCAAGATGGAGCATGTCTAACGGACGAAGAACGCTATGCGCTGGCAAACTGCGATGGGGCAAACTGCGATGGCCCGAACCGCAATGACGCCGACCTGCTTGCGCTGCTCGTAGCTGCCGATACGCTGCGCCGCGATCTGGTCGGCAACATCGTCAGCTACGTCGTCAATCGCAACATTAATTTTACGAACATCTGTTTCGTCGGCTGCAAGTTTTGTGCATTCAGCCGCGGGCCGCGCCAAGCCGACTCCTATTTTCATTCGCTCGAAGATATGGCGCGCAAAAGCAAAGAAGCGTGGGAACTGGGCGCCACCGAAGTCTGCATCCAGGGCGGATTGCCGCACGGTCTGCCGCCGTTTTATTACCGCGACATTTTGCGCGCGGTGAAGATTGCCGTGCCCGACATGCACATCCACGCGTTTTCTCCCATGGAAATTGTCTACGGCGTGGAACTGACCGGCATGACGCTACGCGACTATCTCATGATGCTGCGCGATAACGGACTCGATACGCTGCCCGGCACCGCCGCCGAAATTCTGGATGATGAAGTGCGTCATGTACTCTCGCGCAATAAAGTATCGGTGGCGCAATGGCAGGAGGTGATCCGCACTGCGCACGAATGCGGCATCCGCAGCACTTCCACGCTGATGTACGGACACATGGAAACTCCTGACCACTGGGTGCGGCAGTTGTCGTTGTTCCGGCAAATCCAGAGTGAAACCGGCGGCTTCACCGAGTTCGTTCCGTTGGGCTTTGTGCACCAGAACACGCTTTTGTTTCAGCAAGGTCTCGCCCGCACCGGACCAACGCTGGCCGAACATCTCAAGATTCATGCGCTCGCCAGAATCCTGCTGGCGGGCTCGATTCCGAACGTCCAGGTCTCGTGGGTGAAGTTGAACCGTAAGCTTTCGCAACTCTGCCTGCAAGCTGGCGCCAACGACTATGGCGGAACGCTGATGGAAGAAAATATCTCGCGCGAAGCTGGAGCGGATGCAGGGCAATACACCAGTCCGGAGGATTTTCAGTCGTTGATTCTGGAAATCGGTCGCATTCCCGCCGAGCGCAACACAAAATATTCGCGGATGCAGATCAAGCTGCCCGTGGAATCGTTTTCCTCCGAGATTGTTTCGGAAGCGCTCGCGCCGGATTTCGCATGAAAGCCAGCATGACCCGCGCCATCGCCATCCTCGGCGGCACCGGACCCGCAGGTACGGGCCTGGCGCTGCGCTGGGCGAGTGCGGGAGAGACCATCATCATCGGATCGCGCGATGCCGCGCGCGCCCAGCAGACGGCCGAGGCGATCCGCAAGCGTGTGGGCGCAAACGCGCAGGTTTCCGGAATGGAAAATTCGGCCGCCTGCGCCGCCACCGATCTGCTCGTGCTCACCGTGCCGTTCGCAGGACAAGCCGAACTGCTGAAGCAGCTGAAACCCGCGATCCGCGCCGGCAGCATTCTGATCGACGCCACCGTTCCGCTCGCTGCGAGCGTCGGTGGCCGCGCCAGCCGCACCCTCGGCATATGGCAAGGCTCGGCGGCGCAGCAGACGGCGGAACTTGTTCCGAAGGGCGTTTCGGTCGCGGCCGCATTCCACAACTTGTCCGCAGAAAAACTCACTGGAGACGACGATATCGATTGCGACGTAATCGTATGCAGCGACGACCAAAATGCCACGCAGCTTGCGATGGAACTCGCGGCGAAGATCTCCGGTGTGCGAGCGATTGATGGCGGCAAACTGGAGAACGCTCGCCTTGTCGAGCAGATTACCGCGCTGCTGATCGGCTTGAACATCCGCCACAAAGGCCACGGCGGAATAAGGATTACGGGCTTGCCGGACGGCGCCTACAAAATGGGAAATAAGTAGTTCTCAGGTCCCGCTGGCGTTTACCGCTGTTGTCTTGTCGGGCAATTCAGAACTGATTCACGGAATCGCGGCCAGCAAGTCGGCGGGCAGAGCGTTGTCCCCAAAAGTCTGGCTGACGTGCATGTACAAGTCGACATTGCCCGGACCGAAAATGAAGCTCCCCCCAAGCTGAAACGGATTCTTGCCCAGTTTGTGCTGGTAGTGTCCGGCGGCACGGGCTCTTTTTCGTGCCAAGGCATTATCTCGCCGGAAAAGATGAAAGAGCGAGCCTTTCAGCAGGCCCACAGCACGATATGCCTGCCGCTCGGCGTCAACCAAAGGGGGGAAGGTGATTCCCGTCTCCTCGCGAAAAACTTGGGCGTAGTGCGCGTCGCCCAATCCGATGGCGGCCAGACGAGCACCTTTGTCGCGGAATTCCGTTTCGTGGTCGCGCAACTGCGCGATGTGCTCGCGGCAGAAGATTCATCCGTAGTGGCGAAGGAAGGCGATCACCGCGCACTCGTTGGCCCAAAGCGAGCCGAGTCTGACAGGCCGTCCTTCAGAGTCGGGCAAGACTATTCCTGCGAGTTTCTCACTCGCTGACTGAACACTCATCGACTGCAGCACGGCTTCATTCTCAAGTGACTCGTCAGGAGTGTCAAGCCATGCAGGCGATAGCGCTAACAACCCCGTCAATGAGTGATATCGCGATTTATCGCCAACAATGCGCTAGGCCGCAGTGAGAGTTGAGTCGCCGGATCTTGAAGTTGTCGAGGCCCATGAACGCACGGGAAGCCTTTGACGGCTTCCCGCCGCGAGATTCTGTGCTGTTCTCCAATCCGTGATCCTTAGGATTCGTGCCCTTCGAGGTTACGGATTCCAGTTGATGTTGGCCACACCGCCGCCCTTGGGGATATCCTTGCAAATCAGCTGCACGCTCCCAGCGTCGCCCACACTGACCGTGGTGGAGAGTGTTTGGCCCGGAGCGGTGAAGCTGATGGCGCTGCCATCGACGATGTGGCCAGCACCATCGTAGGCGTAGGACTGACAGCCGAAGGTGTTCTCGGCATCGGTTCCGTCAAAGTAATTCTGGACGGTAAAGGTGTGGCTTCCCGCGACGTCGACGCTTACGTCGAACAGCAGGCTTACGGGAAATGCGCAGTTATTCACCACCGCTCCGAACGATTCCGTCAGGCAGCCATAGGTGGCTTTAAAATCGTTCTTCGACGCCATCCA
>Ga0074044_10001718_pt1 | contig 19589 bp, 18 predicted proteins | sample BogForMeECP23OM1_FD_94443 | JGI IMG/M metagenome (GOLD analysis project Ga0074044, IMG submission 94443) | Bog forest soil microbial communities from Calvert Island, British Columbia, Canada - Bog Forest MetaG ECP23OM1 | ecosystem: Environmental > Terrestrial > Soil > Wetlands ...
CCACCCCAACTGCGTCCACCACCCCAACTACCGCTTCCGCTCCAACTGCCTCCACCACTTCTACTACCCCAACTACCGCTTCCGCCCCAACTTCCACCACTGCCTCCGCCCCAGCTTCCACCGCCCCAACCTCCACTGGAGTGGGCGTAAACTGGACTAGAAATAGATCCTGCAATGACCGCAAACGAAAACGCGAACAGTATCACGCCTACGGCAACCTTTGTCCATAGGGATTTTTGTCTCATCTTTATTCCATATGCATGTGCTAAGAGTAGAATATAAACTACGCTATGTAGTTGAACGTCTAGTGATTTACGCCGGCGAATGATCTTATCCAGAGAAAGTAAAATATAATTGGTCCAACTACATGACATAGTTTGCAATGCAGCATAGACTGAAGCTAAGCCAGATCACAACGGGTCGGATAGATTACAACTTCAACGCTTACTGCGCCAGTTGTGATGCGGTGTGTTCTAAGGACTTAACGAGGTGTCCGATTTGTCATCGTATAATGAGGCATCATGCTCGCAACGGTGCAAGACAACGGGAGTAATGATCAGTTCGCTACCTACACATCTATTGCTGTGAACCGCATTTGTTGCAGAATCGCACGCCCATTTGTAATCCTGCTCCGCACTTTATGCAGAACTGTCCGGGTGAAATTGATTGTCCAGTATTAGGTGGCGTTTGTGTCGGGTTAAGGGGTTGTTGAATTTGCGTCGGACTATTATATGGGCTATCGGATGACTTGTTTCTAATTAGTAAAAATAGGGTTGCTAGGAATAAGGCCGCGAAAATTGCGGTCAACGCTCCGAATAGAGTTTCCATGGTTGTGTCAGTTGTGGATGTTGTGCTTGTGAAAGTGGTTGTTGTCATAATTGGTGGAGGAGTTTCTGTTAGAGCAGCAAAGCTAGTTTGCGTAAGGGTTGAGTAATTTGTGCTGGTCGTAACCGTTTGGAGTTGATTCGGATTGGCGTAATTTATGTTGCAACCGTTCGGGTAATTCTGGTTCGAGCCGGCAGATGGGTAACAAGGAGTTTGTGGTGATTGATTGTAGCAATTGGAATAGTTACAGTTGGAACCGTAGTTACAATTGGATCCGGAATAGCTGCAATTTGAACCGTAATTGTAGCAGTTGGATGCGTAGTTGGAGCAATTAGAATAGCAACTGGAATAGTAACAGTTCGATCCCCAGGTGTTGGACGCCCAAGTGTTCGATCCCCAAGTGTTCGATCCCCAACCGTGCTGTGATGATGAGGTTGGCGCAGTGACTGAACTAATTACAACAATCGTCGTGTTGACCATTGCGGGCGATGTTGTCGTAGTTAGGGTATTTGTATTAGACGGAGCTGGAGATAATATCGTTGTTGAAGATGTGTCGACCGCTGTCGTCTGAGAGAAGGATGTATTCGCAGTTGTGCTCGTGCTACCGGTAACCGATAGACTTGGAGTTTCCTGCATAGTGGAGCTTGTACTTGCCACGGACGTTGACGTAGTTGTTGAGACAATAGAGGACGGAGAACTCATCATGGTTTCAGAACTGGCGGTTTGAGAGCTTTGAATAGATGTGAGAGCAGACTCGGTGTCAGTGGGCATTGCTACAGAAGTTGTGGCACTAGGTTGAGTCATCGATGCCAAGGAGCTCGTATAAGTTGGCATGGTTGACGACGCAACTATACTCGTGTCACTTGGAAGGATTGGAGAAGCTGCGCTGGAAACCATAGTGGAGTTATCCATTTGAAGAATTCTTGAGGCGCTTGCGGTCGATCCACTAGTAACCAGACCTGCTACAGCGAGCACAAGAATTACAACCAATGCAACTCTCCCCTTGGTCATATTAGCAGCACTTCTTTTCTATTCTATGAATGTCGTCATGGCCACTACCTACACTTAACTATGTTGTGTAGTTGGTGAAGATGAATCAATCATCCTCAACCCTTTCATACCATTTACGTTCACTTTGGATGAACAATTGGCCATTTCTTATCCCTATCAGATTACATTTCTGAGGTGAACTGCAGCTATTTTCGTGTTCTGCAGTTCACAGATACCGGTTTAGCTTGCCGCGCAAGTAACTAGCAGAAAGAGACTGATTAATGATGATGGAAATTCAGCAATTGTAACGCCCAGAGGATTTAGCGCCAGTTCGATAGCGCCGGTTGTGATATTGACGTAACATTTATTGATACTCACTCATGCTCATTATCTCTGAGAGAAATGAAAAGAGTCTCGTATCTAGCTGTAGTTGTAGTAATTGCGATTACTACACTGCTGAGTACGGGATTAGCATTTGCACATACTCAGACCGTTAAAAATTCGCTGCCGATGCAATATGGCGGAAGTGGCTATGTGTTTGGGCAAGTGTTAGGGTTCGATCAGTACAATTACTTAGTTCCGATTTCCTGGGCCAAAGTTATTGCTACGAACGGCGTCTTTACTTTTGCCGCATCGACCGGCGGTGATGGCGGCTATGGCATGTATCTACCGGCTGGCTATTACAATGTAACTGCGTTAGAGCCAGGCTTTGTGCCGCATACCATCTTTGTGGCTGTGTCCGACGGTTCGTCAAGTTCAATAAACTTCTATCTCGAGCAGTCGCATATTCCTGTTCCAGAATTCCAACCTCAAATGATTTTGATGGTAATAGTTATCGCATTGACCGCCACCTTACTAGCCAAAAGAACGAGAAAGCGAACCAGTTAGGACCGTAGAGAACACACGAGCATCTCCTGAAAATAATCAAGCTACAATCAGGCTGAAGGGAAAGCCGATGAAACCTGATCTAGGCATATATTATGAGTTGCTTGATTCGATCGCCGTAAAGCAGCCCTCACTCTCATTTCTAGCCAAATCGTGGCCTGACGTGGAAACATGGCGCAAGGCGGCTCGTGCTAGGGTCTTTGAATTACTCGCATTCGATCCACCGAGTATTCCACTGAATCCTGTCGTCCACTCTCGAAATGAAAACGATGGACTTGTAGCTGAAGAAATTTCCTATGCAATGCCGTACGGCCCACGAGCTTACGGCTTTTTTCTTCATCCGAAGACACGAAGTGGAAAAATACCAGCGTTGGTTGCTCTTCATGATCATGGCGGGTTTTTCTATTTTGGAAAGGAAAAGATCACGGCGATCAAAGATGAATTGGAGATTCTGAGAGATTTCAAGAACCAGTATTATGGCGGTAGAAGTTGGGCTACGGAATTTGCTCGGCGCGGATTCGCTGTACTGGCCATGGATGTATTCATGTGGGGTAGTCGAAGGATACCTTTAGAGAGTGTAAACGAAGATTTTCAGAAACCGTTCAAAAACCTCGAACCAAATTCCGAGGAGTACATACGAAAATATAACGAGTTTTGGGAAATGAATGAATGCCCTCTCGTGGCCGATAGTATCTTGGAGGCTGGAACAAGTTGGCCTGGGATCTTCGCTTATGAAGACAGACGTAGCGTGGATTATTTGATAACACGGCCCGAGGTGGACCACAACAGGATAGGCTGCGGTGGACTTTCAGGAGGTGGGTTACGAACCGTTTTCTTATCGGGTTTGGATCAACGCATTAAATGTGGGGTCTGCGTAGGGTTCATGAGCACTATTCGCGGTTTGCTTAGGAACCACATAAAATGTCCACCAGGACATGGGTTGCTAATGTATGTTCCACAACTATTTTCATATCTAGACCTTCCAGATGTGATATCGTTGCGCGCTCCGTCGCCGCTCATGGTCCAGTTTGATTCGGACGATGAACTCTTCTCTCTCGAAGGACAACAGGATGCTGATCGGAAGATCGCGCAGATCTATTTGAAGATGGGTTGTTCTAATAATTACGTCGGCAAGTTTTATGCTGGTTCACACAAATTCGATGTCGTGATGCAGGAAGAGGCTTTTGAGTGGCTAGAAAAGGAGTTAACTCGGTCTTGATCTTGAATTCAGTTCAGTGTGTTCTCGCTCAATGTTTAGTCGCAAATGTCATCTCGCGAAACGCGACGCAAATCTTACAGAGCGATAGCTACTAATAATAAATGCATTAGAAACTTGTTTAGCGTTGTTCATGAAGCTAACTCCACTTTACAACGTGCATTTGTCTCTCGGCGCGAAAATGTTCACGACGGCAGCGGGTTACCAAATGCCCGCGTATTATTCAAAGATAGAGGAAGAGCATCGGTCGGTTAGAGAGCGAGTGGGAATGCTCGATCTCTCTCTGATGGGAAGGATTGATGTCAAGGGTAGGCACAGTTTTGAATTGATTCAACAACTTTCTGTTAACGACGCCGAAAGGCTTGCCAACGGACAGGCAATGTATACAACCTTCTGTAACAAATTCGGGAATATAGTTGATGACGTAACTGTTTGGCGATTCAACAAGGAACATTTTCGCGTCGTGACTTCTTCCGTTATGCGTCAGCGAAGTTTAAGGTGGATTCAAGAAAACGTGAATGAGATGAACGCTTACGTGACAGACATTAGTTCAAGTCTTGGCTGTATTTCGGTTCAGGGTCCACGATCCCGCGACACTCTACAGAAGATTTGTGACACTGACTTGAAGCAGTTACGATTCTTCCAGTTTGGCTCTACGAAATTAGCGGGAATCCCATCTATCGTAGCACGGATAGGGTTCACTGGAGAGCTTGGATTTGAATGCTACTTTGAGGCTGAGGATACTGTTGAAGCGTGGAACGCGATCGCTGGGGCGGGAAAGGAATATCAGATCTTGCCATACGGATTAGATGTTCTTGACACCTTACGTTACGAGAAGGGTTTCATTTTTTTTGGATACGAGATTACAGAGAACAACACCCCATTCGAGTGTGGTCTCGACAGATGGATCAGATTCGAGAAACAAGATTTCTCGGGAAAACAAAGCTTACTTTCTGTTAGGAAGGAAGGTCCGAAACAAAAATTGGTGGGCTTAGAAATGGAGAACCTTGACGACATGGAGCGGCCATCGGACGTTAAATACAATGGTAAAAAAATCGGCGAAACATTGCTAGCGTTCCACGGATTAACTGTCGGTAAGAATATCGCATGGGCTTTTGTTGATTCAAAGAACGCAGTATATGGAAACAGAGTCACCATAGCATCTAAGAAACGGGAGATAGATGCCACGGTGATTGATACACGATGTTACGATCCATCAGGCAAAAGGATGAAAAATTGAGAACAAATTTCAACGCGTGTTATGTAGGAAGGATTAGGGCACCTTTTTTGTTGTTTTAGGTGGCAGATTTCGGCGATCACGTTTCTTTCCTGACTTTCTGGAAGTGTAGATTACAGTTCCCGCGATGACTGAAACTGCCCCTAACGATACAACGGCTATGATCTCTTCTGAAAGTTGAGATGTAGTGTAGTCGGCATACCATAGAGCGGTAAGCGTGTGCGGCTGATTCATGATTATCGATCCACTATTCGAAGTCGTCACAACTGTCCCATTATCGTACCAACCAGCGAATACCCATCTTCCTCCGAACGGTCCGCTGGTATTATTCATGGGTTGAGGCGATGTCACTGTTGCAAAGTTGACTTTGGAACCTTCATCATACCATCCGGCTCCTGAGTACGAGAAGTAGGAGATTATCTTTAGTCGGAATTGTTGAACATACACGGCAATCAGAGATGTGTTGGTTGTCAAGTAGAAAGTTCGGTTATATTGCGATGAGCCGTCGCTCCAATGATCAAAACGAAGCCTGCTCTGATTATTTAACGGGGCATATTGAGAAACCGCAATTGTATGTTTGCCTTCAGCAAGATGAATTATTACGACTCCAAATCCGGAGTTAATTCCGTCAACGATCACCTTGGAACTAGAGGGAACCGTTATGGTAAGGGTTAGTTGCGCTAAGGTGATTGGCAAAATTGACCATAATAGGAATAGAACGGTAAGAGGAAGGATTAGTTTGCGATGGCGCATTATATTTCGCTCAATAGATTTGCAGATGTCTTTTCCTAAACAAGGTTCGGTATAACCCTGCACCGTCCTACCGAAATTATACAGCTTATCCTAGAACTATGCTATATCACGTGAAGACGTAGGTTATCTGTACTGTGACACTGACTTGAAGACTTGATGGAGGCTGGATCTGTGTACCTGGAGTGGTTGATGTGAATGCTTCTACGTATGGTTGGTACGTGAACCCTGGGCTAACGTCGATCGGTCCGATTAATTGTACGTTCAGAGCGGAGGCGATCGTTGTGGCTTTGGTGTTCGCGTCTTGCACGGCTCTTTGCAAAGCCAGCGATTGGAGATTTGCTAAAGTAACATTTGAGAACGTGAAGGTTACGCTTTGTATTTGATTTACTCCAGCACTTACAACGGCGTCGATGGTTACTCCGATTTTCGTGAAGTTGTTAGTTGACACTTCCATATTGTTCCATACTTGGTAGCCAACAATTGCGGTTGATTGTCCTTTACTAGAGTTGTAGAGCGGTTGGAGACTATAGGAAGTAGTGTGGATGTCTGCTTTACTGTAGCCAAGTGCGATTAGCGCTTGCATAACGCCTACTACTGCCGCAGAATTATCACTTGACGCTCGGGCTGCTGTTGTCGCCTGACTTGTCACCGAGAAATCGAGGAGTGATACATCAGGTGTTGTTGATGCAGTACCAACCCCGCTAACCTGTATAGTCTTTTGGGTTCCAGTATTGCTTTGTGCTGTAGTCGTTTCGTGCGTGATAGCTAGTACTCCAAGCAGAACGAGAGCGACAATGGCTATGGCGGCAATTGAGTTTACTCGTTTACCCATATCGTCGTTCACTTATCTCCATTCTCCAATCGACCCATATCCGTATCGTCAGAATAAGGTTATGTTCAAGAACGTCCGTTCGAAAAAATAGTTTTGGAGAGATGTATCTACTGTTCAGTCAGTTCATGGATATGCGATGCGTCTGCTTTGCTCCATGACGACTTGAGCTCTTGACCTGATCTCTTTTGGTGTGCCGAAATTTGCTGGACCGAATCCTTCTACTACGAATGAAGCGACCGCTGCTCCTAACGCTGCTGACCAGAGCAAATCTCCTGTCTTCTTCCATGAAAAGAGAAAAGCGCCTACAAGAGCATCTCCTGCTCCTGTCGGATCGATAACGTTTGTCTTGTATGCGGGTAGGAAGAATTCGCCTTCCTCACGAGATAGCAAGGCTACTCCTTCCTTTCCTTTTGTAAGAAGGACAATTCGTGGGCCGAGTTTGAGAAGTTTTCGTGGTGAGGGCTTTGTGCCCAATATCCCCGTCACTTCACTTTCCGAAATCTTCAACACGTCAGTTTTTCGCAACATTGATACCGTACGCCAATGCGACTTCTTGATGGTTCCATTCCGAAGTAGCGTTCGGACATATCCTTGTGGATCGACGCTCATTAGTTCAGTTCTCTCCCTGAGTTTCAGTGCAAGTCGTAATGGTACTTCTTGAAGCACTGGGCCGATGTGCACCGAGGTTGATGTGAATTTGGATAGATCATTTTCTTTCAATCTCTCGCAGACCGGATCAACCCTCATAGTTCTGTCACCGTTTCGATAATTTATTTTGAAAGAAGTAGTAGGAAGCGGGCTCGTGCGTATGTTAGTCGTGGTAATTCCATGGCTTCGAAGCCATTCAAACTTTTTCTTGTCGAAGTCGTAACCAACTGTGCTTACGACAAGTACAGAGGCTCCGAGAGCACGAGCGGCTAAGCTTGCATAGATGCTTGGACCCCCTAGAAGTGGGCCCGTCACTTTTCGGCCATGAGAAATGTAGTCCAGTACTATGTATCCAACTACTGTTAAGTCATACTTCAAATTCCATTCCTTAACCCGGTTATCAATTGTTACGGTTCGGATATGTGAAAGCGTTCAAATACGTCAGCCATATTTCCAATCCATAGTAAAGTTACATGTTTTCTGCTTCAGGTAAAATGTCACTCTTATTTGGTCTAGTATTACTGGTTTTTCTAACATCAATTGTTCCTAGCGCACACGCAAACCAGTTCACCCGGATAGTTAACTTCATGGCACCGACGCACTCGCCTCAGCAAGTAGCGTCAGCGCAGGGAGTAATTGTCACTTACACAATATCGTACAACAACTTAACCCATGGTGAATCAGTTGCCTCAGCAATTATTACCACACAGTCATCGACACCAGTTGCTGGAGGCGCAGCGTCTACTCCAGACTCTTGCTTATCGACTGAACAGAACGCGTCATGTATCATGCAACCCCATTCCAGCTCTGGTACAGAGTCAATGACATTTGTTATTATTTTGCCTTCATCCCAGCTATACAATCTCCAGGCTGTTGCAGGTTTTGTTGATTCATCCCAGCACCTTATCGGTGCTACAGTTAGCAGTGTGAACTTCAACATCAACGTGGATACTAATGTGCAACTGACCATCTCAGTGCCAAACTCAGTTTCCTCATCAGTCGACGGTGCCAACCAAGCTTCAGGACCCATAACTATTCCACTGCAACCGGGGGTTCATGAAATAACTGTCCCCCAAACAGTTCAATTTCCTAACGGCACAAGGCTAAGATTCGATCATTGGATGGACGATTCCACTCAACCGAGTCGAACGCAAGACATAGAAGATGACCTCACGTATACTGCATATTACGATACTCAATATAATCTGAATGTGCTCGACTCATCAGGTACAGTAACTGGCGGATGGTTTGATGAAGGAACAACCGCTCAGGTCTCAGTCCCGTCTAAGACACCGATCCCTGGAATTATGGGACTTCTAGGAGGTACGCTTACTTTCCAGGGCTGGTACAGGAATGGAACCTTGATTACGACTTCGACAAACTATTCTACTGTGATGAATTCACCATATACTATAAGCGCCGAATGGACTCCGGATTACACAATGCCAGAAGCAATTGTAATAGCAACGTTTGTTGTCCTGACTGCGACAGCTTTGATAGTTTATCGTCGCACTAAGTCTCATGTTGTCGCACACTAATTTATAAAAATCCGATCAATCTAGTCGCAACCTGAAACCGGTCAGTATCCACAGATTTTACTTCGGTTGGCCTGGTCTTGTTGGCATTCGATTCAACAGGAGCGTGGGTCCTTTAGCTTCGATATTCCGCTGCCTTGAATCGGCTTAGTCAGCATGATTTCTGCTTTTTCAGCAACAATTTTAAAGACGGTCTACAACTTTTACAAACGTTATTGACTACAGAATTGCGTCAGGCATCTTAGTTTCAAGTGTAATTGAAAGTAGTTTCTCATTGAGTGGACCAGATTGGTTTGTGAAGTATGCAACGGAAATGGTGAGGTTGAGTGCCCTAAGTGTAGTGGTGCGGGTACATTACCGGCGGAATGCCGCGAATGTAAGGGCAAAGGTAAGATTCCTGACGCCGCCGGTAAGATGGTCGAATGTGACATTTGCGATGGACGAGGGATCGTTGATAATCAGTGTGAGGAATGTTATGGGGGAGGAAAAGTTGCATGCGATGCCTGCGGCGGCACAGGTTGATCTACGTTAGGCGAAGCAGCTTTGAAGCATCTTTGTCTGTCCAGAAGATCACGGCCGCATTTTTTTGATAGACTCCTGCGGCGGGACAACACTGCACTTCAACATCGTGAGTTAGAGTTCTCTCCAACGCATTTGCTTTATCGGAACCAGTCACTATGAAGAAGACACGCTCTGAATTTGACAGTACAGGTAGCGTTAGCGTGAGACGCTGTTTTGGTTCTGTTGGCGCTTGAGTAGCAACTACCCACCTTTTGTCTTGGGAAGATATTGATCCGGGGAAGATGGAAGCGGTATGACCATCGCTCCCCAATCCGAGGATCATTAAGTTAAAGCGGGGCCAATTAGAATGGAAGTACTTTCTTAGCGTGATTTCGTATGCATGAGCAGCGTCATTTGGATCTTGATAATTCGTGGGCATCGGATGAACCTGCTTTGTTGGAATAGGGACGTGGCGTAGAAGTGTTTCTTGAACCATACGGAAATTGCTTCGTGAATCACTGGTCGAGACGTAGCGTTCATCTCCCCAGAACAGTTGTACATTGGTCCAATCGATTTTGTCCGCGTAATTTTCCGCCAGAAGTTGGTATAAGGCACGAGGTGTATTTCCTCCTGCCAATGCAAGGAAGTATTGTCCGCTTCTGTCTGTCTGGTTAATACTATCCTTCATGTTTTGAGCGACACGTTCTGTTAGACTTTGTATATCAGAAAAGGTTCGCACATCGGGGCTCATGAGCTTACACTTGATTGCACACGTTATTGTGGCGAAACGATGAAGGTTGGACTTTTCGTCCTACTTTCTCTGGGCCTTGTTAACTTTCCTTTTCAGATCGTTGACACTTGTGGTCAACCAAACGTGTTGGACACTCATTCCCTTTTGGGTTTTCTGATCAAATCGTTCGATATTTTTACTTTGTACGTTGGATTTCCTGTAGCGACTGTATATACCGGTTCTCCCGCCTGCCCTTTGAGCTTGGTCCTCGCAATGCTATTGACTTTTGGCTTAAGTTGCAAAGTCGTTCCGTCGGTAAGTGTGTAGACGTTCCACTCATCGTTTTTGCTTGCTTTCTTGAAGTCAACCTCAACGTCGATGTTATCAGCAATTCGATCCGGGGTCACTGGTGTGTCGGTTGGTCGACTTCTCAGGCTATTCAGGCATGATACAATGGACAAGAAAGTTGGCGCATTCCAAGAGTAGATTGGTTCTCCAAGCTTATTCATCTGATTGCGCGACCTTAGGACCTGTGTTAATACCAATTTGATCTTCAACTTAGAACCATCTGACAAATCGTAGTATTGCCAGTGTTCTTCTTCAACCTTGAAGTCTACTAGTTCAGCATCCACCGTATTGAATTCTGTCTGCGACATCAACGATACCTCTAGCTTTCGGACAACGAGCTAACTGAAATTCGGAAAGTTAACGTTACCGATCCTCCTACTTACGCCACTACGGCCGTAAGTGATTGCATTTTCGCTGCAACTTAACAGATAATATCATGCTGCACTCAATCAGGAAACATGGCTTTAGTGAAAGAAAGAATCCCGCGACTGCAGGACGTCTATCTTGCTAAAAGAGTGGTGAATCGCTATCTGAGCCCGACTCCGCTTATCTATTCCCGACAATTGTCAAACCTTCTAGAATGCCAAGTGTATCTCAAACTGGAAAACTTGCAACCCACGCGAGCTTTCAAAATTCGTGGCGGCATCAATTACATGGAGAAAATGAAGGATCAGGCAGTCAAATCCGGAGTGATAACGGCTTCCACAGGTAACCACGCTCAATCTATCGCTTACGCAGGTTTTCTCTTCGGCGTGAAAGTGACCATCGTGATGCCACGTGGAGCTCCCCAAATGAAAATTCAGGCAATCAAAGATCTCGGAGCCAATGTAATTACTTACGGTGACGTCTATGATGAAGCTTTAGACTACTCACAAAAGTTGTCGGCTGAGATAGGCTATCTTTTCGTACACGGCGTGAACGAACCACTTCTTCACGAGGGAGTAGCCACTATGCATCTTGAAATTTTTGAACAGAAACCGGAGATAGATGTTGTCATAAATCCGATCGGCGGAGGATCTGGAGCATCAGGAGCATGTATAGTATACAAGACGCTAAACCCATCCATTAGAGTGATCGGCGCACAAGCGAAGGGAGCACCTGCCTTCTATCTTTCATGGAAGGAAGGCAGACTCAGATCTACCTCTGAACCGGTAACGACGGCAGCCGAGGGTTTAGCCACTTCCAGAGCATATGAACTCTCACTTAGCAGTTTGCAAGGAAGACTGGATGATATTATACTAGTGGAGGATGATGAGATGAGAAGAGCAGTTAAAACGATTTTTCTCGCAACGGGACAGATTGCCGAAATGTCAGGAGCAGCATCAACGGCAGCAGCATTCAAAATCAAGGATCAAATAAGACACAAGAATATTGCTCTGCTGGTAAGCGGCGGCAATATTGAATCAGAGCAGTTAGTCAAAATCCTTCAACAGTAATAGTAAATTCTGAAAATCTGAGTCTTACTCGTTAAACCAACATCGGTGTATGAAGTAGCAATGGAAGCACAACTCAACTGTCTTGGGTTGGTGAAGAATTGAGAACAGATTGGCGAATTGTTGATCGTGGCGTGAACGGCGAACCATTCCTCTGGAAAAAGAAGACTGACAAGAAATTTCTCATGATCGACATCTTCAAACCAGATCCTTCAAGGCGTTGCTATTCCATTTTGATTTTGCCAGGAAACCCTAATTCAGATGAGAATTTGAGTCACAAAGTTATCGGAGTCGGGTGCGCCGAAAAGCCTGGCGAAACCTGGATCGATGCTTATCAACATGCTAGAGAAATTGCCGAAGAATACATGAAACGCAATTGATCAAGTTCGTAGATAAGTAGCCTAGCAGTGGAGAATTTTGAAGGTTGTAGTAGTCGGAGCCGGAATCATCGGCGGATTCGTATCTTACTATGCGAAAAAAGCGGGTCATGAGGTCACATTGGTCGACATCTCTCGAGAGGCTGGGCGCACGACGAAAAGTAGTGCAGGTTTCATCGTTCGAGCTTCAGCGCCAGAGCCACCTGTTAGCATGCTAAAAGTTTTGGCAACTTGTCTTGGTGGTCAAGGGTTCGTCTACTTATCGCCAAGAGAAATGTTGAGACATCGATGTTGGCTGTTTGGAGCTCTAAGAAAACAGTCTGCGGCTTGCGAGAAAGCCGTTATCGAACTTGCTGGAAAGAGTTTGGATCTATATCGAGAGTTCTTCAGAGAAGAAACTGTGAAAGTCGATTCGATCAAGAGATTGACAGAGCTCTATGTAGATGGTGAAATGGCTCGAGATACTGCGTTGTCGATGGATGGACGATTTCTAGGTAGGTCAGATGTATCTTCTCTCGGTTTCAAAAATTTCGGTGGAGGGGCCGAGTTTGTTGGAGAGTTATCTGTTGATCCCGGTCAACTGTTCAGTGAATTACGCGAGTTGCTTACAAAGAAAGGAGTGGTCAGCCTCTTTGGTGAAGCACGATTAGCTCGGGAGCAAGGGTCATGTGACGTCCTTGTTGATGAGATGAAGGTGCCGACTGATGCCATCGTGATTGCGGCCGGTGCATGGAGCGGAGAACTTTGTCGTGCGTTAGGTTACGATCCTCTTATACTGCCGGCCAGAGGCTTAGCAACAATCTTCGACACCGGCGGTTCAAAAATCCTAGAGAGCCCCGCTATCTTCGAAGACTATGGCGTGGCTATCGTTCAGCATAATCAAAATACTCTTCGAGCGACTTCATTCTTCGATGTGGTGGGATTTGATGCTGATTATGGTGAGCGAAGAAAGTCGTGGACACTGAAAGTACTTGAGAAACATGTTGCTCGATTTAGTGAGTTAAAACTCGTAAAGACATTAGTGGGTCACAGGCCTTGCACCCCAGATAGACTTCCGGTCATCGGGAAAGTTCCTGGTTATGATAACTTGTACATTTCCTCAGGTCACTGTCGAATAGGAATAACTCTAGCGCCGGTTTCAGGTTATCTGATCAGCAGCATGCTTGACAAGAAGCAAGAGCCTCTGGATGTCAGTTGCTTCAGTCCTTCGAGGTTCTGATGAAAGAATACGGCAATCTGATCGTTGACGAATCAACTATTGCGGAAGCTTACCTAGCTTATCCAGCTCTTGAGCTACGTAGTCGAGTCCTTCGGCCTCGAGTTTTGACCGGGTGGGTATACCGGTCTTCTTATCCCAACCTCTCAATTCATAGAAGTTGTCCAGTAGCGTGTCTAGCATCTCCTGCGTGAATGGCTTACCTGCGAATGTACCATCCGGAAGGGGTTCCATTATTCTCTTTGGCAGATAATCGTCCTTTCTGCTAAGATTTTCTCGCGCGTTGAAGGCCCTCGTGATATCAAGCGACCTTTCGCCGACTTTCAAGTATTCTTCCATTGTCATATTCCACCCTGTCGCCGCATTCACCATCCCTAACAAAGTCTTGTGTTCAATACCGCCTCCCGGGTAAACGTCGAAGCAGCAGACAACTAAACTGTTTAACGTCGCCCACAAGTCACCACAGATTTTCCCAATCTTTGCCTTGCTTAGTCCATAATCTAGTAGTCCTCGATCGGGAACAGATTCAGGCGTGAGACCTAATTCTGCTCTAAGATTTGCAGGTGGATCCCAGAGATCGTCATGTTCCCATTCCATGTGGTTCGCGCCGCGATCTGCAACAGCATACATAAGCCCGACCCCTCGCTTACCACGAGGTTCATGCATGGGAATCTCTCTACCCTTCACATGCATTGCGAATTCCTCAGCGCCACGCCCTAGTTTCGCTGAAGCTCGGTAGACACCCTCTGCCAATAGGTCACCAATTCCCTGGCGCATGGCTATCTGCTCTATCAGTTTCAGTATCACCTGTGGGTTTCCCCACTTTATTGCCAGCCCCCCAGTATCCTTCTCAGAAATGAGGCCCTTTTCATATGCTTCCATGGCGAAACCGATGACGACGCCTGTGGAGATCGTGTCAAGCCCATAGAGATTACAAAGCTCATTGGCCTTACCAATCGCGTACATATCATCGTTGAGGCAGAATGAGCCTAGAGCGGCGGTTGTTTCGTACTCCTGACCGCCAAGTTCCCGATTTACTTCATAGGGTTCCTTTGACTCGACTACACGTTTGCAGTTAGTTGAGCATCCCCAACATGTGTCTCTCCCAATTAGGAATCCGCTGTTGACGATAGTCTCGCCTGTGATTTTGTCCGCTCCTTCGAATGTTCCGCGCTGAAAGTTCTTAGTGGGCAATCTGCCGCTTCTGCTGAGATCGTCTGTGTCACCTACGGTGCCGAACGCATGAAGACCATCGATTGCCGGTCCTTTCTTAACCTCTGTTACGCATTGTCTGACATATTCCATGAGTTTCTTCTGGTCACTGATTGGAGCTTTCAGATTTCCTTTACAGGCCCAGGCCTTTAATTTCTTGGAACCCATTACTGCTCCCATTCCTGATCGGCCGGCGGCTTCGCGCAGATCATTGATGATCGCAGCGAACCGGACTAGGTTTTCGCCTCCCTGTCCGACCGAAGCAACACTTGTCTGTCGCCTGTCAGTGTCTCCGAGTTCTTTCTTGATGCCCTCCTCGGTTTCTAATACGTTATGACCCCAATACTTTGACGCATCTCTCAGTTCAGATTTGCCATTGTTGACGTAAAGCCATACAGGAGACTTCGAGGCGCCTTCGAAGATGAAAGCATCGTAGCCGGATTGCTTGATTTTAGGTGACATGAAGCCCCCACTGAGCGATTCTCCCCATGCTAATCCTAACGGAGATTTGGCACAGACGTTGAACCGGCTGTTGCCGGCGAATGGAATACTACTTGCCACACCCGTAGCAACAATTAACTTGTTGTCTGGCCCTAAAGGGTCTGTTCCAGGCTTCAGTTCTTCAAAGAGTATCTTTGCGGCAAGAGCTTTACCGCCTACATATTTTCTGGCTACGTCCTCCGACAGCGATTCTTCCGTAATTTTTCCGTTTGTCAGGTTGACTCGGAGGATTTTCCCCATATAGCCGTATAACATGTGGTATCTGACAGAGTAGTTGCTGCCTGGATTAATTTACGTTTTTGTTATTTCAGGTAAAGTGTCTGTCTGGGGCAAGAACTAGAGAACGTTCTCTGCTTAGGGGTAATTCGGTTTGGTATCGGAACAATTTAGTTGCTGTCAGCGTCGCAGGATCTCTGTTAAGTCTAGTCCGTATTCTTTGCATGCGTTTTCCAACGTTTTCCAAGCGGCATCAGGGATTGGAATCCCTTTCTTCGACCGTCTCTCTTCCTCTCTGTATTCTGGTTCACCCGGTATGAGTATTTCTGTGAATCCTGGGGCGGTTGGTGAACTTTTTACTGATCTGATCAGTTTGTCGATTCGTTCTTTGAATGATTCCGATGATATGAAGCTGTCAATGTTTAGGACGAGGATGAAGACGCCGTTTGTCATGCCGTATGTGATCTCGCCGTCACATCCAGTTCCTGTGAGGGCTCCTGCAAGGGCTTCTACGACTAAGGCTAGGCCGAAACCTTTGTGGCCGCCAGCTGGGAGTAACGCGCCTGCGAGTTTGACTTGTGCTGGAGGTAGAGGGGGCTCATATAAGTCGGCTGGGTTAGTGGATGGACGACCTTGTGAGTCGAGTATCCATCCCTCTGGCAGTTGGACTCCTTTGTAGAGAGCGGCTCTAACTTTACCTTCCGCAGCGACGCTTGTAGCGAAATCAACAATGATTGGTTTTTCTGCGTCTGCTGGAATTGCATAGCTTATCGGGCTTGTAGCCAACACAGCACGTGTGCCACCGTATGGAGCAACACATGGGTCGCTATTTACCGCGACAAATGCGATCATGTCATCTTGTAGAGCCATCTTTGAATAGTCGGATAACCTTCCGATATGATTGCAGTTGAATATCCCTGCGGCACAGGTTCCAGTTTTCTTCGCTTTGTCGATTGCCATCTGCATAGTCTTAGTACATATTACCTGGCCGAATCCCCAATTTCCATTTATGAGCAATACTGATTCTTGTTCTCGTACGATTTCGAATTTTGCGTTGGGCTTGATTGTTCCCTCTCGTAAACCCTTCACGTAATTCAAGAGATTTGGAAAGACCCCGTGGGAGTCAACACCTGCCAAGTTTGATTCTGTCAATAATCTGCTTACGGTCCGTGCCCCTTCCTTCGTTGCCCCAGCTGCTTCTAAGAGAGCTTCTGATAGCTTAGCGAGTTGGAAGCTTGTGAGTGTTGGTATAGGCCTTCGATCCTAAGCACGGACTCTAGCAGCATGAATATTGTTGGAAGAATTTGTGTTAGCGTGAGTGATTGTCAGGAACCCATCCCCTAACTCCCTGCAGGCAAGCTTTCGCTCCCATAGTTAGAAAAGTATCATCGTCGTTCAATGCACAAAATTGAAATCCTTGCGAAATGGCTTCGTTGATGTTCTTGTCATTGCAATGCATCCCGGGCGCTATTCCATGTTTCTTGCAAGCATCCACAACGTTGACCAGGGAGGCTTTGAATTTGCTGTGTTGCTTTTCTTGGAAAATTCCGAGATTCAAGGATAGATCATCCGGACCTATGAAGGCTGCATCTACTCCTTTTACAGATAGTATCTCGTCAAGATTGTCGAGAGCTTCTTGACTTTCGATCATAACTACGACCAAAATCTCTTCGTTGGCGGACTTCACATAGTCAGATATTCCCGAGTAATATTGCGAAGCTCGTCTCGGTCCGCAGCCTCGATTTCCCTCAGGTGGATACTTGCTCGCTCGAACCGCCTTGGTCGCGTCTTCCTTCGAATTCACCCATGGTACTACGACTCCGCAAGCACCCATGTCTAATGCCCACTTGAAAAATACCGGTTCGTTGATTGGAACTCGCACGAAAGGCAGGCATCCAAGGCTATGGTTCATCGACTGCATCATTCGCTGAATATCGGGCATGGTAAAAAGTCCATGTTCCACATCGAACACTAACCAATCAAATCCTAAGACTGACAATTGTTCCGATACGTCGGGGTTGTTCATCTCAACCCAAGTTCCGATTGAAGGTTTTCCTGCTCGCAATTTTTCTTTGACAAAATTCTTCAATATGCCACACCTTTGGAATTAAACTTCACGTTAGCACCACTTACTTTTGTTTGGTGTTCACGGTTTCTTCCATTTCTTTAGGCTGAACGATCGATCTTGAAAGAACGCTTTCTGTTTATTCTCTCGCCTAATTAGTTCCGTTGCAAATTCCAAAACTTCTGGAAGTTTCCTTGCGGGAAATTTGCAGGCTCCACATTGATCCATGTGGATTACGTCGCCTGGTGTTACACTCATGCTCCCGATCCTTACTGGAATATTCGCTCCCATCACATGGAGAGGACCGTGACCTGAAGTGAAACCTGTCGCTAAATACTGAACTTCTTGCTCCTTAATTTCGATGTAATCTCTCATAGGTCCGTCAGTAACTACTCCGACAACTCCAAATGCCTTGAATTCAGCGGTCATCATTCCACCGAACAGCCCACACAATTTCTCTAAGCCTAGCGTGTATGTTTGTCTGGCAGCTAGAATAATGGGTTTGGGTGTTGAGTCAAGATGTTCATAGAGCAACCAACGATCTGTTTCGAACTCCGACTTAACGTCCGAATACCACGCGGTTGCCGCGAATCCGCATAGAGGTCCCAACTCAGGATAGATGCATCTGATCGAAGTATCAGTATAATATTCCCCGTGCCATGCGTCGTAAAGCTTCAAGCATATGTCACTCTCCGGATATGTGGCTACGACATTGCAGATCGTGGCGGTATCGAATTGACGTAACTTTTGCATCATTTGCGCGTCTGTCAACTTGGGCATCGGTTTCGAATTCTCCGTACTTGCCCGTCGTTATGAAGTGTCCACTTTAGAAGATTTTGTTTAACAACATCCGATCAAACTTAACCGAGAAGATGCATGAGAAAGTGATATATTCTATAGGATGAGACATGGCCAGCATGGCTAAGGAAACGCCTGTCTTCATTCGAGAAGCAACAGGACTCGTACGTTCGCTATCCGCCTTCGACCTCTTCAACTTAACTTACGGGCAAATAATGCCTGCAGTTGGAATCGTCTTCATTGTATCCTTTACTCCATTCGGTTTTCCACAAAGTAACATGTTTCTGGCCTTTTTGGTTGCAATCCCGCTAGTTGCAATTGGTCCTGCAATGATTTATTCGATGTTGGCTGCTGCCATGCCCCGATCTGGTGGTGACTACGTGTATGTTAGTCGCATCATACACCCAGCTTTAGGTTTCATGACTAGCTGGTTGTTTACAGTCACCGTGATAAGTTTCGTTGCGGACGCTGGCTACGTCTTCCCTTCATCAGCATTGAATGTATTTGTAGCCACGATAGGCACGATGACAAATAATTCGTCGCTTGTCGCTAATTCAGCGTGGTTCGGGACAACTACGGGTGAACTTGTCACAGGTACTATACTAATTTTCAGTGTAACGATTCTTATGGCTTACGGGAGAGCGGTTTGGAATTTTATGAAAGTCCTCTTCTTCATTGTAATGGTCGGTACGATCGTTAACATAATCTATCTACTCTCGGTCTCACAACCAGCATTTGTTACTGCCTTCAACTCCCAATTCGCCTCAAGCGGTTTCACCTATAATGGAATAATTCAGACGGCAATAAGGAACGGTTACCAGCCAGGTTGGACATGGTCAGGCACTATAGCCAGCTTGGTGTACGCAATGGCGGGCTTAATCGGATTCAATTTCTCGGCTTATACTGCTGGCGAAGCGAAGAACGCTTCTAAGAGTATGCCACTTTCGATCATCGGGAGCACGCTCATTGGAGGGATAATATTCGCGCTCTGGGCGTTGGGCATATACACCGCGTTTGGATACGACTTCTTTTCAGGTGCGAATTATTTAGTTAACTGCTGCTCCTCTACAGTAACGTTACCAATGGCAGCATCGGTGAATTCACTGTTCACGATATTGCCAGGTCAGAATCCGGTCTTCGAAATCCTTGGCGCCTTAGCTTTTGGTCTTGCGTGGATATGGCTGACGCCTACAGATTTCATTCCAATCGTTCGGAATATGTTTGCATGGGCATTCGACAGAGTCGGGCCGGCTTGGCTGGCGGATGTGGAC
>Ga0074044_10001719_pt1 | contig 19585 bp, 18 predicted proteins | sample BogForMeECP23OM1_FD_94443 | JGI IMG/M metagenome (GOLD analysis project Ga0074044, IMG submission 94443) | Bog forest soil microbial communities from Calvert Island, British Columbia, Canada - Bog Forest MetaG ECP23OM1 | ecosystem: Environmental > Terrestrial > Soil > Wetlands ...
CGCGCTCCCCCTAATCCAGAAACGTATCGAGTCGTAAGTGGAGAGCAGAACGAGAAGATGAACACCTGGAGGGTGGGCCAAATGTAAGCATCAAAGTGGGCCAGACCGGATTGTCAAAAGCACACCGGTTGGGCAAACCGGTAAGGTCACGAAGACCGCGTTACACGCACAGTTCCAGGTCCAGTGCCCGCCGAGTGCCCACATCCAAGCCGATCGGCACTACTGGACCGCGTCGGTCGCTATCTAGACAGATACGAGGGTTTCTTGGTCTGAACGCGTGCGGTAGGAGTGCTATTTCGGACATGCGATTCGTTGCTTCTGCCAATTTTCTGCCCATAGTGAAGGCCGGCCCGGCGTCGCGACCGGATGGTTCCGCAAAAGTCGTGCAAAAGTCAGGCAATGGCGCTGCTCTGCTAAATCGACAGCGCCAGCGGCGGCCGGGGCGCCGCGATCGCGGACCCAGCGCCGTCAGACGAGCGTGGCGCGCGCGGCAATGAGTTGGGAAATCGGGCGGGTGAGCGTGTGCAGCTCGATCGGAAATGCATCAGCGAGGCTCTAATCGGAAACTGTTAATCTGCGGGGCGCGGAGGCGTCCGCCTGGGTCAGGAAGCATCGGTCCTGGCGATCGCCGGCGATTTTGAATTGAGAGTCGCCTAAGGGAAGGGAAAAATGTGCTTGGAAAATGAGCATGAATCGGAGCGAGGCATTCAGCGTTTGTTCGCGGTCTCATGGCTGCCAAGAGTCGAGATTCCCGCGGGGTTCGCCGTGCTGATCGCGTACATGGACGAAAGCGGTACGCACGATGAAGCAGGCATCGAACCCGGCGCGGACGTAGCCGCTGTCGCTGGATATATTTCGACCCACAAGGGTTGGGTGCGGTTTCAGAAGCACTGGAGAAAAGTGCTCAGGCGATATGGGATACACGCCATGCACATGAGGGACTACGCGCATTATCAGGGTGAGTTTGCAGGGTGGTCAGAAGATAAGCGACGCTCATTGATGATCGCTCTCATCGCTGTCATCGACGAATGTAAGTTGTTCGCCTTGGGAGGCGTAGTCTCGGTCAAGGAATACGCGGCGATTTTGCCCGACTGGGCGAAAGCCGAGATCAAGCATCCTTTCTATTTCGCCGTGGCGGTGATGCTAAAGAGTCTAGCCCAATGGAGCGCCGATCTTCCTGGTGGCAGGATCGATTTTGTTTTTGACCGGAAAGAAGGATTCCAAAGTGTTACTCAGCAGATGTTCGATATGCTCCGAGAGTTCCATCCCGTCCATGCGGAACGGCTTGGCGAGCTAAATTTTCGTGCCAGCGCGGTATTTCGGCCTCTCCAGGCGGCGGACCTGCTTGTGTATGAGGTCAGACTTCACGCTTCCAAACTACTTGCCGCTAGTACGCTTCGACCGATGCGAGAGTCAATGCGAGCGTTGCTGAAGGATAGCGACATAATCATCGGCAGAGCGGACGCCGATTATCTACGCGCGCATGTCGAGGCACGACGGCGGCAACTCAAGATTCAATGAATCACAGCATCCGAGTCAGCGTGAACCCAGCCTGCATCGTGGTTTTGAGCCGGCGTCCGAGGCCACGCGCGTCCGACGGTTGCTTGGGGCCTCTGAGCAGCGCGCGCGTCCTTGATTTCGTCTGGCGTTTTCGCGCATCGCCCGCGACTGCGGTAACGGTGCCGTCCGGATGAGCGGCAAGCTCTTTCACCCGGCCGCTCTTTGCCGCGATTTTACTGTTGACTGCCTGCTTAGCGAGCCTATCGAGGCGAGCGAAGAAGGCGGCGAGTGTTAGCCATCGCATGTTCGAAGCTGCGACCGCGCCGCCAGATGCGAGCGGCACGATGTAGTCGATGACATGACCAGCCCAGCCTCGCGGATGGCCTGTCTGCTTCTTGAACTCGCGTCGCGCCAATCGAGTTGCAGCCTCCGCGGCTTCTCTTGCGATTTTCCTTCGGAAGGCTGCTACCTCCCGTTCGAGGCACGATTCGCCGTTGAGGTACAGCCGCTCCATCTCGCGCCAGAATACAGCGCCATGCTCACCCTTTTCCTTCTGCCTGTTTAGGTAAAGCGTGGCGTGGGCCATCTCATGGAGCAGCGTGTGGCGCACCTGCACGGACGATTTGAGCTTGGCCAGGTTGATCTCGATTGTGAGGTTGTAGCAGAAAAAGCGACCGAGTCTATCGGGGGTAAGAAGTGGATAAGTCTCGACGTGGCAGCCAGCCGCGCCGAGGCTGCCGGCGAAATGGCGCCGATCCAGGTCGGCGAACAGTCTTCGGATTTTTGGGTCTGGGCGATATTTGTTTTGAGCGCCTTCATTCGGCAGCGCCAGCATTTTCGCGAGCGTTGCGGCCTGCGCCTCCTTGGACACGCCGATCATGAAGTGCGCTGCAGCCAGGCTGATCTCACCACTCTCGAGGGCCTGGATTACCTCGGGCGAGCACTGTTGTCGCACCTCGGCGGCGAACCGTCTTCGGGTTTTTCGGTCTGGGCGATATTTGGGGCACGCCAGAAGTTTCGCGAGTGTTGCGGCCTGCGCCTCCTTGGGCGTCGAGGCCATTATGGTCTGCGCGGCATACAGGCTGATCTCACCACTCTCGAGGGCCTGGATTATCTCGGGCGCGCACTGTTGTCGCACCTTAAGGGCAGCGGATACTGAAATCTGATGAACGCCGAGCGCCTTCGCGGCGGCGCGCAGTGCTATGGGCGCGCGCGTCGCCAAGCTCGCCGCGTAAATCGCGCGCTGATCCGTGGTGTAATGCGCGGCCAGGGCACCGTCCGGGATCGTTATCAGCAGTGGTTCTGTGCCTAGCGCCTGGCAGGCGGCGGCGCGCTTGCGCCCGTCCAGAATTTTCCCGCGATAGACGAGGATCGGCACGAGCTGCCCAGACCTGGCGATGCTGGCCGTAAGCGCGGCGACCGCGGCGGCATCCAGCTCCGGCGAGGCAGCGCTCATCGGGTCGGTTTCAATCGGCGTATTCTGTTTCATCGCTTCCTCGCGTTCTTCTTGCGTTCGGCGGCGCGGCGTTTCATTTCGGCGCTTCGCTGCTTGGGCGTCATCGAATCCCAGTAGGCATGGCCGCCCTTAGAGGCGAAAGCGCGTTTTCCCTCGTCGCTAGCATTGGCCCATCGCGCGCGCCGCGCTCCTTTGAGGTGCGTCTTAAGATCAATCATAGAAACAATCAGGGTCGCGCATAGGGGGCACCGAAACAAGGATAATGATAAAGACTTACCCACAGGCCTTGTTGACGGTATTGACGGTTGGCACATGACGCCTTAGGTTGTCCGAGAGGGTCAAGGAAGCCCGACGAGCATGCAACCCAGCCAAGCGCTGAAAAAGGTACAGCGCGAAATCGAGGCGGCAGCGGTCGCGCTTTGGGTTCCCGCGTCGGGTGTCTTACGCGCGAGTCGCGCGGGAGCTGGAGCGATACGCGCCGCACCTTCGCGGAAGAGCCGACCTCGACTACGAGGCTGACCATCCGCGATTTCAAGCGGTGGTGGCGCTTCATCTTCTCATGGACGGCGCGCGGAATCTGGGCCTTGAAATGGCCAAGCTCAGAAAGGACCTGCGCGAACGCTTAGCGCGCATGCGCAAACTCGTCGCCAACCTCAAGGCTGCGGCATGACAGTCGGCGGCGCGGGCGGCGAGTGCAGACGTCTGCACTCGCCGATCATTGCCCTGTTGGTCGCCGGCGCGCGGCCATGCCTGGCGCAATCAACAGCCGAGACCAGCCCAGGGATGTTGAGCAAGCGTGGGTGGTACAATATCGCAGTTCCGCCCGTCGGGTTGTCGACGGCCGCCGCGTCGTCGTGGTATCGGCGCCGGAGTCGGAGTGGGTGATCACAAATTGGGGCCCGTTTTTGGACGTGCGCGATTGTGGGCGTGTGCTGGCCAGCTATTCGCGCGGGAGTCTTCCTGACTCGGACTATGAAGAATTGAAAACCGGGCGCGCGCGCGACCAGGGAGCCGAAGACCGGGTTCTCCGCGATGTTCAGCGCGGAACGCGCGGTGCATCGTGTCGGACGGCTCCGAAAGATTTCGCGCGGCGCCCCGGTCCGAAACGGACCCCGCGAGCGATTTTGTGAGATAACGACGATGGCGAGATCACGGCGAGGATCGCGGAGGCCTCCAGCCATGAGAAAAGCGAAGCCAACTGCGGTGCCTGGAACACTGCCGAGCGAGGCGATTATTCAGCAGTGGTTTCTTCTTCCTTTGGCGCCGCCGACGAGAAGAGAAGCGAATGCGGGCGTGCCTGCCATCCTTCCAGCGGGCGGTTTCATCCTTCCAGAGGGCGGAAAACCCGTGCTTGCCCAAATTGCATGGACCAATGATGACAACCTTCAAGCACGGTTTGTCAATGCGGGCCGCGGTAATCCTTATCGTCTTTCTCGCAAAGAGTATCTTAAGCTCGCGACCACGGGCAGGAATGGTGAGCTGATCGACGAGCTGTTGACTGTCTGGGCGATCCGCGCCGCCAAGCGCGAACCTGAGCGTGCTAAGGAGGGGGTGCGGCTTCTACGATTCTGTTTCACAGAGGAATTCGTCGATTTCTTGCTCGCGCGTCCCGAGGAGGCGGGGAGGGTTTCCCGGTTTACGCCCACCTCAGACCCGCAAGAGATTGTACGCCGCTATCTCCTTTCGGAGGTCTGGAAACACACGTGCGAAGAGCTGACGATGGAGGGCGAATTCAGCGCTCCGCGGCGAAAAGGCACGTGGAATTGGGCTGAAGCCAGAAGACGTGCGCGCGCCGAGATTGCCGCCATGGTCGAAAAAATCAAAATAGATCACCCTCTGCAGAATTTCTCGCAATCTACCTTGTTAGAGGCAACCCGGGACGAATTTAAAAAGCTAGGCAAGCCACAACCGGGACGCTCTGCTTTCCGGCATGCTCTTGCTGAGTCTAAGGCTAAGCCTTGAAACTTGAAGGCTTAGCCTTGAATAAGAAGCTCGCTCCGTCTTTTTTGAAAGCTTAGCCCTGAACATTTGAAAGCTTAGCCCTGAACAGCAAAGGACCCGCCCAGACCTACTCTCGGTCCTAGCCTCGGGATGCGCCTAGCGTTAAGGTATGGCGCATGGCGGGGGATAGTAAGAACGGGAACGGCGCAACGCAGCTGACCGACCTCGGCGAGCAGCTTCTTTCGGAGCGGCAAGTTTTCTTCCCTCGCGATTGGTCAGCGCAGCGGGCGGCGTAGCACGCGAAGACCACGGCGAGACGGCGGGCGCGGCCGTGCGCGCGGCGCGAGGCGCGTCATGAGCAGCGGAGGAGGCTGACGATGGTGGTGAGAGGATTCGTGCTGAAATGCTCGCGGTCGCGCGGGCCTGTTGTTCGAATGGCGGCGTAGAATGCCTAACCGCCTCATCTATGAGTCCGCGCGAACCTCCAAGAGTTTGGCGATGGTCTCCGCCGGTGCTGAGCGAATGCACTGGCGGCTGATCACGGTCGCCGACGACTTCGCCCGCTTTAACGCCGAGCCCTCCGTGCTCGTCGCGACCTGCTTTCCGTTGATGATCCGGGAGATTACCGACAAGCAGGTCGAGGCGTGGTTGGCCGAGCTCATCACGGCTGGTGTGGCTCGCACTTACACTGTCTCGGGTACGCGGTATGGCTACTTCGTGAACTGGGCGAAGTACCAGCAAACGCGGGCACAAAAGAGCAAATTTCCTGAACCGCCGGCATCCGATAGCGGTTGCAATCATTTGCGAGCAGATGTTGCAGAAAAAAACGCGACCCGATCGGACTCGAATACGGAGAAGACGGATACGATCTCGAATATCGATCATCCTGATCTGGAGACCGCTCCGACCTTCGAACGGTTCTATCTAGCCTACCCGCGGCACAAGGCCCGCGAAGCCGCAGAAAAGGCTTGGAATAAGCTCGCGCCGGCTCAACGGATCCGCGTTCTCGCGGACATCGAGCGGCGCAAGGCGACCGAATGGGCCGGGAAAGACCCTCATTACCTTCCCTTTCCAGCCAGCTATTTGAACGGCAAGCGGTGGACGGATGAGATTGAACTGCCTGTCGTCGCCGTCGCATCCAAGCCAGGCCCGAATCTCACACCGGGCCGCGCGCGCCTTGTCACTCGAATCGAAACTTTGCAGAGGACCGAAAATGCAGGCATCAGAAGCGATCAAAATTCTCCTGAAGGTCAGCACAATCTGGACGCGCCAGACCACAGACGATGCGGTACAGGCTGAATGGGCTGAGTGCCTATCACGGGTCAGCTTCAATGCCGCGCTCGAGGCCGTGCGCGATTTCCGCGACGGCGGGCGGCAGGACGCGCCGACGCCGGGAGAGGTTTTTCGCGAGGCGGCGGCGATCGACAAGCGCGCCGAGGATGAAAAGCGAAGGCGCACATTGAAACTCGCGGACCATCGCAAGCCGAGCGAAGAAAACCGCGCGAGGGTCCACGCGCTCGTGCATAGCCTGACGGAAAGGCCGAAGCCGAGCGTGAGCCAGGACGCGGCGCCGGCGGCGCAGCCGCGTGCGATCGAGGCGGAGACCGAACGCGCGCAACAAATTATCGTCGCGAAACGCCAGGAGCGCCAGAAACTCGGGGTTGGAGGCGCGGCGTGAGCGCAGCAAAGACAGCGGTAACGGGCAGACCGATATCGAAGGCTACCGCGAGCGCGTTGCTCGCGCGGTCGGAATGGAAGCGGGCGAGTTGATTGCGTCGAGGCGCGATGACCCAAGGGCGGCCATGACCAAGATATTGGCGGCCTTTCTGCTGCTCCGACAGGACCAATTACCGGTCGGCGAGATCGCGAAAATCATGGACAAGCCGGAACAATGGGTGCGCGATTCGACAAACTACATCGAGCGACGCATCGCTCACTATTACGCGCGTTCAAGGTGTTCATCGAGAAAACGATCGGCGAATAACGCGCGCTCGCGAGCCCGAGAAGCTGAGGCAAGCATGCTCGAAAAGACTCAAAGCGGCGCGACAAACGATACGAGGGGGTAACCGGTCAAAATCACTGGGACTCGCGCCTCGGTGACCGTTGCGCAACCGAACGCGTGCGTGCACCGAATTCATAGGGGTGGCGGTCTGGTGGTGATGGGATCGAGGTGGGACAGATGAGAGGACGCAGACCGATGCCTTCAACGTTAAAGATCGTGCGCGGGTCGCGGCGGCCGCTCAATTCCGAGGAGCCGTCGAGTCCGCTCCTTAAGCGGATGCCACCGGCGCCAGGGTTCCTCGACGACGAGGGCAAGCGCGTTTGGTCGGCCGAGGGACGCCGTTTCATTAGGGCTGGCCTTTTGACCGCTCTCGACCTGACCATGTTTGGCACCTGGTGCATTTGGTATTCGAAGCGCGATGTCGCCTCGCGCGCGGTCAATCAAAGCGGCCTCGTGGTGAAAGCCGGCGGCGTCGGCAATCCCTACATTAACCCGTACATGAGCGTGATCTCGATGTGCTCGAAAGCGATGCATCAAATCGAGGTCGAGTTCGGCCTCAGCCCGGCGTCGCGCAGCAAAGTCAAGTCGCTCAACCCCGCGCAGCGAAGCCTCTTCTCGGACTTTCTCGACGGCGAGGACGAGGAGGCCGGCTCGTGATGGAGATTGAACTTTGGCCGATCGACCGCCCGGTTCCTTACGCGAAGAACCCGCGCAAGATTCCGCAGTCCGCGATCGACAAGGTCGCCGCGAGCATCAAGGGAATTTGGCTGGCGTCAGCCGATCGTGGTCGATGCCGCCGGCGTTATCGTGGTGGGCCATTCTCGCCTGCTCGCTGCGCGCAAGCTCGGCCTGCTCGAGGTCCCGGTGCACGTCGCTGCCGATTTGACCGAGGCCCAATGCCGCGCCTATCGCATCGCCGACAACCGCGCCGGCGAAGAAGCCCGCTGGGACGACGAGCTGCTAAAGCTGGAGATAAGCGAATTGGGCGCGCTCGCAGAACTGACCGCGCTCGACCCCAAGGAAATGAGGCGCCTCGGCTTGGCCGAGGACGCCCCACAGGACGCCATTCCCGCGCCACCGGCGAGCCCTGTGGCCCGCGTCGGCCAAATCTGGCAACTGGGCAAGCATCGGCTCATGTGTGGCGATTCTACGCGCCCGGAATACGTTTCACGCTTGATGGGCGATGAGCGGGCGGTCCTGTTCGCGACTGACCCGCCCTATGCGGTCGGCTACGCTGGCGGCTCGCATCCAGCGACCAGGGCGAACCGGGCCAAAGCCAACCGCGACAAGGACTGGTCAAAGGTCTACCACGAAGCTGGCCGAACTACCTTCGACAACGAGGACGGAGGCGGCGATAGCGGGCGATCGTTCTATCTCGCCTTTTACAAAGTCGCGATCGAACGCGCGATCGCACCCAACGCAGCCTGGTATTGTTGGCACGCGTCCGCCAGGCAGGCGATGCTCGAGGGCGTCTGGAACGAAGTCGGCGCGTTTCACCATCAGCAAATCATCTGGTTCAAGAGCAGACCTGTGTTGACGTTTTCCGTTTATATGTGGTCGCACGAGCCGTGCATGTTCGGCTGGGTTAAGGGCCAGAAACCGCTCGTCGACCGCAAGTATGGCAACCCCGGCACGGTCTGGCAGGTTCCGAACGCCGAGGTGGAGAGCAGCGAGCATCCTACCTGTAAGCCCAATCGACTTTTCGCGATCCCGATGGAGATGCACACGAAACCGGGGGACCTCTGCTATGAGCCTTTCAGCGGGAGCGGATCGCAACTCATCGCCGCTGAGCAGTTGGGGCGCAGGGTCTATGCGATCGAGCTGGAGCCGCGCTTCGTCGACGTGGCGGTCGCACGATGGGAAAAACTGACCGGCAAAAAACCGACCATCGCGGATGTTATCGAGCCAGACCAGGAGGCCAGCAGAGTTGGCTGAGGACATGAAAAATTGCAGACGTCTGCAAAGCGCCGTTGCAGTATGCGCCAGCGCGGCCGACAAGGCGGTAATACCAACGGGTATTATGTTGGGTGTGACACTCATGCTTCTGGTGGACATGTTAGTTCCGACAGGCCGGAATTTGAGAAACGGATTAGGTCTGGCGGTTGTAGCTGGGCGGACCGCCCATCTGCAAACTGCCGGGAATAGGCATAACGGGAAGAATGATGCTGGAAGGCGGATAGTAGAAATAGCAAAAGCGCGTCTGATGGTCTTTACCGAAGACGTCTGTGTAGTCCACGTAGCCGAACAGCATCACAGTCAGCTGTTTTGGATCAACGGCGATGGCGAGTGCTTCCTCTGCGGTCAGGTTCGCCCCGACTTGGATTACAGGAGTCATTTTAGCTGGTGCCAGATTTACCATTGGCCCCTCCGGCATCTCTCCGTAAATCGGCTCTGGGGGCAAACTGCTCGGAATTACTTTCCTGAAGTGCAGCCACGAACGAATTATACGCGCCGGGCTTTTGCCGTAATTGATGAATCTAAACCCAACCACAGTGATGGTTGGCTGATTGCCGATAGGACCGCCATTAAGAGAGACCAGCTTTACGTCGATCCATGGGCGTTCGAGGCTCGTCATCGCCTGCTCAGACAGGTCAGCTTGGTGTTTGATGGCCCGCAAAGTGAACAAAGCTACGATGACGTAGGCAGCGGTGATTCCGACCATGATCCATTCGGCGACAGTCGCTTCTGGTCGTATATGGTCGGAGCGTTGATGTTCCTGCTGGGCTGCGGCTTCGCGCATGAAGCCGCGCGGCTGTGGATTGATTGCAGACGCTTGAGGATGAGCCTTTGTTTCGTCGCCGTAGGCTTCAGCTTTTTGTATTTCGGTCAGGCTTTCGTGTTCTTCGGGTTTTGGTGGCTGTAGATCGTGCGCGAGACTTGTGCTTGCGACGTTTAGAAGTAATGCCGACGCTATCAGGATCGACACTGACAATGGCTGTGAGAGCTTCATGGAACGTCAGCGGATGGAGCGATACCGGCTTGGCTTTTGGCATAAAACCGCGCGACACGGCAAGCGGAATTGGATTCTGGGTATGAGTGCCATGCCTTACATAATCTCCGCAAAAGTCGGGGACGTCAGCATCACCGCCGCCGTCGCCTCGACGTGCTGCGCCAAGGAATGAAGCGGCGATGGAGCCGGCAACCGAGCAGCGCATCGCAAAGGTGCCCAGCCTCGACGACATCGCCCGCGATCCGGGATGCGCCGGCGGTTTGCCGCTCCGCACGCTGGCAGCGCTGCAGAGCCGGACGGCCGTTGTTCAAGCCGCGCTCGCGGCCGAGGTGCTGGCGGCCACTGAGACGGTTCAAGGCCAGAGCCGTGGGAATCAGCCGGTGCCAGCGATGGGGCTCCTGACCGCGAAGCAAATGGCCGAGTATCTCAAGGTGCCCGAAAGCTGGGTTCGGTCCGAGGCTCGTGCCGATCGAATCCCAAAGAGGATGATCGGACGATACGTGCGCTTTGACGCATCTGAGGTTGAGCGTGCTCTCTCGCAGCGCAGGGTTGCATGTCGCTAGGGAGTCCGCTATCCGGCACGTGCCACGCATATGCGACCTACCAAGATGAAACCGGAACAACTACGGAGAATCAGACGAAAAATCGGCTGGACCCAGCAAGAACTGGCGCATCAGGTGGGCGTACCGCGCAATTCGGTCGCACGACCGGAAAGGGGCGAGATGGCGATCAGTGAACCGGCCGCGCGGCTAATTCAGAGAATCGCGGATGACCGAAGAGTGAAACGGTGACCCTTGCCTAACCCGCGAAAGCTCCCAAACGGTCGATGGCAGGTGCGGTTCCCGGCTCCGGACCGCCATCGCGAAAGCTTTGATACGAAGAAGCTGGCGGACGCGGCCCTTACCAAGGCCCGGGACAATCGCAACGAGGGCATCTATATTGCGCCGAAGACCGTTCCTACTTTCAAGGAGGTCGCTCACGATTGGTTGAAAGGGAAAGCTGGATGCAAGCCCAGCACGTTGGACTCCTGGCGCGTGCACATCGACATCCATCTCGCGCCGCTACACCACCTACGGGTAAATCAGATTAAGATCGGCAAGGTCGAAACTCTGCGCGATGACTTGCTTAGAGAGGTCACCGAGACGGATGCCACCGAGAAAACGCCGGAGCGGAAAGGGCTTGCCGCGCAGACCGTCAACAAAGTACTGACGACGGCCGCCGCGGTCCTCGAGCGCGCTGTCCGCCACAATTGGTGCATCAGGAATCCGGCCGCATCGGTCGAACGCGCGCGGGTTGCGCCGAGTCAGGTGCTCGAAGGCGAAGATCAATCCCGCGATGCGAATCGTCCCGTTCGCGAAGACGAAGTGCTTAACCTGGAGGAGATTCGTCGTCTGCTCGACGCCGCGGAGCCCGGCTACTATCGCACGCTGTTCATGACTGCGGCCCTCACTGGTATGCGTTCGGGGGAGTTGCTCGGACTCAGATGGTCCGACGTCGAACTTTACGAAAATCGCATCCACGTCCGCCGTTCTTTGAGCTGGGCCCGGGTGCGAGACTCAGAGGGCAAGCCGCCGGAACTCGCGCAGCCGCGATTCTTTGAACCGAAGACCGCGACGAGCCGACGCATCATTCCGTTGTCGCCCGAACTCGCTGGCGCCCTGAAGCGGTGGAAGCTGCAATGCCCTAAGGGCAAGGATGACCTGGTATTTCCTTCGCCGACTTCGCCGACCGGCACGCCAGCGCATCGGAGCAACGTGCTCAAACGCGGGCTCTACCCTGCCCTTACCCGCGCGAAGCTCCGGCGCGTCGATATGCATTCGCTGCGTCATTCCTTCGCTTCTATACTGATTGCAGCCGGGACCCCGATCACCGAAGTTCAGGGGCTCTTGGGCCATTCCAGCGCGCAAACGACGCTAAAAGTTTATTCGCACTGGTTCCGCACACTCAAAACCAGCTCGATTGACACCCTCGCGAAGGCCTTGCTCAGCTCCAGTGGACACTTGGTGGACACCTCGAGCGACGAGCCCGGCCGTATCGCCGTGAACGATGGGGAAAACGTTAGCGATTCTGCAGAGAATTTGGTGCCCCCTGCCGGATTCGAACCGACGGCCCCAGGATTAGGAATCCTGTGCTCTATCCATCTGAGCTAAGGGGGCACCCGGACAAGTGAGAAAGTTACGCCGATGAAGGTCGTAGACCAAGGGTACTGCGCCGCGTCATCTGACGAGACCCAGATCCGAAACCCACTCTGGGTTCCGTTTTCATTGCTTCCTGTGTGACATAAGAGGCCGCGAATCTGAGCAGAACCGCGCGGCGGCGGCTAAATTTCGCGGCGGCGCGGGACCCGGCACCCCAACTTGGGATTTCGCGGGGGCGCGGGCTGTTATACAAATCATTAGTCGCGCTCGGCCGCTGGTGCGATCGCGGCAGGAAATAAATAAACCATGGCAGACAACGACAACAAGAATTCGCTCCGATCCAACAGCAGCGTCCTGGTTGATGGACCCTCGCGCGCGCCGGCGCGTGCGATGCTCAAGGCCGTCGGCTTCACCGACGAAGACCTTGGCAAGCCGCTGATCGCGGTCGCGCATACGTGGATCGAAATCATGCCCTGCACCGCCCATCTGCGGGACCTCGCTCAACACGTGAAGCGCGGAATCCGCGCCGCGGGCGCGACCCCGGTCGAGTTCAACACGATCGCGGTGTGCGACGGAATCTCGATGGGCACGCATGGGATGCGCGCGTCGCTCATATCCCGCGAAGTGATTGCCGACTCGATCGAGCTCACCGTGCGCGGGCATCTGTTCGACGGCGTCGTGGCGATGTCGGGTTGCGACAAGACTATCCCGGCGACGGTGATGGCGTTGCAGCGGCTCGACCTGCCGTCGCTCATGATTTATGGCGGATCGATCCAGCCCGGGCGCTTTGGCGATCAGGATGTTTCGATTCAAGACGTGTTCGAGGCGGTGGGGGCGCATTCGGCGGGCAAGATGAAGCTCGAGGACCTCAAGCGACTCGAGGACGTCGCGTGTCCGGGAGTCGGCGCATGTGGCGGCCAGTTCACCGCCAACACGATGGCGACGGCGACCGAACTTTTGGGTATCTCGCCGATGGGCTCGAACAGTATTCCGGCGACGGATCCGAAAAAGCCCGAGAGCGCTTTCCAGGCCGGGCGGCTCGCCGTCGATTTGCTCAAGCGCAACCTCCGGCCGAGCCAGATAATCACCAGGAAGGCGCTCGAGAATGCGATCGCGGCGGTCGCGATGACGGGCGGATCGACCAACGCCGTGTTGCACCTGCTCGCGATCGCGCACGAGGCGGGAATCGCGCTCGATATCGACGACTTCGACCGGATCAGTTCGCGCACGCCGATCCTCGCCGACCTGAAGCCGGGCGGGCGTTTCCTCGCGACCGACATGTACCAGGCGGGCGGGATTCCGCTGATCGCCAAACGTCTGAAGCAAGCCGGACTGCTCCACGAAGACGAACTCACCGTGACGGGCAGAACGATCGGGGTCGAAGCCGACGCGGCGCGCGAGACGGCGGGACAGGAAGTCGTGCATCCCATCGCCAAGCCAATCAAGCAAACCGGCGGGCTGGTGATTCTCAAGGGCAACCTCGCGCCCGAGGGATGCGTGGTGAAAGTCGCGGGGCATGAGCGGACAGCGCATCGCGGGCCGGCGCGCGTGTTCGACTGCGAAGACGATGCGTTCAAGGCGGTGTCGCGCCAGCAGATCAAAGCCGGCGACGTCGTCGTCATCCGCTACGAGGGGCCCAGGGGCGCGCCCGGGATGCCCGAAATGCTGGGGGTCACGGCGGCGCTGTCGGGGCAGGGCCTGGGAGAATCGGTCGGGCTGTTGACGGACGGACGTTTCTCGGGCGCGACGCACGGGCTGATGGCGGGGCACGTCGCGCCGGAAGCGGCGGTCGGCGGACCGATCGCGGCGCTTCGCGGCGGCGACATGATCACCTTCGACATCGTCAAGCGCAGACTCGACGTCGATCTCACCGATGCGGAGATCAAGACGCGGCTGAAGAGTTGGCGAGCGCCCGAGCCTCATTATAAGAGCGGCGTGATGGCCAAGTATGCGCAGTCGGTGTCGTCGTCCTCGCGCGGCGCGGTGACCAATTGAGGGAGTCAATCGAAACGGCGCCAGGGCATGCGCGCGCGCGCATGCGCCGGGCGATGGCGCCGGCGCTGGCCGCATTGGCGATGCTCGCGGGCGGCGTCGTTGCCGGCGCGAATTCGATTCGCGCCGACGACTGGCACGTCGTCGAGCGCCATATGAGCAATGCGCCGGCGGACGCGAGCGCGGCGCCTGCCGCCAAAGCGGCGGGCGGCACGCTCGTGGCGTGTGGCGAAGCGGTGCGGCCGGCGGGCGAGCCGTACAAGACGATCGTCGCGCAGCTCAACGATATGTGGGGAACGAATTTCCCGGTTTACGAATCGCTCAAAGCCGGTTCGCCGCACGTGCATAGCGGCGGATGCATCTTCTACAACCAGCAGTTCCTCGACGGCCTGCTGCAGCAGTGGATGAGAATCGACGACCCGGACACCGTTCGGCCGATGCTGTATGCAATCTTCGCGCACGAGATCGGCCACCTCGCGCACGGCGACTTCGATCCCGGCCAGGACAACGTGCCGGTGAGGAACAAGGAACTCGCGGCGGATCAGTTCGCCGGCTACTCGCTCGAGCGGATGGGGATTCGGCGCCTCGATCCAGTCGAAGTGACGCGCTACTACCAACTCACGGGCGACGACTTCATCGGCCACGCGTCGGGGCATGGCCGCGGCGATGAACGCACGACGGCGTTCCAGGACGGATGGCATCGCGCCGAAATCGGACTATCGGAACAAGGCACGCGGCCCGCGGGCGGACTCGGCGAACCGTAGGAGCGGAGCCGCATTCTCGCAACATGAGTGTTTCCACAATTTCTAATCCATCGCGCACCGCCGACAACGCGATTCGCGGCGAATCCGGCGCGATCGAAGCGCGCGCGCTCGGCTTTCGCTACGGCGATCGCGAGGCGCTCAGCGACGTGACTTTTTCGATCGCACGCGGCGAGATATTCGGCTTCCTGGGACCCAACGGCGGCGGCAAAACCACTTTGTTCAAGTTGCTCTCGACGCTCGTGCCGATTCAGTCGGGAAGTGCGCGTATGTTCGGTCACGACCTGGCGGGCGAAACCGGCGCGGTGCGGCGGCGGCTCGGCGTCGTGTTTCAGCATCCGAGTCTCGATGGCAAGCTGACGGTCGGCGAGAATCTGGCGCATCATGGTCATCTATATGGAATCACCGGCAGGCGGCTGCGCGAGCGGATTGCGGCGATGCTCGAGTTGCTGAGACTGTCGGCGCGCGAGCGCGACCGGGTGGAGACGTTGTCGGGCGGACTGCAGCGCCGGGTCGAGCTCGCCAAGGCGCTTCTCCACGAGCCGGAGCTGCTGCTGCTCGACGAGCCCAGCACCGGGCTGGATCCGGCGGCGCGCCGCGAGTTTTCGAATTACCTTAAGCATCTGCGCGAGCACGCGGGCGTGACCGTCGTGCTGACGACGCATTACATGGAAGAGGCGGAGCGATGCGATCGCATCGGGATCCTGCATCAAGGCAAGCTGGTCGCAATTGCGCCGCCGGGTGAACTCAAGTCCGAGGTCGGCGGTGACGTGGTCGTGATCCGCGCGCAAGCGCCGGAACTCCTGCAACGGAAAATCCTCCAGCGCTTCAAGCTCAGGAGCCAGCTCGTGGACGGCGCGATCCGTGTCGAACGAATCCGCGGGCATGAATTGGTTCGCGACTTGATCGACGCATTCGGCGCGGAGATCGAATCGGTCTCATTCGGCAAGCCGACTCTCGAGGACGTATTCGTGCACCTGACCGGGCATCAGTTCTTCGCGACTATGGCGCAGACGGAATAGACCGGGATGCGCGAAATTTTTCTCCAGGTCGCAACCCTCTGGCAGCGCGAGATCGTGCGCTTCATCCGCCAACCGATCCGCGTGATGAGCGCGATTGCGACGCCGCTGGTTTTCTGGCTGCTGCTCGGCGCCGGCCTGCAAGCGTCATTCAAGCCGAGCGGGATGCCCGCCGGCATCGACTACGCCCAATACTTTTATCCCGGCGTGATCGTGCTGATGCTGCTGTTCACCGCGATCTTCGCCACCGCCTCGACCGTGGACGATCGCCGCCAGGGGCTTCTGCAGGGCGTGCTGGTCGCGCCGATCTCACGCGCGACGATCGTGCTCGGCCAGGCGCTTGGCTGCACGACGCTGGCCCTGATGCAGGGAGCTATCTTCCTCGCGATGGCGCCGCTGGCGGGAATCCGGCTGAGCGTCGAAGCGATCGCGGTGTCGGCCGCGATGATGGCGGTGATCGCGTTCGCGATGACGAGCATCGGGCTGACGATGGCGTGGCGCACCGAATCGACGCAGGGCTTTCACGCCTTCATGAACATGCTCCTGCTTCCCGTCTGGATGCTGTCGGGCGCGGTCTTTCCGGTGACGGGCGCGCCGGCATGGTTTCAGTGGACGACGCGGTTGAATCCCCTGACCTACGCGGTGGATGCGCTTCGGCAGGGACTGTATCTGGCGGAGCCGGCCTCGAGCGGCGCGACGATGCCGATGGGATCGTCGGTGGCGATTGCGATCGCATTTGCCGCGTTCGCTTTTCTCCTGGCGACGCGCGTCGCGCGCAACGCGTCAACGATTTGAGGAGCGGTTTCAGCGCGCGGGCATCCGGAGCGCGCCGTCGAGGCGGCGGCTAGCGGGTGTCGGCGACGCGGGGCAGCACCTTGGTCCAGAACAGCTCGATCGTCTTCAGCAGCCGGTCGTGCGGCATCAGGCCGTTGTACATCCACGCAAACACCCATCGAATCGGCAAGCGCCCCAGCAGGTGCTCGAGTTGACGGGTGACGGTGTCCACGGTGCCGACGAACGCGAGTCCGTTAGTCCAGAGATCGGCGGGCTCGCCGGTCTTGGGATCGTCGAGGCCTTTGGAAAATCCGAACGGCTCGAACCATTCGTGGCCGCAGAAGTAACCGCTCTCGCGCCAGATCGCGCGCGCTTCGTCGTCGCTGTCGGCGATCACGATATCGCGCAGCACGCCCATCCCTTCGCCGAGCGGCCTGCCGGAAACTTCCGCATAGACTTCGTATAGCTGACGCTCGAGCGCTGGATGCAACGGCGGCAGGATCGCCGTCACGCCCTCCTGCGCGCACCATCTGATACTGCGCTCGGACGACGCGAACGGCTGAAAGATGGGCGGGTGCGGCTTCTGCACGGGCTTGGGCACGACCGCGACCGCGCGCACGATTCCGTTCTCGATGCCGCCGCCCCATTTCGCGGTCGCGTCGAGCGTCCACGGCGTTTCGCCGGGCGGGATGCGCCAGTACTTGCCCTGGTACGAAACGAAATCCTGGGTCCATGCCTGCTTGATTATGCGAAAATTTTCCTCGAATGCTGCCCGATTTGCGTTGTCAATTTCGTCGTGCTGATGCGGCAGCGCGCCGTGAATTCCGTGCGTCTGCTGCGCCATGATATCGACCCATCGCCGTTGATAGCCGCGCGCGAAACCGGCATTGGCGCGTCCGCCCGTCATGTGATCGAGCATCGCGATGTCCTCGGCGACGCGGATCGGATTGTGCGACGGCAACACGATCCCGAGCTGCCCGACGCGCAGCCGCTTGGTCTGCATCGCAATGTACAGATCGAGCAGGACGGGATTGTTCGACAGCTCGAAGCCCTCGACGTGAAAATGATGCTCGGTGAAACTGATCGAGTCGTAGCCCAGCTCGTCGGCGAGCCGGGCCTGGGCAGTGACCTCGTGCAGCATCTGATCGTACAGGCGACCCTGCAATCCGGCGCGCCCTTTTTCGATGTCGGCTTTGCTGCCGATCGACGGTAGATAGAAGAGCGATATTTTCATGTTTACCTCGCCACCGGTGCGCCCCCTGCGGATCGTAAGGGTCAGTGACGGCCTTCATGCTCCAGCGCGGCGCGCGCGGCTTTCAGTTCCTTGCGTTTGGCGGCGCCGACCATCGGATAGTGCAGATTGAGGTCTTCGAGCGCGCTGATGATCGCGTCGGCCACCACCAGGCGCGTGTACCACTTCTTATCCGCGGGAACGACGTACCAGGGCGCATGCGGAGCGGCCGTATGCCGGATCATTTCCTCGTAGGCCGCCATGTACTCGTGCCATCGTTCTCTTTCCGCGACGTCGGAGGACGAAAACTTCCAGTTCTTGGCGGGCTCTTCGAGACGGCTCAGAAAGCGCCTTTTCTGTTCCTCCTTCGACAGATTGAGAAAGAACTTCCGGATGACGACGCCATTGCGCCACAGGTAATGCTCGTACGAGTTGATATCGGCGAAGCGTTCATTCCAGATGTTCGGGGTGACGAGCGACGGCGGCGTCCGTTCGCGCTTGAGCAACTCCTTGTGCACGCGCACGACGAGAACCTCTTCGTAGTAGGAGCGGTTGAAGATGCCGATTCGGCCGCGCTCGGGGACGCACTTGGAGGTCCGCCAGAGGAAGTCGTGATTGAGTTCTTCGGCCGAAGGCTGCTTGAACGAATAAACCTGGCATCCCTGCGGATTGACGCCGGACATCACGTGCTTGATGGCGCCATCCTTGCCGGCAGCGTCCATCGCCTGAAAGATCAGCAGAATTGCCCATCGATCCTGCGCGTAGAGCTTGTCCTGCAATTCGCTCAGCCGCTCGATCCCGCGCGCCAATTCTTTCTCGGCGTGCTTTCTCGATTTCAGACCGCGGCTGTCCCCCGGGTCGAAGTCCTTCAAGCGAAACTTGCGGCCGTCATCGACGCGGTATGGTTTTGAGAAATCGCGCGCGGCTGACATAAGGATGCGCTCCTCGGTTTAGGTCGCCGGCCGCGCCGATTTCGTATTCGGGCGATGAAGATAGATGGCGCGCCTCATCCGACTGCATCAACCAGAGAATAACGAAAGCAAATTACATAAATGAAGTCGAGCATTTTTTCGCGTGTCGTATGCGCTCGATGCGTCGGCGGACTCCCATGTACTTAAGACCCGCTTGTGCTAAGCTCGGATTTGGCTAATCCGGCGCGTGAGTTTGGCTAATAGGATATTGATCCGACGCGTCAAAAGAAACGGAAATTCCGCAACACTAGCTTCGTCAGAGGGAGGATTGGATGAGAATCAGAATTTTGGGCATTTTAGGTGGGATCGCGCTGCTGCTCTCAGCCGGTTCCGTCGCCGAAACCGGTCAGAGTTTTCGGGAACTTCGGTTGCTCGTTCATTAGCACCGCTGTCAGCGCTATCAGCTTCGACGGAGTAAATGGTGCGACCGCGGTTACCTGCACAGGTCACGACACCTTCGGAATCTACAACCAGCAAGGTGTCGCGTATTATGTCCTACCACCAGCGACAGTCACGCCAACAACTTGTACCGCGCCGGACGGCACCGCGGGCATAGAGTACACGCTTGTGTTTGCTGAATTTGTGAACACCTACAACTTCAGCAACGACCAGGTCTGGGGTTATTCCTTCAATGGCTACGATTGCTTTAGCATCGCCCCCCACAGCCCCTCTTTTGGCGGACAGATTGTGTACACGATCGGCGCCGATCCAGCGGACGTCCCAGCATTAGGGAACCTCTGCACAAGTCGATCGATATAGGTAGAATGAAGTTGATCGGCGGATGGGTGCGGAGGTGGAGTGATGAGTGAGCAGCGGACGTTCGCGTCGATGGCGTGGGCGCACAAGGGCA
>Ga0074044_10001720_pt1 | contig 19578 bp, 14 predicted proteins | sample BogForMeECP23OM1_FD_94443 | JGI IMG/M metagenome (GOLD analysis project Ga0074044, IMG submission 94443) | Bog forest soil microbial communities from Calvert Island, British Columbia, Canada - Bog Forest MetaG ECP23OM1 | ecosystem: Environmental > Terrestrial > Soil > Wetlands ...
GCGGACGGGCTCCATCGTTCGACATTCTCGGCTCGTTCTTTCCTGCGTGGCTTGTCTGTCTTGTGGTCTCCATTGTGCTGACGATCGCTTCGCGAGCGCTGCTGAATCGCTACGTTGAGATTGCCTGGCCGGTTCTCGTCTATTCGAGTCTGACGGCCGTGTTCACATTCGCTTTATGGATTGCTCTGTTTCGGTGAATTTTATGACTACTGTTCCTGTGGATAAAGAAATGGTCACGAAAGCAAGCCGGAATCATGGGCGCAAGTTTGATGGCGTGACGTCGGAGAGGAGGTGGCGCAAGCCTCTGGGTCGTACAATCAGTATCGCGATCGTGGCGGCCGCAGTGATCCTCGGACTCACCGTACTTTACCGCGAGAACTATTATCCGCGGACCGAAGACGCCGAAATATTTGCTAATTTCATCGGCATAGCGCCCCAAGTCGACGGTCCTCTCATCCGGCTGAACGTGAAAGACAACCAGTTCGTGAAGAAAGGCGAACTGTTGTATGAAATCGATGAACGCCCCTATGAATATGCCCTTGAAAACGCGGTTTCGGAGCAGAGCACTCTTGAAGGGCAAGTCGGGGACGAGCACCGAAAAATAGCAGCGTTGGAGAGCGCAGTTTCCGTCGCACAAGCGAACATTCACAGCTCGGAAGCCAACGTGGTCAACGCGGAGCGGGGCGTCGACCGAGCGCGCGCCGAATGGACGTACGCGAACAACAATTTGCATCGCATCGAACCACTGCTGGTGAAGCAGTTTGTCACCGTGGACGAGGTGGATAAAGCAAGATCTTCTGAAACCGCACAAGCAGAAGCCCTGAGGCAAGCCGAATCTCGATTGCAGTTGGCGAAGGCGGAATTGAACTCAGTCTTGGCACAGCACGAACAGGCCAGACATGCGGTCACAACGCTCGAACCCTTGATCAATCAGCGTGGGGCAAGAGCCGCAGCTGTGAAGAAGGCTCGCTACGATTTGGACAACTGCCGCGTCTATGCGCCGTTTGATGCTCGTGTGACCAACCTTACGATTTCCGAAGGCGCTTATGCTCACGTCGGCCAGCAAATGTTTACCCTTATCGACGCCCGCACTTGGTGGGCAGTTGGCAATTTCCGAGAAGGACAGCTCAAGCGTATTACTCCAGGCATGCGGGCCGATGTCTATCTGATGTCGATGCCGAATCTCCGCTTTGCTGGTGTGGTTGATAGCATCGGATTCGGGGTCACTCCGGACCCAGATAAGATCGGCAGCTTGCAACCGGGCCTTCCCGACCTGCAACGCACATTAAACTGGGTTCATCTCGCATCGCGCTTCCCGGTCCGTGTACGGGTGGAGAATCCCACCCCTGACCTGTTTCGAATCAGTGAATCTGCTGTAATCACGATTCGAGGCGATTGAGAATGGCAACCATCGCCCAGAGCCTGCCTCACCCATCCAGCGCACTGACCTGGCTGCGAGAATTTCTCAAAGAGGAACTTGCGCCTTACCCAGGCAGGGCTGCACTTGTAGGCCGGATGACGCTTGCCGCCACCCTCATCCTGATTGTCGGAATGACCTTCCGCATTCCGTACAGCTGGCAAGGTGCCGTTTATGCACTCATGGTTTCTCGGGAAAACACTCGATCGACGCTGCAGTCTGCGACAACGATTTTCCTGGTGACCGGAATCGGCGCTGCATATCTCTTAGCATCTGTTTGGTTTGTTATCAATATTCCCCTGCTTCATTTTCTCTGGGTTATTGCGACCTTCTTCCTCGCTTTCTATGGGGTTAGTGTGCTGACGAACTATACAGCGGCTGTGGCGTTCGTCAACCTGACCGCCGTTGGAATTCCACTGTGGGATCGGCGTGTACCGGCCGAAACGAGTGTGGAGGATACACTTTGGCTGTGCTTAGCCGTATTGGTAGCAGTGGTGATCACTGCGGCTGTAGAGCTTGCGTTTGTGCGACTGCGGCCGGGGGACGAGGTCGTTTTGCCCATTGGCGACCGGTTGTCTGCGGTCGAAGATTTATTGACTTGCTACGCTGAGGGCCGAACCGTAGCTCCGAGTATCGAGCAAAGAGTCATGCGGCTCGGGACGCTTGGAACATCCTTATTACGGCGGGCATTGCGGCGCGCGGCTCATTCGCCCGAGTATTCCGTGGAGATGGGTGGTGTCGTAGCCCTCGTGGGCAGGCTCGTCGACCTTGCAGTGACCTTACCTCAGCTCAGCATCGAGCTTTCCGCCAGTGGCCAGGGGCGATTCGGCAACTTGGCCTCGGCCGTCCGAAGTATTCGCCATGATCTGATGAGCCGGCGGATTCCGGGTCCGGTTCGCTTCGATTCTGCCCCTTTTGTGCCATTACTGGGCGAGATGGAGCATACGGTAACTCTTATACCCCAAGCATTTACGGATTCCGAATCAAGCCAACCAGACTTGGCAACAACAGAGGATACAAGGCAACGAAAACTCCTTGCCCCCGACGCTTTCCGCAACCCTGAGCACCTTCAGTTCGCGCTCAAAGGCTGCCTGGCCGCGAGCGTTTGCTACGTGATCTACAATGCGATCGCGTGGCCGGGCATCAGCACGGCCGTGACCACATGCCTGCTCACCGCGCTCTCTACAATTGGTTCATCTCGTCAAAAGCAGCTTCTTCGTATCACAGGCGCTGTCGTCGGCGGCTTTCTAGTCGGGATGGGTTCGCAGATATTTATCCTGCCCTATCTCGATTCGATTGCCGGATTTGTCGTTCTTTTCGTTGCTGTCACCGCCCTGTCTTCCTGGTTCATGACATCGAGTCCCCGGTTGTCATACTTCGGAATTCAGGTCGCCCTGGCTTTCTTCCTGGTCAACGTGAGCGAATTCAAAATGCAGACCTCACTCGGCGCCGCCCGAGATCGCGTGGTGGGCATTTTGCTGGGTCTCTTCATAATGTGGCTGGTGTTTGATCAGTTATGGGGGGCGCCCGCAGCGATTGAGATGAGGAGGACGTTCATTTCCAATCTCCGGCAATTGGCGCAGCTCGCGAGGGAACCGCTTTCGCAAGACCGGAAAACTGCAATCGAACGGAGTCTTGCTCTTGGAGACACGATCAATGCCCACCTCGACAAGGTACGAGCTTTTGCAGACGGTGTTCTGTTCGAATTCGGGCCTTCCCGCGAGCAGGATCTCGCGTTGCGTGATCGCATCCGACAATGTCAACCGAACTTGCGTATGCTGTTCATCACCCGCATCGTCTTGTGGAGGTACCGTGGTGGACTCCCGGGATTCGAGTTGCCGGAAGCAATCCAGCCGGCGCAGCAGAAGTTTGACTACCGCCTGGCTATGGCATTGGACGGAATGGCCGATCGAATGGGCGGCAAGGCATCGACCCGATTAGGCGACTTGACTACGGCGTATACCCAACTCGAACAAGCGGCATGGAAGGCTACACCGAAACAACAACATCCAACGCCACAGATGCAGTCCTTTCTCCTTCTCTCGCGCAGAATTGCAGACTTGGCAGACCGCGTGGAAAGGGACATTTAAAGGTCTCGCTCTTCGCCGTGATGGGCGGATCACTGTGTCCCATCGACTTCGACGCCGCTGGGAACGGGTGGGTGTTCTATGGCAGGCAAAGAGTGTGCGTGGTTACGCTCTTGTCAACTGGTTGACACTCTCGTCATCGCCGATCGTGGTAATTCCAATAAGTTCGCAGAAAACAGGGCTGGCAGGACAATTGCTACTTACAAAGGCAGGCTGTTGTACGCCGTTGATCGGCAGTTCTAAAAGGAGAAATGATCACATGAAGCTCGGGAAATCAATGGCTCTTATTCTGGTTCTGACTTTAGGTTCGATCGGAGTTGCCCAGGACCTCGCGACCGATGTCGGAAAGGGAGCGAAGGACGTAGGCAAAGCGACGGAGAAAGCCAGTAAGGATGCCGCTCACGGCACGAAAGACGCTGCCAAAGACGTCGCTCATGCCACAGACAAAGCAGCCAAAGATACGGCGCAAAACACGAAGAAGGTAGCTGGTAAGACGGCACGCGCTAGCGAGCGCGTTGGCAAGGAGTCTGGGAAGGAAATTGAAAAGGGTGCGAAAGATGCCAGCAAAGGCGTGGACAAGGGTGCGAAGGACGTCGGCAAGGGTGTGGATAAGGGTACGAAGAAGACGGTGGACGCGCTAAAGTAACGCACGCGATCGCTCGCGTGCAGTTCCTCCTCAAGCACGTGCGAGGCACCCACACCCGGGTGTTGGACGGCTAAGAAGTTGGAGACAATCGGGCAGGCCGCGCCCTCATGGCGTGTTTACTGATCGGACACATGACTACTATCTCGGCCATCCTGCGCCCTGTCGCCGTGCCACTGCTTATCTTTGGTCTGTTAACTCCCGCGATTTCCGCCCACGAGCAACAACAAAAGAGTTTTGGCTTTCCGCCGCGGCAACAAGTAATTGGCTTCCTCACGCGAAGCATCGACTGGTACCACAGTGCATCCGTCGATCCCTCAATGCCGCTCAAGCCGGCAGACATACCGTTTCGCGAAAATGCTCAAACGCTTCGCTTAGAAAGCCTGCAACTTTCCTTCGACTACGCCAAGGCGATTGCGGCAGCCGAAGCGGGCAGTCTGACTTCGACTGAGCAACACAGCGATAGTTCTGCTCGTGATTCATCTGGATCAGACCCGCAGCGTTGGATGAAGATTCAAGCCCTATGCGAAACCGATATCCAAAATGCTCGCAATGACGTTATGTCAATTCGCGACAAAGCTGATAGGGAGCGAGGAAAAGATCGAGCCAGGCTGAATGCTGCACTGGCGGAAAATGAAAGCCGTCTCAACCTGGTTCAGGCGAAGTGTCACACTTACGGCAACCTCCTTGACTTCGTGCGAACCATGCACGCTAGCGAGCAGAATGAAAGCCTGGACTTCGTCATTGACGATCTGTCACGAACAGTGCCAGAACTCGCGAACGGCAGTGTAGCCACATTGGCATCACAGAGCGGAGTCAGCACAGCCGTGCCACGAGAGACGGGTTCCAGTATTCCCGACCTTATTTCTGATGTCATGCTGTATCGTCGAAAGCTTCGCACACTGGACCAAGCAGGGCGAGCGACCGACGCGCTGGCACAGGCTTCGCAGAACCTGAGAACCCCGCTTGTACAATATCTCAACTCCGCCTTGCAGGGTGCCAACCTCAGCGGCAGTGACCCGCAACCCAGCGACCTCGACGCCTTGCGCCAGCAGCAAGCCCGGCTTGACAACCTCTCTGCCCAGATCACCGCTCTTTCTCCGGCCACGGTCGCGCTGGCAAAACAACAACTCCTGTTCGGCACTTTCAAGTCAGATCTCGCGAACTGGCGAACGCTGGTTGTCAGTCAGTATGGCGCGGCTTGGAAGACGCTGATCATTCACCTGCTCGCAGTTGTGATCGCGATCGGCCTGTTGGTAGCTGTGATCGCGACGCTGCGCCGAGTCACTTTTCGCTATGTCCGCGACGCGAGCCACCGTCGCACTGCCCTGATTGCTGAGTGGACTCTGCTATGGCTCGGCATCTTCCTTATTTTAGTTTTCACTTTTGCTTCCAACCTGGGCTCATTGGCAACATTCCTGGGTCTCGTCACCGCCGGCCTTGCCGTCGCTCTGCAAAATGTCATCCTCGCAGTTTTGGGATACACCGTCCTGGTCGGCAAGCTCGGGCTGCGACTGGGCGACAAGGTCCAGATCTCAGGGGTCACAGGCGAAGTCCTTGAGTTCGGTCTCCTGCAGTTCCAGGTAAGAGAAATTGACGGGGAAGGGCTGCCCACCGGCAGAATCGGATCGTTTTCGAACTCCTTCGTCTTCGTCTCGCCCGCGATAGGCATCTTCAAACTTGGAATCGCGAAGAGAAACACGGACTCGTCGGACCGACCTCTCGTAGTTGGCCCGCATGGCATTTCGATTGATCCAAAAACGTCAAACGCCTGACTTCGCGATACTCTCTCTCGGCATGTGGCGCAAGCCTGAACGTTCGCTGGTGTCTGGCGAGGAGATTGCTTGAAATGACCGCGTACGCAAAACAGTGTGTTTGTGAAGGAGTCGCGCGCGCCGTTGGCTTGTACCTGGACAGCTGAATACTTGCCCCAAACTATTGGGATCTGGTAGTCCAGTTGACTCGTGATGGTGCGGGCACTCGCAGGTCGAGTTCTCGGCGGAGCAAAGTTGCCAGCTTGGCACGGGCGCGAGAGAGTTGAGCTTTGATTGTGCCCACCGGGACGCCGAGGGCCTCTGAGAGCTCCGCGGTAGTTCTTCCCTCCATGTAGTTTTGAATGGCTCTGCGCGATGCAGGTGAGAGCCGGTTAATAGCCTTAGCAAGCAGATTTCGCAATTCTGACTGGGCACAGGCTTCTTCCGGGCCGGGATGGTTATCCTTGCAGGTGTCGAACAGTGTCATCCCGGATTCCCGTGAACTGATCTGCTCCTCGAGCGATACCAGCGGGCGCTTTCGGCGTCGTCGCATCCGGGCAGCATTCATGACAATTGCCATGAACCAAGTTGACAGCTGTGCTGTACCTCGAAACTGCGACAGGTTCGTGTAGGCAGAAACGAGCGCATCTTGTACAGCGTCTTCCGCATCATGCGCGTTTTCGAGCTGTCGATTGGCCTGCCTATAGAACTTTGGTAGCTCGTGCTTCACGAGGTACTCGAGTTCTTCGATGTGCACGTTTGGCCTTTGATGTTCAATCGCCTGGAGTGCTGTTTCTGTGGCTGACATAGTAGGCTCCCGGTTCGTTCGCTGACTGCTCCTGCACGGCTGGTTCCAGTCGTCGGCCAGAGCATATTTCAGCAATTTGCCGTATCTATACTTAAGGCCCAAGACACCAAGTCAGTCTGCCCCTGCCGCATGCGAATGATCTTTGGAGATTGACTTGCTTCCGTGTACTCCATCCCTTCTCGTCAAATAAAGCGGACTGGAGGTCATCTGAGGTTAAAGATCACCGCATTACTGGCCTCCAGTCCGCTTCTCCCCTGAGGTCAGGCACTGGGCGGGTGGCTGGTACAGCTCGCAACTGCGTAATCGCTCTGATGTGTCAGAGAGGAGTGCCTAGTTCCGGTTACAAGAGACAGCAATAGCGTGCCTCCACTTACTGAGGCCTACTCAAACTCCTGAGCGTCCCTTGCCGGCAATGTCAAAGATTAGGCCGAGGGCCGTGCACTTTCTGACATCTCTGTCAGTACCCCGACGGCGACACGAGTCGCCGTTTCTCCAGTGTGAGTACCTCCAGCGGGGCGTTTCGGAATAATGGAGCTAACGGAGGCATTTAGGGCGTCCGTAAAGTCAGGCCGGGAATGGCAAAACAAATGCTTTCTCTGTGAGCATCAGCGTGGTGAGCGGCGCGACTATGCGCTCCCACTGATGGTGGAGAGTGCTCATGAGCTTCTTAAGAAAATCCCTGCCCGCTATTTTGTTCTTTTCTCTGGCGGTGCCGACCGTAGTGGGAACGACAGCGTATGCGGATGAATCCGACTCGGAGACGCCCGTGGTGTCCGCAGAACCTACTCCGCAACAACTGCAACAACTTGTCGCACCAATTGCCTTATACCCGGATTCTCTGGTAGCTCAGATTCTTGCAGCCGCAACCTATCCCGCGCAGATTGTTGAAGGAGATCGCTGGTTGCAGGCACATCCCGAACTCAAAGGAGCCGAATTGGCGCAAGCCGTGGACCAGCAGCCGTGGGATCCCAGCGTGAAGGCGCTGGCTGAGTTTCCGTCGGTACTGGCGAATATGGACAAGAACCTCTCCTGGACGTCGTCTCTCGGAGACGCCTACATCAATCACCAACAGGATGTGATGACTGCCGTTCAGGAGATGCGGAAGCAGGCAAAGAAGTCAGGAAATCTAAAGAGCTCATCGCAATTAGAGGTCAAGGATCAGGGGCCAACAATCGTCATCGAGCCGCCTGATCCCGAAGTTGTTTACGTGCCGGAGTACGACCCGTGGCTCGTCTACGGAGTTCCAGTGGCCCCGTGGCCTGGATGGTACTGGTATCCGGGTCTGTATTGGACCTCACCCGGCTTCGGCTTTGGTTTCGGCTTCAATATCGGTTTCTTCGGCGGATTTGGCTGGGGATGGCATCACTGGGGGTACGACTGGCACCACAATAATATCGAGTTTAACCACAACACATACATATCGCACAGCACAACCATCGTAAACCGCAACTACTACGCGAGCCGTGCCCGGGGATATTCATCCCACGGCCCCGCGGCAGGATTTCGCGGCGGAAATGCATTTCACGGTGGCAGTACAGCACCGGGCCGTGCGGCACCCGGCGCTGGCCACTACGGCGCGTTTAGCGGATTCCACGGCGGAGGGGAAACCAGCGGCTATTCCTCTCGTGGTTTTTCAAGCATGGGAGGATCCCACGGCGGTGGGAGCTTTCACGGCGGTGGCGGAGGTTTCCATGGTGGTGGCGGACGCAGATAACACGTCTCCCCTAATGTCATGGTTTTGATGGAGAAGATGATTATGCTGAAAAAGTTCATGCTCAACACGAGTGGTTCCCATTCCGTTACTCGGTACCTTGCAGTAAATTTCGCTGCGACGCTGATCCTGTCTCTTTCCCAACCGACCCTGGCGCAAACGGTGGCGAAGAACTTCGCGTCCGCCGCGCAGGCGTCGCAATCCCTGTACGAGGCCGTTCGAAACAAGGATGATGGGGCCTTGCGAGCGATTCTAGGTGGTCCCGAACTGACCTCATCCGGTGATGAGGAGCGGGATAAACTCGAACGCGAACAGTTTGCTCAGAAATACGAGGAGATGCATCGTCTGGTTCGAGAACCCAATGGCTCTACCGCGTTGTACGTGGGTGCAGAGAATTGGCCCTTTCCGATCCCACTGGTTGCGACTCACGGTGAGTGGCACTTTGACGCCGATGCCGGCGCCGAGGAAATCGCAGCTCGTGAAATCGGAGAGAACGAGACTGTAGCCATCGAAATATGTCAGGCCACAACCAAGGACATTGGCTCGAATGGTTACAAAACGAGTGTGTATGAGGCTCCTGTCATCGAATTTGCGCAGGATCTTGTCAGGACCAAAAACGCCAAATCTGCCTCCAGCGAACGTTTTCACGGCTACTACTTCCGAGTCTCAAGAGATCGGTCAGGCAAGACGTTGCTGGTGGCATATCCCGCAGACTACGGCGTCTCTGGAGTGATGACGTTTGCCGCTACTGGGAACACTGTGCACGAAAGGGACCTCGGACCACAAACTGCAACCGTGGCGCAGAAGCTTGAGGGGAAACTCACGGGAAAGTGGAACCGGGTGCAGTAAGGTTCCATCGTGCCGGGATAGGGAGTTATGGCACTAACCCACTGTTCTGCCGGCGAACTAAACAGGTTCCGAAGGACGCAGACTTAGCGCCCGTGTCGACGTGAGAGCTCTCGTGAACATGGACGACGGCGAGGGTCTGTAAGTTGGAGTCTGTGTGTGCGCCAGTTCAAGCGGATGGGCCGGAAGATGCCCCGTGCAGCTTCCGCGCTGGGCGCGAGCCTCGGCCTGCAGATCGCTGGATTCCAAGGTTTCAGCGACAGCTTCCCTGATCCTTTCATCTCTTCAGTCCCCAAGTGTCTTCGTGTGTCTCTTTGAAAAGTCGTTTCGAGGAATTGCAATGTGGTGGGTGGGGAGGCGATTACACACAGAGCCAGCTCGATCCTTGGCGTAGATTTGGCCGGGTGATGGGAAATCGACATTAGCGAAGATATCGTCAAGACTTCAACACCTGTCAAGTCCGCCGTGCTGAAACCTTCCCCGAGTTTGCGTCGCGAATTCTCCAAGTCAGCACGTCCAGCGCGCGGTTGCTCAATGACTTGAGTCGACTTGCTTCGACGGCTCGATCGTTTGGACTCCGCATTGCATTGACTATCGCCGAAGGGGAGCACGGCGCATGCGAAGAACTTCACTGATCGCCTTCTCGATGTTGGTGTTCCTCATCCGTTGTTTTCCACAAGACGGCCTCGCCACACCAGGATCAATTCGCGGCGAGGTCGTCACCAAGAATCAAAACGGAGAACCTGCCGTTTTGCGAAATGCACGCATCGTCCTTCACGGACCCGTAAACAGGGAAGCTGAGTCGGACGCACAGGGAGCATTCGCCGTCGATGGCCTTCCCCCAGGCAAGTACGACATCGAAGCCAGTGCTCCCGGTTTAAACGCGGCGGTCACCGTGGAAGTGAAGCCTGGCACCGCTTCGGTAGTGCCGATCGATCTCAGTGTCAATGCCGTTACCAGCACGGTGAACGTGACTGCGAGCGATCCTCCCCCAATTGAAGAATCTGCTCAGAAGAACACGATCGGACAGTCGACAGTAGAAGCTGCGCCCAACCAGGAGGAGAAAATCGACAGCCTGCTTCCCCTCGTTCCCGGAGTCGTTCGTGGACCGGACGGGCGAATCAATATGAAGGGCGCCCAAGCCACTCAAGCCGGTTGGCTGGTAAACTCGGCCAACTCGACCGACCCCGCCACCGGTGGCCAAGCCATCAACCTGCCGATTGATGTCGTCTCCTCGGTCCAGGTGATTTCTAACCCTTATGACCCTGAATACGGGAAGTTTACGGGTGGGATTTCCAGCGTCGAAACCAGCACGGGCAATTTCGACAAGTTTCACCTCTCCGTTCAAAACCTGATTCCCCGAGCCCGTGACCGCGATGGTCACATCGTGGGAATCGAAGCGTTCACCCCGCGGCTTACCTTTACCGGGCCCTTGCTGAATGACCGGCTTGCTTTCACCCAGTCCTTCGAATATCGCTTCGTTCGCACACCGGTGGAAAGTCTCCCGCCGCTGCAGCGAGACACCACCCTTGAGAGTTTCGACTCGTTCAGCCAGTGGGATCTAAAAATCAGCGAAAAACAGACGGCCACTTTCTCCGTCGCAATATTTCCGCAAAGACTCGAGTATCTGGGCCTCAATACGTTTACTCCTCAGTCCGCTACACCAAACCTACACCAACGGGGTTATCAGGGGTCCGTACAGGATCGTTACATTACGGACGCGGGTGGGCTGCTTACTTCGCAACTGACCTACGAGCGCTTCGATGCCGACTTATTGCCGGACGGCACTGGTCAATACCAACTGCTCGTCGAAACCACCCAGGGCGGATTCTTCGACCAGCAGAAGCGTCGAACCAATCGCGTCGAATGGCAGGAGATCTATCAATTAAGTCCAAAACATTTCCTCGGCACGCACCAACTGAAGGCTGGGCTCGATGTTTCGCATAGTTCCTACGACGGGCGTCAACAGTTTCAGCCCGTAGACATCGTTGGTACAGCGGGATACACGTTGGAGCAGATCGAGTTCGGTGCGCCCACAACTTTCTCCGTCGGCCAGAACGAATTTGCCTGGTTTGTTGGCGACCAGTGGATTGTCTCGCCGCGCTTGACGTTCGATCTCGGGCTGCGGTTTGATCACGACTCGGTAACCGACTCCACTCACGCAGCGCCGCGAGCCGGATTCACTCTCGCATTGACCAGCGATCGAAGGACCCTACTCAAAGCTGGCGCTGGGCTGTTTTACGATCGCGTACCTTTAAACATCCCTGTCTTCCCGCTATTTCCTGATCGCACGATCCTGGCGCTAGATCCTACAGGCCAAGTGCTCAGTTCGACACCTTACGCAAATGTGATCTCCGGCGGGATCCGGAATCCGCGAAGTGAAACCTGGAATGTCGAACTCGACCGGCAGGTCCTGGACAACTTGTTGATCCGGATCGCGTATCAGCAGCGGAATACTTTCAACGACTTTATTGTGACACCGCTCACAATTGTTGACCTCCCGTCGTCTTTGTCCCTGGCCAACCGCGGAGAGGACTTCTACCGGGAGTTCCAAATTACTGGCCGCTACCAGATACATCGGCAGACGTTGAATGCTTCATATGTGAGATCCAAAGCTTCCGGTGATCTGAACGACTTTAACCAGTTCTTCGGGAATGATCCGGTCGCGGTGATCCAACCGGACGAGCGGGGGCGCCTTGCATTTGATGCGCCCAACCGGTTCCTGGCCTGGGGAGAGTTGGCGGCTCCCTGGAAAGTAACCGTGATGCCTGTTTTCGATCTTCACACCGGCTTTCCTTATTCGGTCGAGAACCAGCTGCGCGAGTTTGTCGGCCCGCGGAACGATGAGAGATTTCGGCGCTTTGATTCCTTTGATCTTCAGGTCGTAAAGCAGATCAGATTGCCCTTCCGAGGCAAAGAGCACACGGCAAAACTGGGGTTCGGAGTCTTCAATCTCTTGAATCACTTCAATCCCCGGGATGTGCAGAACGATTTGGACAGTTCACGTTTCGGTGAGTTCTTTAATGGTCCGCCGCGCACTTTTAGAGGGAAGTTCGTTCTTGGATTCTAGTCATGACCGTGGCCACACAAAGTTTTCGAAATACATACGGTAGCCGGTCGGACCGCTGGACGTCCGATCCCGCGCTGATTGCCTTGCTTGCTCCCAGAAATCACGAAAGGCCGAGGGTTACCAGCGGATTCTGGCGAGGAGTACGGTTCGCCCTTCTTGGTATCACACCGTTTTATCTGTTGGTGATTTACATGTGGCTCCGATGAACCTCGGGCTCATTCGCGCGATTGGGTTTGTTCAGAAAGTTTGCGTTCAGTGAGGAAGGTGGTTTATGAAAAAAGTGAATCAATGTCTCATTCTCGCCGCCGGTAACGGGACACGAATCCGGTCGGTGTCGGCTGGGCTCCCCAAGCCACTCGTTGACTTTCGGGGCAAGCCCATCCTCGAACACGTGATTCGGAGAGCCAATCAAGCCGGCATTGAAAGGTTCGTGATTGTCGTGGGCTATCGCTCTGACTTGATTAGGAAATGGTTCGATGGCCGCTCCCTCGGTGTATCCGTGACTTTTGTGGAAAATTTGGAATATCACAAGTCCAACGGAATTTCCGCGCTGAAGGCCAAGGACGAAATCCAGGAGGACTTCCTGTTGCTGATGGCGGACCACATCTTTGAACCGGAGACTGCGCGGGTCCTCCTAAAGCAGAGGCTACAGCCCGGCGAAGTCATTCTCGCAGTGGATCCCAACATCGATCGCATCTTTGACCTGGACGACGCAACCAAGGTTCGGCGCGACGGCGATCGTATCGTTGATATTGGAAAGGAAATCTTGCACTACGACGCCCTGGATACCGGGATGTTTCTGTGCAGCCCCGCTCTTTTTGGCCGGCTAGAAGCGGCAACCAAGGACGGAAACTGTTCCCTGTCCGACGGCATGCGGCAACTGGCCAACGAGCGGCGCCTGCGGGCCATGGAAATCGGCGAGGCACAGTGGCAAGACGTGGACACACCTGAGGCGCTGGCATACGCCGAAGGGGTTTTTGATGCCTACTTCCACCACGAACAGAATGCGAGGAGTCTTGCCCGTGTCTAGCAGCGCGACGAAAGCGCGACGGCCTCTCCGCGTGCTTGCGGGGTTGCTTGGCATTTTTCTGTTCGCCTACGTGGTTCACCGGGCCGGACCAGCCACCCTGCTCCAAAGCATGAAAGCCCTAGGATGGGCGGTCGTTTGGGTGATCGCCTGGGGTGCGGTGGGCCACATTACGAAGACTTGGGCGTGGCGACTCATCCTACTCGACGACAAACGACAAGTCTCCTTCGCGCGAATGTTCGGCCTGCGGCTCGCTTCCGAAGCCGCGGGTCAACTGGGCGGAGTCGGCCAACTGTTCGGAGAAGGATTGAGAGTGTCGATGCTGGGCCCGACGATGCCTCTCACCAGCGGGATCACGTCGGTAACGATTGATCGCGCATTCTTTGTCCTAAGCGCAGCGGTGGTCAGCATCGTGGGATTGTTAGCCGTGCTGATCGTCTTGCCGCTGCCCCACACGCTCGCGCTTTACGCGGGCCTGTTTGCGTTCACGCTCCTGGGCGTTCTCGTGCTGACTGCGGTCGCCGTTCGAAGGCGTTGGCCCGTGCTTTCGGGGACAGCGCGGCTTGTAGGCCGGATCGGGTACTTCAAGGATTGGGTCGAGCGCAAGCGTTCGGTCATTCTCTCGGTTGAGAACAGTTTGCTCGATTTCTACCACCGCACACCCGGCTCGTTCTGGGCCAGTTTCGCGCTCAACCTGGCCTGCCATGCCGCGGCGGTGTTCGAAGTGTATTTGATCCTCCGGCTTTTAGGCGCAAAGGTCAGCCCGTTCGGTGCGCTCGCAATCGAGGCTTTGACCAAGCTGGTCAATGTCGCAGGGACATTGAATCCGGGAAACATCGGAACCTATGAGGGCGGGAACATACTGATCGTCAAAATGTTCGGCCTCACGGCAGCCGCCGGATTGACTCTGGCATTCATACGACGTTTGCGCGCCATATTCTGGGCGGCCGTGGGCGGCCTTTGCATCGTCGTGTTGGCCAAAACGCAAAAGCAAAACAATCTCGCCAGAAGTAGTGAGGACATCATGCCGATTGAACCTGATCCGATTTCGCCAAAGGAATCTCATACCGCGGTGATTCTCGCCAACAACCTGGGTGCGCCCGTTTTTGGCTCACCGATACTCCAGGTTGGCACGCTTCCGATTTTGCTTCGCGCCATCCTGAGCGTGCATAAGGCGGGCGCTGCGCAAATTATTATTGTTGTCGATTCAGCGAAGGGCCGGCAGATACGACGCGACCTGCGCCGAACCGGCCGTGTCCCTCGCAACGTCGAGTGGTGCGAATTCACCTCCGGTGAGACATCGCTACCGGCGCTGTTAGGGCAGCTCGCTTCAGAAGTTCAAGGGCATCTGGTGCTGATCGCAGGAGACAGGGTCTATCATCCATCCCTCCATCGGCGCGCGGCCGAATGGGATGGACAAGGCAATGCTCTGACCCTCGTGACCGGCAACCAACTGGTTGGCATCTGTTCGCTCAGTCGAGAAGCATCGATCGGCATCTCGCGCCGTTGTCCGGAAATCGCCAGTTCCATCGAGGAACTGCTGGCGTGGCTTTCGTCGACTCACTTCGTGGAGAACGAAGCGGTGCCCGAAGAGAAGTGGCAACGCGTTCTCAGCGAGCCACAGCGCCAGTTGGCTGAAGAGAAGTTGAACGGTTGGCTGGTTAAGCCCACGGACGGAATTTTTGCGAGAGCGAACCGGAGAATTTCAATACCGATCAGCCGCCAGATCATCCCCTACCCGATCACACCAAACATGGTGAGCCTGTTCACGTTGGGAGTGAGTTTTGCGGCTGGCGTCTTCCTCGCTCTCGGTGGCTACTGGAATATGTTAACGGGCGCGGTGCTAGGTTGGTTGTCGAGCGTTCTCGATGGATGCGACGGTGAGGTCGCCCGTTTGAAGCTTCAGGAATCGGCATTCGGATGCTGGCTGGAGACGATGTGCGACAACCTGTACTACTTATTCATTTTCGGGGGATTGACGATCGGACTCGTGAGAAATTCAGGCAACCGAACTTACCTGGTATGGGGCGGTGTCCTGGTTTTTGGCGCAATCGCCAGTTTTCTCACCACCGGACTGCAGCGTCATCAACTGGCCAGCGGGCATCCGGAACAGTATTTGAAGATATGGCACAAAGAAGCCGACAATCGCAGTTCGAACCCTTTCCTGTATCTCGGGCGGCATACTGAGTTCATCATCCGGCGCTGCTTTTTGCCTTATGTTTTTCTATTTTTTGCTATTTTCCACATCATGAACTGGCTTTTGATCGGAGCGACGGTAGGTGCGAATATGGTTTGGATCATCGCTCTTTATTCCTGCCTTACCTTTGCTGCAACGCGGCCTTCGACTTTGCCTGGCTCTGCTGTTTGGCTGAAGAAGTCTTCAATAAGCCCTGCCAGGTAGCGGTTCTCGTTGGCCAGCGACTGCAACAGAGGATAATTGTGCCTGTCATGCGATCGCTTGGGTAGCAGGAATGCGGAAGGCTTTTCCCGCTCCGTTCGGCGGCTACAGTGTGAATGTGGGAATGCAGGAAATTGTTACAGGCAACTTCGCGCGTTTCAAATGGACGATCTGGCCACCCAGCGCCCTCCGCATTGTCGATTGGAACATCGATCGTGGGCAGCGGCTGCCGGCGATCATAGATTTCCTAGCAGTCTCCGATCCAGACCTTCTCATTCTGCAGGAAGCGGATCTCAACGCACGTCGCACGCATCGGCTGAACATTGCCGAAGAGATCGCACAGAAGCTGGAGATGAACTACGTGTTCGGGCGCGAGTTCGAGGAATTGGTTCAGGGATCTAAAGGATCTCCCGCGTATCATGGGCAGGCTACTCTCTCGAAGTGGCCTATTTCGAATCCGCGCATCATCCGATTCTCTCGGCAGTCTCATTTTTGGCAGCCGCGCTGGTTCCTGCCGCGAATCGAACCCTTCCAAGAGAGACTGGGCGGAAGAATCGCGCTCGTCGCCGAGATCAATGTCAACGGCCGCAAACTTCTTACCTACAATCTTCACCTGGAAAGCCGCGGCAATGATGACTTACGCCTCTCACAAATCGACGAAGTGTTGTCGGATGTCGCGCGCCAGGATCGTGAGTGTCCCACCGTTGTGGCAGGCGATTTCAACCTGGATGCTTCCAAGGGTCCGGCCGCATTGGCACTAGCGAGAAGTGGATTTCAGAATGCAATGTTGGCTCCAGGCACGCCGACCACTCCCTCACGTGGCGTCTTCGAACCAGGACGGCGGATTGATTGGGCCTTCGTTCGCGGACCCATGCGGGCCAGCGCTGGCAGGGTACACAATCAGGCCAAAGCGTCGGATCATTACCCTATCTCGTTCACTTTGACCGCATCGCGCAGCTGATCGTCGCGCCGCTTGCGAAAGTGAGTCTGTGAAGAAGAGGAAGCTTAATTTACGAAATCAACCGGCCCTCCCTGGAACATGACCTCTGACAGCCCTTGCAATTGCGTGATGGCTGACCTGTCACGCGTCAATTGCCTGACATCGACTGTCGCCGAATCATTTTACGTTGAACGATCGCGCGCCGAGCCGCTACTTGCCATCTGGAACCTTAAATGCTGGTCGTTACATAAGAGTTTGACGACCCCGTCGGGAGAAGGAATCCAGATGGGTCAGACTTGGAGAGAGCATGAGTTCCTCAGCCGCTGCTTGGAACAACAGTCCGAGTACTTACTTCCTGAAGCCTAGCCCAACGCTGGCGTTCGTGGCGCTGATCCTGTGGAGCACTGTAGCGCTGGCTCAGAGTGACAGCCAACCGGCAAAGTCGCCCTTGAACATCCGCGCGACTCATGTTTTGGGATTCGAAGGCGCCAAAAGCAACGCTAACGGGACTCTGTCGATTCAAGAGACCACGTTGCAGTTTCAGAAAAGTGGAAAGCCATGGGTCCAAATACAGATAGCCTCCGTTCAGGGTATTTGTCTGGGGCAGCAAAGCAAGCAGGTCGGCGGCTTGCCCATGACTCTCGGCAAGGCTGCGACTCCATACGGCGGAGGCCGGGTTATTAGTCTCTTTGCCCACAAGAAGTACGAAACGCTGACGCTGGAATACGTCGACAGCGATGGAGGATTCCACGGCGCGATGTTCCAACTCCACCAAGGGCAAGGCGAGATTCTGAAAGACGCCTTGGTGGCCAAAGGCGCGCACGTCGGCGATGTCCAGGCCCAACCCAAACAACAGACCACTGCAGAGGTGTCCAATGAAAGCAAATAGTCGATTCTCATGCCTCGCGCTTGCGGCTACTTTTCTGACGATCACCCTGGGAAATCCGTTTCAACTGCACGCCCAGACTGTGCCCGTGAAATCTTCTTCCCGCAGCAAAGGTCTGACCGCTGAGTCATGGAGCGTGCAGGTGGACAAGGTTAACGTCGGCGCCGTAAACCTCGAACCGGCCTTCCAGATCGCTATTTACGAAAACCTTCTCGACGAGTTGAGCAAGACGAAGCGCTTCAAGCAGGTGCTCCGCGAAGGAGACCGTAACGCTGGCGACGCTACCGATTTGCTGATTCTGAAAACAACCATCCAGAAGTACACCCCCGGCAGCGAAACTCGGCGCGCGGTGACCACCGTGAGCGGGGCAACAAAACTAACGGTACACAGTCAACTGTGCCAACGGGACGGCCACGTCGTGCTCGATCGCACAATTAACGGCAACGTTCGTTTTGTGGGCAGCAATTTGCGCGCTACCCATAACCTGGCGCGCAACGTAGCGAAGGCCATCAAGCAATCCTCTTTGCCGGAGCCTCTGCCATCCGCCCCGCCACTGAGTGGTCAAGTTTGAAACCCAAAATTGCAACGCCAGTTTCTGAAGACTGGAAGAAGGAGAAGTAAACATGCCCAGAAAAGACATGACCGCGCCGCATACGAAACTGACGCTCTCCCTCGCAGCCCTCACAGTGTTTGCGGTAACAATGTTTCCAGCCGATGCAAAAGGGCAGGGTGATCCGGGTAGCCAACCAGAACTTACAGCTGCACTCGAACCTTTACGCCAGGGTGTCTCGTCCGACCAGATCTTCACCGAACTCAACGCCCACAATGAGCTTCGAAAGTCGGCCCTGCGGGACTATACGGCCCGTCGGACGTATCAGGTGGTCGATCTCAATGGGAAAGTTCATGCCGAGGAAGTCGGGCGCATGGAGTTTCGTGCGCCAGACAAAAAAACATTCTTCGTCACATCCGAAACAGGCTCCGGACTCATTCGCCGGATGGCCTTGAATCCGCTTATCTCCAGCGAGATCGAGGCTGCTGCCGGCAAAGAACATCACGATAGCGCCATCTCGCCTGACAACTACTCCCTGGATCTGCTTGGCGAACAGCAAGTTGGACGTCACCGTTGTTTCGTCGCGCAGGCCGTTCCGAAGCGGCAGGACAAGTATTTGTTTGAGGGCAAGCTGTGGATTGACGTTGACGATTTCGCCGTCGTCCGGATCGAAGGACATCCTGCGAAAAAATTGTCTTTCTGGATCCAACGAGCCGATTTCGTCCGCCAATATCAAAAACTTGATGGCTTCTGGCTTCCCGAAAAAGACCAGACTTTTGTCCAGGTCCGGCTCTATGGCAAGAAGGTTCTGACGATCGAACACGAGAACTATGTCGTGAATGCAGCCCCGGACAAGGAACGATTGACACCTGCTCAAGAGGCTCGGTCACGGGACATCATTGCAACGAAGTAGAGCGGGTTAACGATACGCATCTGCAGCCGGTTTGGGGAAGTCTAAACCGCTTATTTTCACTTACCATGCGTTGGGATCCATCCCGCTATCCACCAGAAACGAGGCGAGCAAATGCCTCAGGTTGTGGAAGCCGAACAGTACCTTCTGCCCGCTCATTGGTTCCGGAAAACCGGTCTTTAGGCTTTACCGTTGCCGGATGCAAGTGATCCTCCACCTCGAAAACGAATCTCCGTCCAGCGCCGATTGCGCTGCTGCCCACTCGAGTCGTACGGAAATCCGTAAATGTCAGAAGCAGGTGCACAGTCCGTGCTGGGACCGTGCACTTATGGACAGAATTCGGGCCATTTGGGTTAACTTTGAACGAAAAGCAGATTCCCCAAATGATTGAAAATAATGAAAAACCAAGGTACGAGATGGACTCGCTGGAAGAACTTTTTCTGCGCCCAAGGCAGGTGCGCTACCAGGCTGCGCTACGCCCCGACATGACTAGCAGAATTGATTCTAAAGCACTTTCCAACTTTATGACCA
>Ga0074044_10001722_pt1 | contig 19561 bp, 19 predicted proteins | sample BogForMeECP23OM1_FD_94443 | JGI IMG/M metagenome (GOLD analysis project Ga0074044, IMG submission 94443) | Bog forest soil microbial communities from Calvert Island, British Columbia, Canada - Bog Forest MetaG ECP23OM1 | ecosystem: Environmental > Terrestrial > Soil > Wetlands ...
CTCGTTTGACATGTTGCGCATCGTCCACTGAAAGCCTTTCAGCCGCGTGCGATCCCAGTCCGTGAACTGGTCCTCGTTCTTGTGCAGGAAGTCGAGCATCCCGCCGTACATCCGCGTGTTCACGGCAGTCTCGACTTGAAAAATGTTGAGCGACTGGTGAATCAGCTTGCCCATCCGGTCCGACGATCGATGCAGCGCCGAGCGCGTCGGGTCCATGTACGAGTGCGAATCGCGCAGCGTCGCGACGTTGTGGTGATGCCGCAAACTCTGGTACGGCGCGAGTCCCACCGCGACCGACTTGTGCCCGCCGTCCATCGGCACCAGGTTGATGTTCAAATAAATGAGCAGGTCGGACTCGGCCGCGCGCCGCGAAAGCCATACTTCCTCGCCATGCTCGGTCTTGCCGAGCATCGCCAGCTCGGCGCGATTTTCCGCGTCGAAGTTGTACAGCCGGTCCGGCCAGTATTGCTTGAACGCGCGCTCGCCAACCACCCGCCGGATTTCCGCTTCCGTCATCCGCCGATGCAGCGAGGTCGCGATCACCAGATGGACGTCGTCAACCCCGTAATCGGCCAGCGTCTGCAGCACCTGGTTGAGCAGCCGCTCGCGGATGTCGGGCCGGCGCATCTGCGGCAGCGGCAGACTGAGGTCGTCGATCGCGATCGTCACGCGCATGTTGGGACTCAACTGTGCGAACAGCGGGTCCTGGTTCTCGGGATGCAGCAGCGCGTAGCGAATCGCCTGGTCGGCGTCGGCGAGCGGGTCCAGCGGCGGCGGCGGGTAGATCACGCGCGTGCCGACCGGCAGCTTCTCGAACAGAAATTCCTCGCCATACGGGATGACGCGGCGCTCCGAGCGCCGATTCAGCTTGACGACCAGCTCGCTCCGCGCGCCGACTTCATGCCGCAGCTCGGCCGTCTTCAGCTCCTTGAGTTTTCCTTCAGGCCGCGCCATCCGAGCCTCGCGTCGATTGGTCTGTGTCGTAGTTGAGGTCCCGGTCGTTGTCGAAATCGTGAGACTGTTCCGAAGACTGCGCCGTCGCGAAATGGATCACCGGCCATTGCCGGCTGAGCGCGGCCGCGTGCAATCTGCGGTCGGGGTTGACGGCCACGGGATGCCCGAGCGCAGCGAGAAACGCGGTGTCGTAGTGCGAGTCGGCGTAACCCCAGCAATCCGCCAAATCGATATCGCGCGCGGCGGCGTAGTCCTCGCACCACACCGCTTTTTCGTCGGCCGCCATCACCGGCTCGACCAGCCGGCCGGTCGCGCGGCCGCGGCTGAAGACGAAGCGGTTGGCAGCGAAAGCGAAGTCCGCGATCCCCAGATGACGCGCCAGCGGCGCCACGATGAAGTCCGGCGATCCCGTTACGAGCACCGGCTCGATCCCGGCCGCGCGATTAGCCTCGATCAATTCCACTGCGCGCGGAAAGAGATGCCCGACCAGGATTCGTTCGCAATATTCCTCGCCCAGCGAAAACAGCCGGTCGCGCGAGATGCCCTTGAAGGCCTCGAACAGCACGGTGTTCAGCAATCGGCGGTCACGCTGCTCGGCGATGTACAAGCGCGGGATTCGCGCCGCGAAGCCGAGCAGGTACGAGACCTGACCGCTCCATTCGCCGACGTTGGCGAGCATGAAAACCGCCGCATGCACCAGATTAAGATCGACGAGCGTGCCGTCCAGATCATAGAAAGCCGCGCGACGCTTCAAAGCCTTGGCGGCGTTCGAGTTGGACGGTTTCCGATGGCGGTAAACTGACATGTCAGTCTATTTTGGAGAAAAAAAAGAGCCATCCTCCAGAGCGTTCTCTCGCCCGTCTTTATCCCGCGCCCGCACGAATTTCAGCAGCTCCGGACGCGCGACGCCGCTCAAGCCGAACTGCAGTATTTCCTCGACCAGCGCCGCGATGTCCGTATCATGGCTCCGCGACAGCATCGCAATCACTTCCTTGATTCCGCCCAGGATTGCGTACGAGACCGCGCGCGTATCCGCACTGCGCACCAGGTTCATCTCGATTCCCAGATCGAGCGATCGTTTTATCAGCGCCGCGATCCGATCGTAGAAATCCTGGATCTTGTCGTCGAGCTCGTGGTCGAAACCGGTCGAATGGTTGAGCAGGATGTCGGTGAGTTCGCGCTCGGCCAGCACGTAGCTCAGCACCCGCGTCAAGTTCGCGCGCAACTGATCTACGGGGTCCGCTTCGTTCGGTCCCACGCGCAGCCGTTGAATCCTCTGCGTCAGCTCGTTGACCACTTGCTCGAGCAATTCTTCGAACAGGTCCTTCTTGTTCTGGAAATAGAGGTAGAACGTGCCGCGCGCGATGCGGGCGCGGGCAATAATGTCGGCGACATTGGTCCTGTGGTATCCCTTGCGAGCAAAAATGCGCTTGGCGTGGCGCAACACCTGCGCGCGTCGGGCCTGGCGTTCCATCGCGTCTCTCCGTGCGGGAGCCTTAAGCTAGTAGGGGATGCCCACGCTGTCAAACCCGTGGGCGCTGTCTGGGCAAGAACCACGCCGCGACTTGACGCTGAGTTCGCTGACGGCTACGAATCGGCTGTTTTGAGAGTCAAAAAGAAAACTGCGGTTCAAGATGGAAATCGCGGCTGACGCTTATGTTTGTCCTTCATGCAAAGGTCCGCTCACGCGCGGCGGCGAGTCACTCGATTGCCGCGCCTGTCAGGGTTTCTATCCAATCGTCGATCGTATCCCGGATTTCACCGGGAAAGACATGGATTCCAGAATCAACCCTGCCTTGCGCACGATGAAGGCGTCCCTGATTGCGCGATTGTACGAGACCAGGCTCTGGTATCCGGTGGTGCTCAGAATCGTCGGCGGAAGCAAAGCTCCGTCTTTCCCGCAGCTCATGGACAAGGTCGGAGCAATAGCGGCGGCGGAGAACGGGCCGGTGGTGGACGTCGCCTGTGGGCCGGGAACGCTGGGACGCCGGATTGCGTCTCCGACCAGGACCGTGTACGGCGTTGACATTTCGTGGAGCATGTTACGGCAAGGCGCGGCCTACCTCGCTCAAGAGGGCATCGGCAATGTTCACTTCGCGCGCGCAACTGCCGACGCCTTGCCCTTCGCCGACTCGTTCTTCAATCTCGCTCTGTGCGGCGGCGCCCTCCATCTGTTTCCAGACACGGTCGCCGCCCTGCGCGAGATTGCGCGCGTGATACGACCGGGTGCGCTCCTGGCGGCGACGACCTTTACGCCGGCGCGCGTGGGTATCCTGCGCTTCGAAGCGATCCGCCAGCTGGCCCCCAGGTTGGGCGGGCGGCTCTTCGAGCTGGCACAGCTAAACGGATACCTGTCTGAGGCAGGTTTCGAGGATTTCAAACCGCAGGTTGATGGCTCCGTCCTGACCTTCAGCGCGCGCAAGCGAGCGTGACCAAGTCGCCCGATCCACGCGAAGCGACGCGCTTGGCCGCCGCTCCCTGCTCGTCATTGTGAGCGCAGCCGTGTTACGTAAGATGTTCCGGAGGTATTCAGATGCGCGATTCAAAATTTTGGGACAAGGTCCACGCGGTTGCCGCCAAGGCGACCTGGGCATATCTGGCGACCGCCGACGGCGCCCAGCCCAAGGTCCGCGTCGTGCATCCCGCCTTCGAAGGCGAGCGCGTGTGGGTCGCTACCGGCCGTTCGTCGGCTAAGGCCCGTCATATCGACAACAACCCCAAGGTCGAGCTCTTCTACCAAATCGGCACCGAGATGGTTCACCTGACCGTCACCGGCAATGCGAAGTTCGTCGAAGAGCTGGCGGAGAAGAAGCGAATCTGGAGCGGCAAGGTCTTCGATTACGATCTCGCCCAGTTCTGGCCCGGCGGTCCCGAGTCGAAGGACTTCGGCCTCATGATAATAACGCCTGAACGTGTCGAGCTGACCTCGCTCCCCGAAATGACAGCCGGCAAAAAGCCGGAAGTCTGGCGCGCCGCGCGCAAGTAGGTCGGCGACGCGCGCTGTCCGTTTGTTGCCGGCTAAGCCTCCGCGCGCATCCAGTCCGCGACACGCTCACCGATCATGATGCACGTCAGGTTGGTGTTCGCGCGGACGATGTTCGGCATCACGGAAGCATCGACGACGCGCAGTCCTGCGACTCCTCGCACGCGACAGTATTGGTCAACCACCGCCTCTTTATCGGAGTCCGGACCCATCTTCGCCGTCGCGGTGGGATGAAATATGGTGCTGCAATTGTTGCGCAAGAAGTCGGCGGTCGCGCTATCGGAATCAACGACCTCGGGGGTGATGTTGGTGAACTCCTTGAGGTAAGGGCGGAAGCGCGCGCTGTTCATCAGGCGCCATGCAATCCGTACGCCCTCAACCATCCGGCGCATGTCTCCCGGATGGCCGAGATAGTTCAGGTCGATGACCGCCGGAACGTTGGGATCGGCGCTGCGCAAGTTCACGCGCCCACGCGAACGCGGACGCTGCAATCCGGGGAGCAGCGAGATGCTTGGGCATGGAAGATCGAACAGGAATCCAACCAGCACCGAGGTATCGAAATAGGTGAGGATGTACATCTGCATGTCGTTGAATTCGTTCGACCCGCTCGCGGTGTAGCGGATTCCGATCGGGTTGGTGACCTGCGGATTGTGTGGCACGCCTGGTGTCGCAGTGGCTACCACAGGAACCAGCACGTGATCGATCAGGTTTCGGCCGACGCCGGGCAGATCGACCACGGACTTGATGCCGAGCGCCGCCAGTTCGGCGCGCGGCCCAATGCCGGAGCGCAGCAGAATAGCCGGCGAATTGATCGCGCCGGCAGAAAGCGTCACCCGGCTCGCGCGAACGGTTTGCAGCACTCCGCCGCATTCGACTTCGACCCCAGCCGCACGCCCGCCCTCGACGATTACGCGATGGATGCTGCTGAAGGGCCGGATAGTGAGGTTGAGCCGATGGCGGGCCGCACTGAGATAGCCGATGGCCGTGGAGATGCGTACGCCGTCACGGCGATTGCGCGGCCACGGCCCGATGCCGGTTGAGCGCGGATCGTTATGATCCCAGACGTCGGCATAGCCGAGCTCGCGTCCGGCCTCGTGGAAAGCACGATTGATCGGCTGCCAGGAATCGGCCGGGGGCCGTTCGATCCATATGGGGCCGGTTGTGCCGTGAAAGTCGCCCTGCGCATCGCGATCATTTTCGAGCTTGCGGTAGAACGGGAGAATCTTCTCGAAGCTCCATTCGGTGTTACCCCATGCGGCCCATTCGTCGAAATCTTCTGGCGTGCCGCGCAGCGCGATATGGCCGTTGACGGCCGACGACCCGCCTGTAACTTTGCCGCGCGGATAGGCGATCTCGCGATCGGCAGTAGCTTTGGCGACGAGGCCCCAGTCGTGCGGACCCGCCGAGACCCAGGTGTGCAGCAAATCGGAAGGAGTTTGATCGACGGCCGCATAGTCGGGGCCGGCTTCGAGTAGCAGAACGCTGCGTTTCGGGTCTTCGCTCAAGCGAGCGGCCAGGACCGCACCCGATGAACCCGCGCCCACAATGATGTCGTCGTATTGCATCCAACCTCTCGAAACGCACTCTTAGCAGGCTGTTGAAAAAGTAATTTTCAACGCCTGCTCCCTCTCTCTTGTCTCCCCCAAAGGGGGAGATGTTGTAGGTAAGGGGACAACTTTTACGCAGGGTGTTGAAGTGGGCGAAATCAAATAAGCGAGTTCCATTGAGTTTTTCAACACCCTGTTAGGGCGCCGCTAAGGAATGCGGCTTTGGCTGAGTGCCTTAGTCTCGCGGTCTCGTCGAATTTTTTGCGGGGTATTTGGTTCGACTCTCCGTCATTTCAACAGCTCCCGGGCGGCTTCACCGAAATCGGGCGCGTCCTTCGCAAAATCGAGCTTTTCCATTCCCGCGTAAGGGTCGGGGAACTTCGCGACCTCGTCAGGCAGATTGTCGCAGTAAACTTCCAGCTGATTGCCATCCGGGTCCTCGAAATAAACGCTCTTCGTCACGCCGTGATTGATCGCCGTGACGATCTTGACGCCATGCGCCTTGAGATCCTCGTAGGCGGCGTGCAGATGCGCCTCGTCGCGCAGGCGAAACGCGATGTGCAAGAGGCCGATCGCGTGCGACGGTGGCAACGGCGCGTCAGGCCCGACCTCCATCGCGGCGATCTCGTGATGGTCGCGGCCGCTGCTCGCGAAGAACCCCATCTTGAATCCGGGCTCCATCTTCATGATCTGCAACCCCATCACTTCGCTGTAGAACCTGGCGGAGCGTTCAAGTTCGCGCACCTTGATCACGACGTGTCCGATTCTTTCCGGTCGTATCATCGTGGCGTCCTCCCGTTGTGCTGGCTGAGTGTAGCGGGCGCGCGCCCCATCGTCGATGGCGGCTGACCGCCTGGCCGACGCTGTCGAATGGCTGCGCTGTTGCGAGCGCTTCCGGGCCGGGCCGGCTGATCGCGGGGACTCACCCGCGGACGCGCTCGCGCCCGAAGATTGCGCGCTCTTCGGTCGTCATCTTCTCGCGGATGCGCGAGCCTTTACCGAGATGCCGGTACAACCCGCCTTCTGAAAAATATTCCTCGTAAGGCTGCGCCGGAATCGGCTCCGGCGGAGGCGCGTCCGCGATTTTCACGCCCAACACCTCCTCGACCAGGTTGCTGTCGTACATCCTTATCGCGTCGTAGTCCGTCAGCAGCGCGCATACTTCGACGCAGATGTAACATCCGATGCATTCCTGGAAGCGGTCCTGCACCGGCTGCACGCCGCGGCCCGGAACCGATCCGGGCGCCAGGTACTCGATGCATTGCACCGGGCAGAACTCCGGACACTTGCCACACGGGAAGCACAGGTTCACGTCCATGAACGCAACTTCGCGCGGACGCTTTTTCTTTTGCCCGACTTCTTCGGGAGTCTCGGGGATGCGGTCTTCCTTGAGCCGGCGCTTGATGATGTCGATGGCGCTCATGCTTCTATCTTCACGCTTTTTCGCCGCGCCCGGTCAAGCAGCTCAGGAGAATAGTGAAACTCTTATCGAACCGCGAAGATGCGGCCGCTCGAGGTCCCGACGTACAGCGTCCCTGACGGCGACGATGCCGCCGTCGTGATCTTGCCGAAACTTCGCGACGTCCACACGTACCTGCCGTCGCCCGTGAGCACCGCGCCCACATCGCCCGTCGCCGCGTCGAACACGCCGTCGTAGCCGAGCACGAACAGTCCCGCCGCGCCCGGCTTCAGTGTCGCATCCTTCCATCGGAGCTGCCCGTCGGCAGAAACGCCATAGATCGTGTCAGCGCCCGCGAAAATACTCCCCGACGGTGTGACCGCGGGTCCTGTCGTTACCGCATGCGCGGAGTTGACGTGCCAGATCGGATTGCCGGTTCGCAAATCGATCGCATACACGCCGCCGCCGGCCGAGCCCGCGTAAACCACATCGTCCGCGCAGGCAACCGACCCCGAAAATCCACCGTCAGGCTCGAATGTCCAAACGACGCCGCCGTCCGACGCCAGCGCCGTGACCGCGCCGCGCGACGTTCCCACCACTACTCCGTCCGGCGTCGTCGCGGCGCTCGTCACCGCTCCCACGCTCACGCGCCAGTTGAGGGTGCCGGAAGCGCGGACAGACACCAGGTCGGAGCCCGCCGATGCGTAGATCGCGCGATCGGTCGCGGCCAGAGGCCCTGCGCTCGCGCCAATTTCGAGATTCCAGCGAGTTGCGCCGTCGGGACCGATCGCCGCAAGCTCCGTCCCCGACGACATCGCGACCACGGTCCCGTCGGGCAACACCGCCGGCGACGAACCGTCGGCCTCGCGATGCATGGTTTCCTTGCCGCTGGAATTCAGCCCGTGCAGCACGCCGTCACGCGTGATGAAGAAGATCGAGCCGTCGGCGCCGGTTGCGATGCGCCCGCGCAACTCCGCGCCCGGATCGAAGGTCCACATCAGAACGCCGGCACTCCGGCCCGATGGCGCGGGCGTGCTCAAAGCCGCTGGCTCCAGCGCACCCTTCGGCGTCTTCGTCGCCGTCGGGGTCGGTGGCAAAGGAGTCGGGCACAGCGGACAGGTATCGACGTCCACATAGACGCCGACGCCAACCTGCTGACTGCTCAGTCCGGAGCTGCTTGCGAAGACACAGACGCATCCCGCATTTGCCGTCGTGTACATGCCTCCATCAGGCCCGGACGGCGGCGCCATCAGCGCCGGCGGCGCCGGCGTCGCCGGTGGAGGATTGTTGTTTGCTGAGGTCCAGATTAGGCCCGTCGCCGTCGTGATGTCCTGGAACTCGATATTAGACGTGTTAGTTCCCATCATGAACGTGCCGATCGCATTGAATGCAACCGTCCCTCCCGTCGGCACGCTGGTCGGCACGGTCGTGCTGGTTGCCGCGGGACGCGGCGTCAACGTGGGCGTTTTCGTGGGCGCAGGAGTTTTACTGGAGGTTGAGGTCGGAAAGAATGTCGGCGTGGGGGCCGGGCCATTCGAGATCGTGATGGATTCGAGTGCAAAGCTGGGACCCGACGAGGTCGGCGCACTCCCGCTGCTGCCCCCGCAACTCAGCATGGTTGCTCCAAACACGAACAATACAACCGGCACGATCACCAGCCATCTGAGCCACCGCGACAACATCAAGTGATGAGCTATGACGGTGCCGGCCCGCGCTGTCAAGTTAGCGCGATCGTCGAATCATATTTTGCGAGTTGCTCTCAGCCTGCTCGAATGCTGTTCCCGACGTTCGCGACGGAGTGGAACTTAATAAAACAAAAAAATGGCGGGCATGTGAAGAGGGGGGGGACTCTCCAATGCCCGCCTGTTCGTAGCAGCCCGTCCGCGTACGCTGCGGACGGAATCCGATCGGCAGGGAGGAACACACCAACCGGATCGGGTGCCAGAGCCGTTTGCACCCAGTTATTGAGACGATTCACTTCGGCGATTATTCAAAGTCCAAAAGTTTTCATTGGCACGCACCGAAGGTCGGACTAGACTCGGCTGCGGAGGGTTCGAAAAAGCCATGGAATATCGGCGATTGGGCGGTACCGGGCTCAAAGTCTCGGAACTTTGCCTGGGATGCATGACGTTTGGACGCGAAACGGACGAAGCCACGGCGGGAAAAATTCTCGACCGCTTTATCGAGGTCGGCGGTAATTTCCTCGACACTGCAAACGTGTACGCGGCGGGCGCATCGGAGGAAATTGTCGGACGAATTGTCGGCGAACGGCGAAAAGATTTGATTGTCGCGACCAAAGTTCGCTTCAACGCCAATATTTTCATGGGCAAGCCGGTGGCGCCGAACCAGATTGGCCTCTCGCGCGGCCATATCATGTCGGAGGTCGAGGCCAGTCTGCGGCGCCTGAAAATGGACTACATCGATCTTTACCAGGTGCATTCGTGGGACTTCGAAACGCCTATCGAAGAGACGATGCGCGCGCTCGACGACCTCGTGCGTCAAGGCAAAGTCAGGTATATCGGCGCGTCGAATTTCACCGCGTGGCAGTTGATGAAGAGTCTGTGGGTCAGCGATAAACACGATTTGGCGCGTTTTGACTGCCTGCAGCCGCAATACAGCCTGATCTCGCGCGAGATCGAGCGTGAGCTACTGCCGCTCTGCCGCTATGAGAGCGTCGGCGTGATTCCGTGGAGTCCGCTCGGCGGCGGGTTTCTGACCGGCAAGTATCGTTCGGGTCAGCGCCCGCCGGAGGATAGCCGCCTGGCAAAGATGGATCTCTGGAATCGGCTCGCCGACGAGCGTAATTACAGGACCCTCGAAGCAGTCGAACACGTTGCGAAAGAACGACGGCGTCCTGTCTCGCAGGTCGCGCTCGCGTGGGTGAATCAGCAGCCCGGTGTCAGTTCAGTGATTTACGGCGCGCGGACCGAGGAGCAGAACGAACAGAACCTCGGCGCGCTCGGGTTTCGGCTCGAGGCTGCGGAACTCGCCGCCCTCGACAAGGCAAGCGCGCTGCCGCTGGAGTATCCCGATGCGATGCAGGCGCGATTGCCCGGCTATTCCCGCCAGTAGGCGGCAAACGCAACGAGGCGCGTCCAAATCGGCCGCGCCTCGTTGCTTCGTGTAAAGCGGAGAACCCGCGCAGATTCCCTATCCTTGAAACGACGGGCCTACGAAGCTGCTCTGGGGTATCGATGAAGGCATGTTATCTACGCCCGGCGGCGAGAAGTTGGCGCCGCTCGTCATCCCGCCGTCAACGATCATCGCCTGCCCGGTGACGAATTCCGAGTCGTCGCTGGCGAGGTAGAGCGCCATCCCGGCGATATCCTCTGGATGGCCCGCGCGTGGAATCGGCTGAGCTTTCGCCATCCATTGTTCCATCGCGTCCTTGGCCCCGGGCTGATTGCGATGCAGGATCGGCGTGTTGATTCCGCCGGGGCAGATGCAGTTGACGCGAATTTTGTCCTTGGCCAACTCCAACGCTGCCGAACGCGTCAAGTTGACCACCCCGGCCTTGGCCGCGCAGTAGGCATGCACTCCGAGGAGGCCGCGGATGCCCGCGACTGACGCCGTCGAGATTATCGATCCGCCGCCTGCTTTGCGGATCTCGGGCGCCGCATGTTTCATTCCCAGGAACACCCCGCGCAGCAACACCGCCTGGCTTTTGTCCCAGTCTTCGACGGAAATTTGCTCGAGCGGTCCCAGTGCTCCGACGATCCCGGCGTTGTTGTAGATGATGTCCAGACGCCCGAACTCCTTGATGGCGCGTGCGATAAGCGCTTTGACCTCGGCTTCGGCCGATACGTCGGTCTTTTGGAAGACCGCGCGCCCGGCGTTTTCCCTGCAATCGCGGACCGCCGCTTCGCCTCCTTCGACGTTTAGGTCGGCGATCACAACTGCCGCCCCTTCGCCCGCGAACTTGATTGCGGTCGCGCGCCCGATCCCGCTCGCCGCGCCCGTGATAACCGCCACTTTGCCATTAAGCCTGCCCACTTCAGATTCCCTCCGCTTGGAAGATTACGACGGCGCCCAACGCGTGACCCGCATCGACCTAAGTAGCAGACCCCAACTTGAAGCAGGTAACGGCGCCGCCGCCTTTCGGAAACTCGTGCACCCTCCGCGCCTTCTGCGATTGCCTGTGTGCCATACGTCCTCCTTAAACGATGGTAGGCCAACCGGCGCGGACGCGCTCCAGCCGCGACTTCGACGTTCTGCCATCGAGCACGTGCAGCTCGGGGTACCTGCAAAGAAGGTGGCTTGCTACCTTGACCCTCCACTTACCGTTGTCCGAGCACAGCACGTGTGTGAGCGCACGCACCACCATCTCTTTGGCCTTCTTCACGCCAATTTGGTTCACCCTCATCATGTGGGTGAGAGCACGTAATGCCGGATCAGCATCCTCCTCGGACCACAATTCTAGCCGCGGTCCGGAGCCGGGCAGGACCAGAACGACCCCATACGGATGCTGTCGCAGTACGACATTTATGTGGGTTACCGAATTGCAAGCTTGGCAGAGCAGGCGCAGTCCTTTGAGCGTCGCAAGTCGCTGCTTTTGGTTGTAGGACCACACCTCATGGCACACCATGCGGACGCGGTACGACGCTTGACAGATTTCGCATCGGGCTCCAGCCTGCTCCCGGATGCGACTCCTGATCTTGTTCCACGCACCGCCGGCGAGAAGCCTGTAAGCGGTCAGTCCCGCCAAGACCGATGGCGCGGCTTGCGGTAGGAGTGTATGGCGACGTTTGGGCTTCACGCGTTGTCGCATCCTCACTTAAGCGCGCCGCCATCCGGCGTGACTACGCCCCACCGGGTAACGGCGCGGCTCACATTTCGCGCGAAGCTTCACATTTCAAACGACGGGCCGGAGAAGCCGGTATCCGGCAGACCCGCCAGCCGAAAGCGCGCGTTGCCGGTGTTCATTCCTCCGTCAACCACCATCGCCGTGCCGGTTATCCAGTCCGCCTCGTCGCTGGCAAGGAACAGCGCCATCGTGGCGATGTCGTCCGGTTTTCCGGCCCGCGGTATCGGCTGCGATCTCGCCATCGACTTCTCCATCCGTTCCTCGCCGCCGGGAATCCCGCGATGTATCAGCGGCGTGTTGACGCCGCCGGGGCAGATGCAGTTGACGCGAATCCTGTCGTGTCCGACTTCGACCGCGACCGCCTGCGTCAGGTTGACGATCGCCGCCTTCGCCGCGCTGTACGGCGCAAGATAGCCGACGCCGCGCAAGCCGGCCACCGACGCGGTCGAGATGATCGACCCGCCGCCCGCCTTGCGCATCTCGGGGATCGAATACTTCATGCCCAGGAACGCGGCGCGAAGCAGGACCGCGATCGTGCGGTCCCAGTCGGCGGAACTCACTTTCTCGATCGGCCCGACGGCGCCCGCGACGCCTGCGTTGTTGAACATGATATCCAGGCGGCCGTATTCCTTGACCGAGCGATCGACGGCGGCCTTGATATCCGCCTCGCTGGTCACGTCGGTGCGCTGAAACACCGCGCGTCCGCCCGCCGCGGCGCATTCGGCGACGGCGGTTTCTCCGCCCTGCGCATTCAAATCGGTAAGCACCACGCGCGCGCCTTCTTTGGCGAAGCGCAGCGCCGTCGCTCGGCCCATCCCGCTGGCGGCGCCGGTGATCACTGCGACTTTTCCCTGAATTCTGCCCATTGACTTTCTCCTGCGCGCGCTCGTGGTCGCGCGGTGGTTTGATGTGAACCGTAAAATCTCAATAGCAGTGATTCAGCCGGGTCGGGTAGCGCATGGATGACCGATCGGCAGACAGCCGGTACTCGTAGCGCGATGATATACTAGCCGCGGCTATGCCCCCCGAAGAGGAAAACAACGAAAAAAAACGCGATGCGGCCGATGCTCCGCGCGAACCTGCTGGTGGCGAGCCGACCGGTCCGGATTACGGCTCGTTGATCGAGTATCCCGAGCACTCGCGAGCGCGAACCGATCAGACCGCTGCCTCCTCCGATGCGCCCTCGGTCCAGGACCAATCGGTCGCTATCGATCAAAAGTTGGAAACCGCCCCGACTGACCCCGGCGTCTATCTGCTTCGCGACCGCGGCGGCAAGGTACTCTACGTCGGCAAGGCGAAATCGCTCCGTTCGCGCGTGCGCGCATACTTCCGCGAGGGCGGCGACGGACGCTTCCAGGTTCGCTTCCTGATGCGGCGGGTGCGTGACTTCGACACGATTGTCACGGCGAGCGAGAAGGAAGCGCTGATCCTCGAAAACAACCTGATCAAGCAGTACAAGCCCAGGTACAACATCCGTCTCAAGGACGACAAATCGTACCTGAGCGCGAAGATCACCAATCACGCGTGGCCGCGAATCACGGTCACGCGCAAGATCGTCAAGGACGGCGGTCATTACTTCGGCCCGTTTGGCTCGGCGGACGGACTGCGCGAGACTATCGACGTCATCCGCAAGGTTTTTCCGCTGCGCACCTGCACCGACGCGGTCTTCCGCAATCGCTCGCGGCCGTGCCTCGAATATCAGATCAAACGATGCCTCGGGCCGTGCTGTTTGCCGGTTGACCGCGAGGAGTACGGCCGTCATCTGCACGCGGCGCAGATGCTGCTCGAAGGGAAAAATCTCGAGCTGCTCCGCGAGATGCGCGACTTGATGAAAGATCACGCGTCGCGCCTCGAGTTCGAGCAGGCCGCGCGGATCCGCGATCGCGTGCGCGCGATCGAAAAAACCGTCGAGCGGCAGACCGTCCTGCATCATTGGGGAATCGATCAGGACGTGTTCGGAATCTACCGCGAGGGCGGCTTCATCGAGGCGATCGTGTTGATCGTGCGCGGCGGCAAGCTGACCAGCACCCTCGGATGGAGCTTCCAGGACCTCGAATTTCCGGTGCACGAAATTCTCTCCGATCTGCTCACTCAGTACTATTCGGGAGCGCGCAATATTCCCGACGAAGTGATCGTGCCGGTCGATCTGGAAGACGCCTCGGTGCGCGCAGAGCTGCTCTCAGAGCGGCGCGCAAAGAAATGTGAAGTCTTCCAGCCGCAGCGCGGTGAGAAGCTTCGCCTGCTCGAAATGGCGATGGATAACGCTCGCCAGAGCTTTGCCTCGCGGCGCGACAACGAAAAGACCCGCGAGCGGATGCTCGAGGATCTGCGCGTCAAGCTTGGTCTGCGCAACACCCCCAAGCGGATGGAGTGCTACGACATCTCGAATCTGCAGGGCTCGATGGTCGTCGGGTCGCAGGTCACGTTCGACGAAGGCGAGCCGCAAAAGAATCTCTACCGCCGCTACCGGATTCGCAGTTTCGAGGGTCAGGACGACTTTGCCAGCATGTACGAAGTCCTCAAGCGCCGGCTCGAGCGCGCCCTGCGCGAGCACGAGTACCCGGATTTGTGGGTGATCGACGGCGGCAAGGGACAACTGAACGTCGCGCTCGAAGTGCTCCGCGAGTTCAAGCTGCTCGATCAGATCGATTGCGTGTCGCTGGCCAAGCAGCATGTTCTGAACGACCGGCGCGAAAAAGAAGTCGCGAAGTCCGAGGAGCGCGTCTTCGTTCCCCGCCGCAAGGACCCGATCGTCCTGCCGAAAAATTCGACCGCGCTGTTCCTGCTCGTCAGGATTCGCGACGAGGCGCATCGCTTTGCGATCACCTACAACCGCGAACTGCGGCGTCGCGCGCGGCTGCGGTCGGTGCTCGACGACATCGAGGGCGTCGGCCCGGTGCGGCGGCGTGCGCTGCTCCGTCATTTTGGCAGTCTCAAGCGGATTCGCGAGGCGACGATCGACGAGATTGCCGAGGTGAAGGGACTCAACCGCGAACTTGCCGCCGAGATTCGCCGGCATCTCGACGCAATGACGGCGCTGCTCGACATCGAGGAATCCGCCGACTCCACCGAACAATCTGCTTCCCCGCTCGATTCATCCGCGATTCCCGCGGATATCGCCGGCGCGCGAGTCAATGCCACGCCTGTGCGCGATTGACGCAAAAGTTCTCCAGAGCACACACAGTTGGTCGCGCTAGCCGCTTGTCTCGGCGCATAATCTTTGCGTTTGCGTCAACAATGACCGCGCGCTGCCGATGATGCGCAAAGGAGCGGGTGCCGATCGCTGCGGGAGCACTTTCCGGAAGACGCGCCGCCCTTCGACCTGTCGGACTGGTGTCGATCGGGTCCCGCGAAATCTTGCCGCCGATTCCGGCGGTCGCCCTGCTTGAACGGGTTGCGCCGATCTACGCGGTTGCGATCGCGATAGTCGCCGGAGACGCGCTTGGCAATTTTCACGTCGCGAGTTCGCTGTCGCTTGCATTGGCTCTCGCTGCGCTTGCGCTCGGAGCGTTTCTCGCCGCTCGACGAACGCTCGGTCTCGCGGCCGCGTACCTGGCGCTCGCACTCGCCGCGAGTGCTGCCGTTGCGAACGTGCTCGAGCCGCGCGAGGCACATGGCATCGCCGCGATGGCGGACGGTTCGCGCATCACGATCGAAGGACATCTGTATCGCGAGACCGAGCGCGAGGCTTACGGCGATCGGCTGTACGTCGCGGTCGAGCGAGCCGCCGAGCAGGGGGGGAAGTATGTCGCCGTCCAGCGGCAACGTCCGGGTCGCGGTGCTCGGTAGCGGGGATTTCAAGCTGGGCGACGAGATCCGGCTGAGCGCGCGAATTCATTTTCCCCGCAACTACGGCAATCCCGGCGAATTCGATTACGTGGGACTGATGGCGCGTGACGGAATAGACGCGACCATGACCGCGCCGAAGGAATCGCTCGGTTCGGCGAAATTTCAAATCATCGGCTATCGTTCGCGGTTTCCTGCAAGCTGGATCGAATCGATTAGAACGCGCATCGGCGGGTTCCTCGATCGAAACCTCGCTTATCCTGAAAACGCCGAGATGCGCGCGCTCGTGATCGGCGATCAGGGCGAAATCGGCGATCCGCTTAGGCAAACGTTCGCGCGCACGGGGATGGCGCATTTGCTGGTTATCTCGGGACTGCATTTGAGCATCGTGGCTGCCGCGATGTTTGCTGCGGCGCGGCTTGCGATGATGCTGTTCCCGGCGCTGGCCAATCGCGGTTACGCGAACAAGCTCGCCGCGCTTGCCGCGATGCTGGCGGTATGCGCGTACGCCTCGATCGCGGGGCGTCGCGTGTCCACGATCCGCGCGTTGGTGATGGTGCTCGCGTACATGCTGGCTGTGGCGATCGACCGCTCGCGCGAAGCGATCGCGTCGTTGGCGCTGGCGGCCATCGTCATTTGCGTCGCGCTTCCCGGTTCGACCGCCGACATCGGCTTTCAGCTCTCCTTCGCATCGGTGATCGCGATCGTGCTCGGGATGCGCCGATTCGCCGCCTGGTTCGCGCGCCGCCAACGCGTCGGAATGCTTCGCGGCGAACCCTCGTCGCCCCGCTGGCGATTTCTGGAAGCCGCGAGCGGTTATCTCGCAGTCTCGTTCTGGGCGATGGCCGGCACCGCGCCTCTCACTGCCTGCCACTTCAACCAGTTTGCGATCGTTGGCCTCGTTGCAAACGCCGTGGTCGTGCCGATCATGGCGTTTGGCGCCACGGTCAGCGGACTGGTGGCAGCCGCCTTGAGTTTTTTTTCGGAGTCGGCCGCGCGCCCGATATTGCTGTTCGGCGCGAATGCGCTCGCGGCCGGCAACTGGCTGGCGGCGTGGTTCGTGGACTGGCCGTTGGCGTGGTTCCGCATCTTCACCCCGACAATTCTCGAACTCGCAATCGCCTACGGGTTGCTGATGCTCTGGCTGCTCGCGCCGCTTGCCGCGGCGATAAGCGCGAAGCGATCGCGCGACGATGCGGCTCGCGAAGACGTTCTGAAAGATTCGGCGGCCAAGTCCCGGCTCGGATGGCATGCGCGATGCGCGCTCGCGCTGGCGGCCGTGCTGATGGTTGACGCGGGATGCTGGACCTACGACCGGTTCTTAAATCCCGATCTGCGCGTGACCGGGGGAGGGCGACGGTGCGGTGGTGCGATTTCCCGGCTCGCGCGTGATGGTGATCGATGGCGGTGGCTCCTATGGCGGCTTCGACGCCGGCGAGCGAATCGTCGCGCCGTATTTGTGGTCGCAGAAAATCATGCGCGTCGATCACATCGCGCTGAGTCATCCTGATCTCGATCATTTCGGCGGCCTGGATTTTATCGCCATGAACTTCGCGCCGCGCGCGTTTTGGACCACCGGCGTGCCGAGTCTCGACGTCAGCTATTCACGCCTGATGGACCACCTGGCGCGCGCAAAAATTCCGATGGTGCTGGTGCGCGAGACGGCCCCGCTCGCGTCGGTCGGCGGCGTTGCGATCGCGTCGCTCAACGGCAACGCCGGCGCCGCCAGGACGCGGAACAACAGTTCGATGGTGTTGCGATTCGGGTTCGGCAACTCGTCGTTGCTGTTCACCGGGGATATCGAGTCGGCCGGCGAACATGCGATGCTCGAGAGCCACGGCGATCTTCACGCGACGATGCTCAAGGTGCCGCATCACGGCAGCGCGACTTCCTCGAAGGCGGCGTTCGTCGCGGCGGTGCATCCGCAGGCCGCGGTCATCTCCGACGGGTATTTGAATAATTTTCACTTCCCGTCCGCCGCGGTCGTCGAACGTTACGTCGAAGCGGGAGCAATCCTCACGCGCACCGACCTCGACGGCGCCGTGACGGTCGATGCCACGCCCGATAAGATGACTGTGCGAACTTTCCGTGACCGCTCCGGCGGTCCAATCCTCATCGTCCCCGCGCCGGATGCCGCTATCAGGCATTAACCCTGGAGCGCTCAGTCAGAACATTCGCGATACCTCCATGAAAAGCTTCCGGGAAAAACCCACACGAGGGAAATCGGGAACCTTGCAGAGTCAGCGTGTCTGCTATACATCGCGAGCTGGACTCAGAGACCGAACACGAAAATCCCGACTCACGGGGTTCCGGCGCGGGAGACTGCGCTCTAAGAAGGACCAGAGACCATGCTGATCACCGATCAATTGATTGACCAAGCTTGCGCGGACCTTAAGGGCACATGCGGCGGCGTCCGGAACGACTACTTCGGGCTTGTCTATTTGGAGCGCGAGTTCGGGCTCGAACGAGAAAGCGCCCTCACACAGGTTGCATTTGGTGGGAACGACTACGGGCTTGACGGATTCCACTTTGAGAAAGAGAAGCGGAACCTGTACCTGTTCCAGTTCAAGTACTCCGAGTCTCCTGCTCAGTTCAGGCAGTCTTTTAGTCGGCTGATTGACGCAGGAATGGAACGTATCTTTGGCGGCGCAAAAAGTCAGGACCAACAATCGAACCAACTTCTCCTCCAGCTGAAAAGCTGCATGGTCGAGAATGAAGCCGCAATCGATCGGGTGCTATTTCACTTTGTTTTCGTCGGCGACCCTGCGGAGGCGGAAGCCAGCCAGGTTCTGGGTAAGCTGCGTGAAGATTTAGAAGGCAAGAGTTATCTCATCCAGCAGCGCTTCGGGCGTGATGTAACAATGGTCGTTGAGTTTCGGTCCGCGCGAACGAGGAAGGTAGGGGCCGCCTCCCACCTCCGGAAGACGCATTCATATCCAATCCAGCTCGACAGCGTGATTGCTCGCTCGGGTCCCAACGGCGAGCGCATGACGGTAGGGTTTATCCGAATTATCGACCTGTACTCCATGTATCAAGAGATGGGTCAACGTTTTTTCGAGCGTAACATCCGTGATGCGCTTCCAGAGCACAAGGCGGTCAATCAATCGATCGAGCGATCATTCAAAAGGATTGTACTTGAAGGAAAGGACGATCCCTCGACGTTTGTGTTCAACCATAACGGCGTAACACTGTCTGCCGAAACGCTGGATGAATCAGACGGACAGTTTAAGATTACCGAACCCCGCCTCCTCAACGGAGCGCAGACCATCACCACCCTCAAAAGATTCTTGGAGCATAACGGGGGGAACAACAAACTGGCGGACAGAAAGGATGCGCTCGGATTGGTTCAAGTGATGTGCCGAATTATCACCGAGGCAACGCCTGAGTTTGTCACCACGGTAACGATCAACAACAACAGGCAAATCCCGTCGAGCCTTGGAATCTGCACGCTAACGACATGATACAGCTCGAGCTGCAGGACAAATTTCGGGAAGACCTAGGAATTTACTATCAGCGGCAAGAGGGAGCCTTCAAAAACTTGAGCGACGAGGACCTCGAAGAGCAAGGGATAACGGAATCGCACGCCATCGAACTGACCCCTCTTGCTCGAACATTTCTAGTAAGCGATGGAGAGGTCGGCAAGCTTAGTCGCTTCAGAGAGGTTTTCGAAGAGGACCGAAACTACGACCAGGTGTTCAACCAGAATCGGCTGCGTGCTGACTCTCGGAAGATAGTTCTTTGCTATAAGATCCAGTTTCGTCTCCGTCGCTTGGTAAACGACATTGTCGATATAGGGCCCAATAGGTACGTCTACGTCCAGCGTGCAAGGAACCTACTTTGGGCGCTGCTCTGTCAAGCAGTGATGAACGATCCGAAGCTGGATGATCGTGCGGTTGGTCGGGACCTCCGTTTACCCGCACAATTTACGGACTGGCTATCGACACTGGCCACTACTAGATGCCGATTGGCAATGTCCCCCCGAATGTTGAAATTTGAATAGGTAGCGGCGGCTCCCGGCCGGCCTGAGAATGGGTCGTGCCAACAACACCGTCCCCGAGGGGGAAAGGAGCCGCCGATGAGGAACAGAG
>Ga0074044_10001723_pt1 | contig 19546 bp, 17 predicted proteins | sample BogForMeECP23OM1_FD_94443 | JGI IMG/M metagenome (GOLD analysis project Ga0074044, IMG submission 94443) | Bog forest soil microbial communities from Calvert Island, British Columbia, Canada - Bog Forest MetaG ECP23OM1 | ecosystem: Environmental > Terrestrial > Soil > Wetlands ...
CGCCGGTTTTCAGGCAGCCGATACCATGGGCGTGTTCTTCAGTTCTTCGCGACTGGTACCCAACTGCTTGAGCAAAGGCAGTGCGGCGCGGGTGAAGAATAGCCGTGCGCTGATTCCGCCGCCGCCAATCCTCAAGTTTTCCAGGTAGTTGGGAATGAGCCCTTCGCCGGGCATCTTGAAGTTCTCGAGCACGTACGAGAGGTCGGAGAGAGTTCCGCCCCGGTCTTCGGCAAGGTCAAGCGCGACTATCTTACGATAGAAGCCGGCATGAGCGGCCTCGTCGCGGCTGACGAAATAGAATATCGCTTCGAGGGTTTTGTCGTTCTCGAGCGCGGCGTGGTCTTTCTGCGTTTTGTAAGCGAGATAGGTGGCGGCTTCCTGTAGGGAGGCGTAACAGCACATCTGACGCTGGGTTTGGAAAGGCAACTTCCACGATCGGGAGAACAGGTCATTCTCGAATTTGTCAAACTGAGCTTGGCTGCGAAGTCCCGAGCGAATCAGATACTCGCGAAATACCAGGCTGTGTCGCGATTCCTCGTAGCTCCAGGCGGCCTGAAACCACGCCATTCCGAACACCGACCGCGTCAAGTCCACGCCGGCGGCGTTGTAGTCAGGGAGACACATCTCCTCGGCGCAATAGGTTTCAATTCGAATCGCGCGCTTTTCGCTGTTGGTATCGACCGAAAGTCTGTCCCATGGGACGTCGTCGAAGAGATTCCAGCGGCGCTTTCGCTCCGCGATCTCAAAAAACTCCATGTAAGCGCGGTAAAACTTATCCTTTTGTCTCATTGTTGGCTGGTCTCTATCGGAAACGTTAGCATGTGCTTCAGGGAACCACCAATGGACATTTGCTAATGTTTGTTCTTGTGGGGAAAAATACTGACCGGCTGCAATTGGCGCCTGCCGCCAATAGAGGAATCGCGTCAAACTGACGAAATTAGGTTGCCTGCAGGCCGCTTGCCAAGGTCGCCTGAGAGTTCGAAATGACTGCGCTCCGCCATCCAGTCTGGCATGTTTCCCTACTTACTGGAGAAGTGACAAAATCGACGCGTGGGGCGCGATTCACGCGCGGTCGTGGACCCGGAGAATACCAACGGCCGCGGCTGACGGCAAAAATCGATCAAAATTCTCTGTTCGCGATTTCGGCGTGTCCATCTGCGAACCGACCGACATCTTGCGGGGAACCACGTACTTGGGAAGAACGCCTAGCGCAAGCAACTCTGCCCGCGTGAGTCTATCGGGCGCCCATGGCGCGAAGCCATTCGCACGCCGCGTCCATCATCGACTTGACCGCGTCGCGAGTGTCGGGCATTGCCTCGAACCAGCAAACATGGCCGAGGCGTTCGCTCCAATGGCGGTTGTATCCGCGATCGATGAGCGCCAGGCATCGCGCGATGATTCGATCGCCGTCGCGTGCGACAAACGGCTTGATCGTGCGTTCGTGATTGAAGGGGCTCTCGGCGCGCAGGACCGGCAGCATGAGAGGGATTCTCGCCGGCCATCGCGCGCTGCGATGCTGATACACCTGGTCCTCGAACAGAAGGAACTCCATCGAAGCGTCGTGACCTTCGGGACTTTCGATGCGAATTGTCATGGGCGTTCCTCCTGCGGAGAGCGTGTCTTCACCCGGGATTTCCTTTTGAATCCTGATTCAGACTCGCACCAATTCCAGGCCGTCTTCAACGCAGAATTTCGCGACCTGAGCGTTTTCGAAGCCGCACTTGCCGCACCGCCGTCCAAATGGCGCCGCGCATTTGTTGCAGAACTTGAGGCCCGCTGGATTGTTTGCTCCGCATTTCGTGCAACGCATGTTTTTTCCCCGCCGCCTCTACCCGTTCAACTCCTCGAGCAGCGCCTTCGCGTCCTTCAGATCTGCAGTGTCGAATCCCTCAGTGAACCAGTTGTAGATTTCGGCGATCATCGCGCGCGCTTCGTCGCGACGGCCGGTATCGCGCAGCAACCTCGCGAGACTCATGGTGGCGCGCAGTTCGTACAACTTCGCGCTCTGGCGGCGGGCGACTTCAATAGCTGCTCGGAACCATTTTTCTGCTGCGAGTTTGTCCGATACACCCCGCATCATCGAAAGCTCACCCTTGAGCCGGTAAACGTCAGCCTCATCCTCACGGTTGCCAGTACTCTGCACGCGTTCCAGCATCTGATCGACCAGCTCGCCGGCCTCGCTTGAGCGGCCGGCCCGAACGTATTCCTCAGCCAATGGGAAGAGGCACCAGGTGGGAATCACGACGCCCTTTGACTCGGCCGCCTTGATACCTCCGCGCATCTCGGCGATGCCTTCCTCGACTTGCCCTTGGTAGCTCAGCGCCCAGCCTTTAATGATGGTCGCCATCCAGACCTCCCTCCCCAATCCATGCTCAATCGAAGTCTCGATACATATCCTTGAATGCTCCAGTGCCGACTGTGGAGACCGGCACCAATGGTCAAACCTGCTGGCAATATTGAAGGCGGTCGCAGTCGGATCCGGCAGGCCGAGACCTCGAACCCAAGCGAGTGTTTCTTCGCGCCGCTTGATCGCCTGGTCGCCGAACCCAAGCATCAGCAGCACCGATGCGAGAATCGAACGGCCCACCACCAGATTCTGGAGCGCTGGCCCGCGAAGATCGGCGAATCCTGGTGAGACCAGTGGCTCCAGGCAGTGCCGCGCACCCGCGTAGTCTCCGATCCAAAGCAGGACCTCGCCGAGAGCGCCGCCGGCCAGCGCTGAATTGACGGGATCGCTTGAGCGCCCGGCGAGCGCCATTTGCTCTTCGGCCAGATGCCTGGCTTCCTCCAGTTCCAGTCTGAACAGACTCGACCATCGTAGTCCGTCCAACATGAGAAATAGCTGAGCGTCGTCACCGATCAGCGTGCAAAGCTCTCGCGCGCGGTTGAACGAGAGTATCGCCTCCGGCGCCACCAGTCCGGTGGTCGCCTGGATCAACTGGCCCTTGGCGATCTGAAGGCGGAGTTCAGCGCGCGAACGTTCGGGACTTTCGGGAAGCGTGCGGACTCGCTCCAGCCCGGCGTCGAGATAAGCCTCGGCCTCGGAGTAGGCCGCACGCTGGGCTGCCTGTTCGCCAGCGCGGCACAGGTACTCCACCGCCTTCGCCACGTTCTCGCTTTGGCGATAGTGACGCACCAAGTCGGCCAGATGATCATCGAGCGATGACGCGTACAGCGATTCTATCGCTCGCGCGGTGCGCTCATGGAGCATTTTGCGGCGCTCGCTCAGGATCGAGTTGTAGGCGACCTCTTGGGTCAGCGCGTGCTTGAAAACGTACTCGACGTCGCCGGCGGCAGGCTGCTCGTAGATGAACTCGGCAAGCTGCAGATCGTGCAACAAACGGTTCAGTTCCTCTTCCGATTTAGTGACCACACTCCGCAAGAGGCCAAACCCGAATTCTCTTCCGAACACTGCCAGCGTCTGCAACAGTTCCTTCCCATCGGCCGGCAGACCGTCGATGCGCGCGGCCAGGATGCCCTGCACCGTGGGCGGAATTTTCAGCTCGCCCAGAGCCTTGGTGAGCCTGACCGTTCCGTTCCGGACCAGCGCTCCCTCGTCGAGCAGCACCTGCACCATCTCTTCCATGAAGAACGGATTGCCTTCGGTGCGCTCGATGATCAGGCGCTTGAGCGGCCGCACTTCGGCCCCGTCGCCGACCAGCACGGTCAGGACCTCGTCCGCGCCTTCCTTGCCGAGTGGATCGAGCCGCAATTGCGTGTAGTAGGTCTTGCTATTCCACTGATGCGAGTATTCGGGCCGATAGTTGACCAGCAGCAGGAGCTTGGCCGTACCGATCGAATCGGCAAGCAGATTGAGCAGCGCCTGCGTCTCCTCGTCGATCCAGTGCAAGTCCTCGAAGATGACCATCAGCGGCTGGTTGAGCGATTCGCGCAGCAGGATGCGCTTGATCGCGTCGAGCGTGCGCCGCTTACGAATCTGTGCATCCATTTGCGCAAGCGGGTTGTCACCTTCGACGATTCCAAGCAAACCAAAGAGATACGGGATTGTGTCCTCGAGCGAGCGATCCAGCGTGAGTACCTTGCCGTTGACCCTCTCGCGCCGCTTGCGGGCGTCTTCTTCGGACGAAATCTCAAAGTACGAGTGCAGTAAGTTGATCACCGGCAGGAATGCAGAAGCCTTGCCGTGCGAGACTGAGAACGTCTCCAGCACCATCCAGCCGGATTGCGAGACAGCCTTGAACTCGAATAACAGGCGCGACTTGCCGACTCCGGCCTCGGCCATCGCGGCGACGATCTGCCCGTGACCGGCCTTGGCCTGCTCCGCGGCAGCCTTCATCGCATCCATCTCGCGACTACGCCCGACGAACTTGGTGTAACCGCGTCCGGCCGAGCGTTGCAGCCGCGTGCGCAGCGGGCCGAGGCCCGTCACCTCGTAAACATTGACCGGTTCCGTCACACCCTTGACCCTGGTCGGGCCCAGAGCCTTCAGCGCGAAGTACCCCTCGACGAGCTTCTGCGTGTTCTCACTGACCGCGATCGAACCCGCCGGCGCCAGCACCTGCATCCTCGAGGCGAGATTGGTCGTATGACCAATCGGGGTGTACTCGGTGTGAGTCTCGCCGGTCTTGATCGATCGCACCACCACTTCGCCGGTGTTGACACCCACCCGCACCTCGATCGGCGCATTGCCAGCCTCGCGCAATCGCGTCGAATATTGCTTCAGTTCCCCCTGCATCCTGAGCGCGGCGTGGAGCGCGCGTTGGGGATGGTCTTCATGTGCGACCGGCGCGCCGAATAGCGCGAAGATGCCATCTCCAGTGGACTGCACGACGTAACCGTCGTAGCGATGGACCGCATCCATCATCAGCTGGAGCGCGGGATCGATGATGCGTCGTGCTTCTTCGGGATCCAGATCCTCCTCCAGCGCCGTCGATCCCTTAATGTCCGCGAACAGCGCGGTGACCATCTTGCGCTCGCCGTCCGCCACCGTCGAAGCACCAAGCTGTTCGGGCGCGATTCGAACATTGGCGGCTGCCGATTCAATCTGAGATGAACGCTTGGCGGCAGGTGCCGAGTTGACGGCGAGCGCACTGCCGCAATTCTCGCAAAACGCCGATGACGGGGCGTTCTCCGCGCCGCACTTCGGGCAGCGACCGGATAGCGGACTGCCGCACGCAGCGCAGAACTTCCTACCCGTCGTGCTTTCGGTCCCGCACTTCGTGCAGTGCATCGCGACTACCTTCCCGCAGGCGGATGGCAAAGTATCGCGACTGGACGGGCTAATTGAAAGACGCGAACCTGGGCGAACGCCGCCTCGTGCAATTCCGAAGAGAAAGAATTGAGTTGCTGACTGCTCACTAGGGAGGCGGAGACTCGGACTCCAAACCTTCGTCTAATGTCCGAGATCAAGAAATTCCGCGCGTTATCCTAGCGAAAGAAGGGAACCGGAGAGAGCCGAAACAGAGCCGAATTCCAGACGGACAGATTCTCTCCAGCACGGATGCTTTTGTTCGTGTGTGTGGCGAATTGCTGATTCTGGCGAAATCAGTAATTCGCCACACACAGGTAATAGCAGCATTGGTTCGGTTTTCCCGGATGAAAAAAAGTGCAGTGCGCGACTCCGCACGTGTGCGCGCGTGAAGGCCGAGAGGACGGACGGAAAGTTTGTGGTAGAGTTGGATGTACACTATCGGTTGACGCGCCGCGCGGGGGGATGAGCAATCATGAAAGTACCGAAAACGACGGTGGTCGCGATGGCATCTTTGGGGAGGAAAAACCGAGTCGCTTCGGTAATCTTTGTAGTACTCGCTCTACTTCTGGCATCGCTCGCCGTCTGCGCGCCGGCCGCCCGCGCCCAGTCCTGGGGCGAGGTGGTGCTGCATTCCTTCGCTGGAACCGACGGCGAGATTCCTGACGCCAGCCTGATCCAAGGCGGCGACGGCAACTTCTATGGCACCACTGATGGCGCCGGCGCAGATGTCGGCGGGACGAATGCCAACGGGACAGTGTTCAAGATCACGCCTTCCGGCACGCTGACCACCCTTTACTCGTTCTGCAGCCAGGCCAATTGCACCGACGGTGCGCATCCTGAAGCCCGCCTGATCCAAGGCAGCGACGGCAACTTCTATGGCACCACTCGGTGCGGCGGCGCAAATGTCCACGTCGGGGCGGATCCCTGCTGGACCAATCCGGGCGGAATGAATCCCGGCGGGACGGTGTTCAAGATCACGCCTTCCGGCACGCTGACCAACCTTTACTCGTTCTGCAGCGTGGTCGACCTTAGCAATGGCCTTTGCACCGACGGCGCGTGGCCTGTCGCCGGCCTGATCCAAGGCAGCGACGGCAACTTCTATGGCACCACTTCCGCAGGCGGCGCGAATCCGAATGGTGTCAAGAACGTTCCCGGTACTCCGAACGTTCCCGGCACCGGTACTCCGAACGGTCGCGGCACGGTGTTCAGGCTCACACCTTCCGGCACGCTGACCAGCCTTTACTCGTTTTGCAGCCAGGCCGATTGCATCGACGGTGAGAAGCCTCTTGCACGCCTGATCCAAGGCAGCGACGGCAACTTCTATGGCACCACTGAGAGCGGCGGCGGCGCAAAACGCGGCGGCACGGTGTTCAAGATCACGCCTTCCGGCACGCTGACCACGCTTTATTCGTTCTGCAGTCAGGCCGATTGCACCGACGGCGCCTCGCCTAACGGCGTGATCCAAGGCGGCGACGGCAACTTCTATGGCACCACTACGGACGGCGGCGCAAATCGCATCGGCGGCACGGTGTTCAAGATCACGCCTTCCGGCACGCTGACCACCCTTTACTCGTTCTGCCCCGATTGCAGCGACGGCGCCTCGCCTAACGGCGTTATCCAAGGCGGCGACGGCAACTTCTATGGCACCACTACCGGAGGACCCGGGAATGAAGTCAGCACGGTGTTCAAGCTCACGCCTTCCGGCAAGCTGACCACCCTTTACTCGTTCTGCAGCCAAAGGGGCACATGCACATGCACCGACGGCGACGGGCCTAACGACTTGATCCAGGGCAGCGACGGCAACTTCTATGGCACTACTTCTGTAGGCGGCGCGAATGGCTACGAATACGAGGGCGGCGCGAAAGGCTACGGCACGGTGTTCAAAGTGGGCGCGTCGCTTCCGACGCCGACGAACACACCGACAGCCACCTCAACGCCGGGACACATCACGGTGATCCCGAATGAGAGTGCCTGCGACGTTTCAAAGGCGAAGGCGGACGATTTGGTCGCCCTTTCATCCTTAAGCGATTCGAATTCTCCGAGTGTCAAATGCACCGTCGAGGGCCTGAGCCCGGCCTCCTATTACTGCGACGAGAAGACTCAGATTGTACGAGACGAAATGCTCGGGCAAGGACGGCGTTTGATCGTCAGGCGCACCTACACCCGGAAATCGCCTGCTGAGGATCAAGTCTTTGTATTCGGCTGCGCTTTTGGCAGAGTGGTTCGAATGTTGGATGCCGGAGGCGGCGGCGAGGTGAAAATCGAGCACGCCGATCCGAACAAAGTGATCTTTCTAGGACCGCCTCCGCCGCCAGGAACCAACGGTCCCGGCGGAAGACAGACCCTTGATTGGGACGCGAAGATGCAGAGCTATGCACCTGATGACGGCCTGCCGCCTTTGGCCAACACCCTGCCCTGCGCCGAGCTGAAAACCGCGAAGGCAAACGACCTTATAATTCTCGCTAACCACGAATTCAACGGCGAGTACGGGGGCTTTCCATTCACGCACGGGGTGGGATGTTACGACCATGATGATTGGAAGGTGACGTTGGACAAAGACCGCATGATCAGCGCGAACCGCCGCGAGATTTTCTTCGACTCCGATCATCTAACGGGTACAGGGACATGGGGGTACTCATACGTCTTCGGCTGCGTCGCCGGGCAAGTTCGATTGGTGTTCGGCACGGCGTCGTTGCGCGGCGCAGTGACGTCTGCTTGCGACGAGCAGGCGCCGTCCGAGTCCGGCCAACCAGACTCACAGGCGCAATCAGCTCAAAGTCCTCAACAACCGTCCGCATCGCCGACCTCGGGCTATAACTGTGGGAGTTGGGAAGACTCGAAATCAGATCAGCTCACCTTTATTGACGCTGCATGGGCCTCAGGCGAACACTACTGCAGCGCCTGTGGTGCATCAGGCGAAGAGGTCATGACGTTCAAATGGAGGCCCGAGCTGCAGAATTACCTCCTGACCAGCGTGCACTACAGGCCGAGCAGAGACTGAACGGCGCGTTCATTCTCTGTGGCATTACAGCTTCAAATCGGCGCTGCGAATAGCACGCGAAATACAGCCGTGCGGCTCGTCGATTCACCCATGCCGAATGGCTGCGTATCAGAAATTCTGGTAATCTAAGCTCAAAACCTGGTTTGCGTTGCGGCAGCCGTCTGTCGGAACCTGTGTGTGGCGAATTGCTGATTTCTGGGGAAAATCAGTAATTCGCCACACACACGCCGGTTCATTCCTCGAAGGAATCCGCAGCGAGCGTTGTGAGTTGACATAGCGGGCGCGACGTGCGAAGAATTTGCCGCTCGCTACAATATCGGAGGTCGGTGAATCATGAGGCGTGTAATCGTTTCGACGGTTCTTTGCGTATTGCTGATCAGCCCGATTGCGGGCATTTGCCATGCTGTATGCAGTGACACTCTGAACAATACTTCCTGGCAGTGCAATTCCTCATGCCAGTTCGAAGGGACGGGTTCTGAATGTATGGAGTTTTTCAGCTCAGGCCCGTCAAACAAGTTCAATCAGTTTATCTCAACTTTTTCGTTCGACTCCGGATGCGTTTGCACGGCGACAGGGAGCGAGAAGTCGCCAAAATTCGATCAGTCAAACAAGCAATTCCAATGCGTAGAGGAGCTTGACGGAACGGCCTTTGTCGGAAAGTTTTCGTCCAAGACCCTGACTGGGCAATACTTCGACACGACGGGCGATCAGTGCATTTATTCCTGCACGAAGCGACCAGGTCCGACTTGCTGAGACGCTGAAATGACTCTCTCGGCTGCGATGAATGGCGTGAGTGTGGCGAATTGATGATTCCGGCAGCATCAGTAATTCGCCACAGACAGGTCCGGTAACATCTGGATTGCGAACGGCACCGCGGGTTCAAACAACGTAATAGAGCTCCTCGCGTCTACAGGTTATGCGAAGCAGAAGACCTTCGATGTGTCCGGCAACGCATACGGAATTGCCGTGGACAGTCGCAGCAACGTTTGGGTTACCGGAAGTTTTCTACAGTACAATGTAGTCGAACTGTCGCACAATTCCGGCGTCGCGCGCAAATTGCGGATTCCGGGTCGAGCGCTAGGTATCGCTTTTGACCCAGACGATAACCTGTGGGTCGCCGATTTTCAGCACACCGAGTCCAATCTGATCCAATTTCTGGCCGGATCCGATTATCGTGAGACCCACCGATACTCGGTCAAGGGGAGCCCGTTCGCGCTGGCTTTCGACAAATCCGGAAATCTCTGGGCAGCGGTCGCAGGATGCCCTCGGGACCGGATCGCGCAGTTGCTCAAATCAAGCGACTACGCGAACGAGATTGCCTATCCGGTCAGCGGGCGCCCTTACGGAGTCGCAGTTGATGCGAGAGGAAATGTGTGGGCGGCTGTCGCTTCGGAGCCGAAGTCTGAGGTGAGGGAGTTTGCTCGGTCCGCCGGATATTCTCAGACGCTAGCGTTCGAGATTCCTGGCTATAGCACTTTCGCTGTGGACAGTACGGGCAACGTCTGGGTTCAATCTTTCGATTACGTCGAGACCGACGCACTTACCGGCGTCCGGCGATACGCGGCGGCGTGGTACCGGTGACGAGTGCAAGACCGCCTTCTGAATAATCACTTCCGTACGCGAATGGACCGTACGGTCGAAAACGGACCCAGTTGTCCGCAATCCGGACTGAGATTTATCCGAAACCGCAATGCTTCTGACGATAACAGCCAGTTTCTCTCCGGCGACTGATCTCGGCTATTTGTTGCACAAGAATCCGTCCCGCGCGCAATCGATGGATCTCGGGTTCGGTAAGGCGCACGTGTTCTATCCGGACATCAACCCGGAGCGCTGCACTGCTGCGCTGCTACTTGAAGTAGATCCGATCGGACTTGTGCGAAACCGCAGCGGTCCGGCTGGTGCGGATCGCAAGCTCGAAGAATACGTGAACGACCGTCCATACGTGGCGTCGTCTTTCTTGAGCGTTGCGATCGCGCGTGTCTTCGCATCAGCGATGGCGGGGACCAGCAAAGAGCGTCCCGAATTGGCGGCACGGGAACTGCCGCTCGAGGCAGGTCTGGCGGCGCTGCCTTGCCGCGGCGGGGAAGCACTGTTGCGCCGGCTTTTCGAGCCGCTCGGCTACAGGCTTGACGCCACGCAGGCACCGCTTGATGAATTGCATCCCGAATGGGGCATGAGCCCTTACTTCAGCGTGACGTTAAGGGCAAATCGGCGGCTCGCTGATCTTCTAACGCATATCTACGTTCTCGTTCCGGTGCTGGACGACGACAAACATTATTGGGTCGGCGATGACGAGGTCGAAAAGCTGCTTCGCCGCGGCGAAGGATGGCTGGATTCGCATCCCGAACGCGAGCTGATCGTGCGCCGCTACCTGCGCCATCAGCGAAGCCTGGCTCGTGCCGCGCTTGAACGATTGACGACTGAGGAGGAACCAGAAGCCGACATGCTCGCAGTGGAGCATGCGGCTGAAGAGCAGCTATTGGAAGGCCGGATACGGCTCGGCGAGCAACGGATCGGCGCTGTGCTAGCGGTGCTGAAGCAGTCGGCCGCTCAACGGGTGCTCGATCTCGGATGCGGCGAGGGTCATCTATTGGCCGCACTCCTGAAAGAACAGCCCTTTGACGAAGTCGTCGGGATGGACGTTTCCCATCGGTCGCTTGAACGCGCCTCAGACCGCCTACGACTCGAACGTATGCCGGAGCGGCAACGCGAGCGCGTGCGCCTGATTCACGGGTCGCTGATGTATCGCGACCGCCGTCTGGAAGGTTATGATGCCGCCGCGCTGATTGAGGTGATCGAACATCTTGATCCGCCGCGCCTGCGCGCGATGGAGCGCAACGTATTCGAGTTCGCGCGGCCTCGAACCGTAGTCGTCACGACACCGAATAGTGAGTACAACGTTAGGTTCGAGGGTCTGCCCGCAGGCCGCTTTCGTCATCGTGACCATCGCTTCGAATGGACGCGCGCCGAATTCGAGCGATGGGCTCGCGGTATCGGAGAACGTTTCGGCTACGAATCGCGGTTCCTGCCGATCGGGAACGAAGACGCGACGGTGGGTGCGCCGACGCAGATGGCGGTCTTCAGCCGGTGAATATCACCATTCCTGAGCTCTCGCTGGTGGTGTTGATTGGACCGTCCGGCTCCGGCAAGTCGACCTTCGCGCGGCGGGTCTTCCTGCCTACCGAAGTCATTTCGTCGGACTTCTGCCGCGGGCTTGTAAGCGACGACGAGAACGATCAATCGGCGACTGTCGAGGCATTCGAGGTGCTGCACTTCATCGCCGCCAAGCGGCTGCAGGCAGGACGCCTCACGGTAGTTGACGCGACCAACGTAAAGCCCGAGTCGCGCAAGCCGCTGATCGCGCTCGCTCGCCAATATCACTGCATCCCGGTGGCAATCGTGCTCAACATTCCGGAGCGAACCTGCGCCGAGCGCAATTCCTCGCGGCCCGATCGCAATTTCTCGAGCCATGTGATCCGCCAGCATGTGCAGGAGATGCGCCGCTCGCTGAGGCGGCTCGACCGCGAGGGCTTCCGTCACGTCCACATCCTGGATTCGCCCGACGCAATCGAAACGGCGACGGTCGAACGGCAGCCACTTTGGTGCGATCGCAAGAGCGATCACGGCCCCTTCGACATCATCGGCGACATTCACGGCTGTCGGGTTGAACTGGAGACACTGCTGGAGAAGCTGGGGTATGACCCCGCGACTCGCCGTCATCCTAATGGGCGCAAGGTGGTCTTCCTCGGCGACCTGGTCGATCGCGGTCCCGACATTCCGGGGGTGTTGCGGATAGCGATGGAGATGGTCGAGACGGGGAACGCAATCTGTGTCCCTGGCAATCATGAGATGAAGCTGCTGCGCAAGCTGCGCGGACGCGACGTGCAAATCACGCACGGCCTTGCCGAGTCATTGGCGCAACTGGAACGAGAACCTGTGGATTTTGTCGAAGGCGCCGCAAAGTTCATCGACGGTCTGGTCTCGCATTACGTTTTGGATGGTGGGCGGCTGGTCGTCGCGCATGCCGGCATGAAGGCGGCGATGCAGGGGCGGGGCTCGGGCAGGGTCCGCGAGTTCGCATTGTTCGGCGAGACCACCGGCGAGACCGACGAATTCGGACTCCCTATTCGATATAACTGGGCGGCGGAATATCGCGGCAACGCGCTCGTTGTCTACGGGCACACGCCGGTGCCGGAAGCGGAATGGCTCAATGGCACGATAGACATTGATACCGGATGCGTTTTCGGCGGGAAGCTCACCGCGTTGCGCTATCCCGAGAAAGAACTCGTGTCGGTGCCGGCGGCGCGCATCTGGTGCGAGCCGGCGCGTCCATTCCTCGAACCCGGAGATGCGGCGTCGGCACTCACTGCGCAGCAGCTTCACGACGATGTCCTCGATATGGAGGACGTCAGCGGAAAACGCATCGTCGGCACGCGGCTCTATCGCAACGTAACGATCCGGGAAGAGAACGCAGCGGCGGCGCTCGAGGTGATGAGTCGATTTGCGGCCGATCCCAAGTGGCTGATCTACTTGCCACCCACGATGGCGCCGGCGGATACGTCCGACGCGCCCGGATTGCTTGAGCATCCGGCCCAGGCGTTCGCGTACTACCGGCATGAGGGAGTGCCGCGCGTCATTTGCGAAGAGAAGCACATGGGCTCGCGCGCGGTGCTGATCGTTTGCCGTGACGAGGACGCAGCGCGGCGCCGGTTCGGCATCACCGATGGTGATTTCGGCGTCTGCTATACGCGCACTGGCCGCCGCTTCTTCGACTCCCCTCAAATCGATCGCGAATTTCTCTCCCGCGTCCGCTCGGCGATGGAACACGCCCGTTTGTTCGAAGAACTTGATACTGAGTGGCTGTGCCTGGATTGCGAGTTGATGCCGTGGTCGGCCAAGGCGCAAGAGCTGATCACTTCGCAGTACGCGGCCGTCGGCGCTGCCGCCGGCCTCGCTCTGCCGGAGGCCATCGTCGCTCTCGAACGAGCCGAGGCGGGAGCCGACGTGAAGGACCTTCTCGAGCGTACGCAGGAGCGCGCACGGCTTGCAAAGCTGTATGTCGATTCATATCGGCGCTACTGCTGGCCGGTCGGCTCGGTCGGCGACCTGAAGCTGGCTCCTTTCCACTTGCTGGCCAGTGAGCGCGGCGTGCACGTCGACAAGGATCACGGATGGCATCTGGCGATGCTCGCTAAGCTTTGCGACGGCGGCGATCCGATCCTCCTCGCGACGCCGTATCTGACTGTCGATCTCACAGACCCGAACTCAGAGGCGGATGGCGTGCGATGGTGGGAAAGGCTGACGAGCCGTGGCGGCGAAGGGATGGTGGTAAAGCCGATGGAGTTTCTCGCGCGCGGCAGGCGTGGACTTGTGCAGCCAGCACTCAAGTGCCGCGGCAAGGAATACCTCAGGATCATCTATGGCCCTGAATATACGGTGCCTGAGAATCTGTGCCGGCTGCGTTCGCGCGGACTTTCCGTCAAGCGATCGTTGGCGCTCCGCGAGTTTGCCCTCGGAATCGAGGGCTTGGAGCGATTCGTCCGAAATGAACCGCTCAGACGCATACACGAATGCGCCTTCGGCGTGCTCGCCTTGGAAAGCGAACCGGTAGATCCGCGACTTTAGGAAACACGCGCAGACGGCCGGCCCTGCGCGGTGCCGATGCCGAACACCAAAGACCGATCTAATGATCGTCGTGCTCTCGCAGAACAAGCGCTTCTGGAATCTCTACAATTCGGCAGTTGTGAAGGCGAACAAGAGAAGTTGGACGCTGTGTGTGGCGAATTGTTGTTCTGCGTGTAAATTCAGTAATTCGCCACATACAGGTTATCGGGCCGGTTCCTTTTTTTCGATTCCAGCACCTGCTAAAACGCAAGCATGAAGCTACGCCACGCAGCCGCGCTCGTATTGATCTACTGGATGCTGATGATGCCACCGTTCACTTACGATAATTCAGGGAACATTGCTGGGGTTGATAAATCAGCACCCATGGTGCGCTGGCATCTCGTCACTACGGATACGTATTCGAGCATTGATGACTGCCAAACTGCACAAAATGCGTGGGGTCGAGCTACCCAAGACAAAATGGACGGACTAACAAGCCAAGGCGTTCGGATACGCAATCGGGACAAATCGGCAAGAATCGGAGCTGCCGCACTCTCCAGATGCGTCGCCAGCAATGATCCACGCCTCAACGGAAATTAGAACACCAGCTATTTCCCAAACCGAACCAGTGCCCCGGAACTCTCAGAATGCGTTGACCCGAAGAACCGGATCGATTCCGAGCGCCTCGCGATGAATTGGGACGACTGTCGCCTCACCGAATGCCAGCGCGCTCCAAGCGGAGGCTCCGTCCAGGATCTGATTTCGAACCCGCTCCGGAATTGCCAGAATCTCCGACCGATTGGGCAAACATCTCACATGAGCCGGAACCTCGAGGCATCTGATCAGCTGCAGATGGATGTGTGTGGCGAATTGCTGATTTCCCCAGAATCAGCAATTCGCCACACACAGGACGCGCAGACGTACCAGTCTTTGATTGCATATCTTGATTTCCGCTTGAAACAAATTCAAAAGAGCAGCGAAGGATGAAGCCCCGCCACGCAGCCGCAATGACGCATTGCCCCAACTGCGGAGCGAGAATCGTTCCCACACCGAAGGAACTGCGGCAATGGCGACAGGCTGCCGATCTGACTCAGCGCCAGATGGCAAGGCGTCTCAAGATTAGCTCAGCGTACATTTCCTATTTGGAAAGGGGAGCACGATCACCGAGCGCCGCTCTGATCGCGCGCTACTGGAAATTCATGCCGCAATAAATCTCCGCCACGCTCCTGCGCTCGCGACTTGTGTGCGACATTTGCGCGATACGCGCGCACGAACAGAATTACATCGAGTGCGAGCAGAAGAGTGATAATGATTGCTGTCAGCATTAGCCGTACATACTCGTAGTCAAACTTCTAGCAAATCGCTGCGCGATCGTCTATATCTGTTAGTTAGCGTGCGCTAACGCGAGGTGAACGATGCCATGATCAGCGATCTCATGACGAGTGCCGAAGTAGCCCAGTATTTACAGGTTAATCGGAGCACACTCTACAAACTGATTCGCCGGGGTCAAATTCCGGTTTTCAAGATCGGTGCTGACTACCGTTTTAACAGGGATGCAATCGAAAAGTTGATTACCGACCGAGAAGAGAAGGGCCGACCCGGAAATCTGCGTCGTCCGCGTTCGTCCGGCATAGTCCCGCTCCGTCCGGATGATTTAGGGCACTGCGCTCCCCTCACTCGGGACACTCACTGCGATTTAGGACAGCGCCTGCTCCTGGCGCAAAGACGCGAATGAAGTCCCGTCACGCTGCCGCGCTCGCGCTTGTGGGCTGGTATCTCTTGGTGCCCCCGAACAAGAAAGACGATGCGCCGCTCCGTGAATGGATCGCTTCGCGTTCTTATAATTCAGCACAAGCCTGCCAATCTGCTCAGAGTAAATACCGAGACCAATCCGTCGCAAGACTTAAACAATATGACAGCATGACTGACGAGCAGCGAAGTAACCTTCTACATAACCAAAAGGCTCTTGACCAAGAAATGGCCGACAGCGACAGTTTCCACGCGGCTTTTCATTCAGCCTGTATCGCGTCAGACGATTCGCGCCTAGCCAAATGACGCCACTTCACTTTTGAAAAGACGCCTGCGCCTAACAAAAACTCCGAAAGTGGCGAAAAGTCTAGAGTTTTGAGATTCAAAGCCATGATGTCGCCAGCATCGGCCGTTCCGAAGGACCTTCTAGCCAGCCAGGCAAGATCGGCGGATCTTTGGTGAATCCAGCCGAATCGTCGCTTCTCAAAACCTGGTTTGCGCCGCGGCAGCCGTCTGTCGGAACCAGTTCAGCACGCCCCGCAGGCTATGCGAGGCCGTCTAGATTTGCGAAGGAATTCGGGCCGGACCTAGTTCTGAGAAGGGACAGCCGGTGGCGTCAATCCGCGGATAACAGAGACTTAAGTACCATCTCTGCCGCATTGGCTGGCGGGCGCCGCCTGCGACGAAGTTTGACATCGATCGCGGGTGCGTATTCGAGGAGCAGAGCCTGGAATTTTTGATCGCCCATAGCCGCCTTGTTCACAATCTGCATGAATATGACCTGCACTCTAGAGAATACGCGCTGCTGCCCGTTCTCAGTCAAGGAAACTTCTTCTTCGAGCAGGTGCATGGTAAGCACTCTGAAGCTCCTCGGAGCTATGGGGCGTCCGGCCGGATTTCCGGAATGCCCCTTTTGAAAACGCGTGTGCGTAGGTGGTCTACGGTATCCAACCTGGTAGGTCTGCCCCTGACTTCCTTCGCCCGTTCGCGGCTGATCGATCGGTAGAGCGGGCGTCGATGCGGTCTTATCCTTAAGCTTACTTGCCGCGAATACTTCCGGCTTGTAGTAGTCACCCAATAGCGCGCGACGAATCGCCTCACCGGTCTCCGCCGAAAGCCCTCGCTGCTCGTGTTTCGGCTCGTTCAGCTGGCGGTCCAGCCCCGCGTATCTGAGCAGCAAGCGAGTCGAAGCGTAATCGCCCCGCATGGCTTGATTGATGATTTGGGTGACTATGACCCGAAGCTTTGTGGCCTTAATTTCATGCCCGTTCTGTTTGACGAGCACCGACGCCAGCAGGGCTTGTTTGAGAAGGGTTGCGGAGTTCTTCGTGCCGCGTCGCTTTCCCTGCGGATTGCCGGATTGCCCCTTCTTGAACCGGGAATGCTTGGGAGGTTTGCGGTACCCTACCTCGTAATCGTCGTCGTTCCCGGACGGGAGGTCGTCGTCGAAGAATCCCATTCCCTCACCTCAGTGTCGGTCTCCGCGAACGATCGGCCTGTTTCTGCGTGACGTGCGGTCTGGCGCGTGTACGCCTGCCACCTCCTCACAATGACATCGACGTATATTGGGTCGAGTTCGAGCCCGTAACACCGCCTGCCAGTACGTTCTGCGGCAATCACGGTGGTGCCCGACCCGAGAAACCCGTCCAACACCACGTCGCGCCTTTCCGTACAATCCATGATTGCGTCCGCAACTAGCGCCGCCGGTTTCACTGTCGGGTGCAACGCGAGCAGATTGCCCTCGTCTCCCGAACGAGAGAAGGAACTGGCGCATTGATAGTTCCACACATTGCTGCGATTGCGGCCGTACTGCCCGAGCTGGACATTGTTGCGATGTGAACCACGGCCAGACTTGAAGACAAACACGAACTCATGCTGGCTTCTGTAGAAGGAACCCATCCCGGCGGTGTTCTTGATCCACACGCAGACATTTATCAGCTCGTCGTAGGCTTGACGTCCGGCCGAGAGCAGCTCGTTGAGGTGGCACCAGTCCATGCAAATGTAATGAAGAGATCCCGCCGCGCTGTGGGTTGCGAACATCGAGAAAGCGACAGTGAGAAAGCGCGTGAATTGCTGCTCGGTCATTTCTCCCGACGCCATCGTGAACTCGCGATGGTGAATGGCACCCGATCCGCTGACGTTACCGTCGATCGAGACGTTGTAGGGCGGATCGGAAAAGATCATTTTCGCCGACTTGCCGTGCATGAGAGCGGTGTACGAGGCCTGCTCCAGGGCGCTTGCGCACAGCACTCGATGTTCATTTAGAAGCCACAGATCACCCGGCCGGGTGACAGGCGGCCCGGTTGCTGGGTCAGGTACCTGGTTCGCGCTTGCGTCATCTCCATCAGTCGAACAAAGCAATTGCTCGACGCGCAGATCGATTTCGCCAACCGTGAAACCGGTCGCCTCAAGGCTGAAATCAAGGTCCAGGTCCGATAACTCCTTGAGCTGTTCGGCGAGAAGGCGATCATCCCACACGGAGTTTTCTGTGAGTCGATTGTCGGCGACCATAAATGCTCGCGCTTGAGCCTCGCTCATATGCTCAAGACTGATGGTGGGCACCTCGGTTCGTCCTAGGAGCTTGCATGCCAGTATTCGGCCGTGCCCGGCGATCACCTTCCGCTTTGCATCGACTAAGACTGGCACGTTGAAGCCGAAGGCCTCGATGCTCCGGGCAATTTGGCGAACTTGTCGGGGAGCGTGCGTTCGGGGATTCTTCGGATCGAGTTCAAGTTCGCTGATTGCCCGGTAGACGATTTCGATGCGCGCCGCTGAGCTCTGGTTTGCGTCTCGGCTCCTCATTTGTAACCTCCTCTGCACGGCCGGTTTTCGTGAGCGAAAAAAAGAGCCCGGGTCGCGGACGCGGACAAAAGCTTGTCGCGGACGGACTCGGGCTCGTTTCTCGCCCCTTACATGTACCGGAAGTGTCCTAGACAATCAATAGAGATCGTTCGAATTCCGAACCAAGGCAATAATAGTGTCCTACGCTATTGATTGACGTACGATGAGAGAGTCTCAGACCCCAGGAACCAGCTATGTGCTAGAGATAGCTATCAGAACCGATCTCGAGCGCGATCAAAAGTCTCTCGAAACCGGACGAGGATGCCTCTGAGTGACTTCCCTGTATCCACGCGAGCGATTCGAATTGCTCGGTGATGGTCGTCATGTGGCCTCGAAAGTTGTCGGCCGAGCGGTCTGGGTCGGCCGCGCGATTTGACATGGAATCTCCGATCCCCGCGCGATCCCTGATACCCCAGAGTTTTTCCCTGTTCGGGCTAAAATGATTCCCTGTTCGGCACTTTGAAATTCCCTGTTACCCCACTTAGGGAACTGGCCCGAACCCCTTTGGAAATCGGCCATTTCGTGCCTCCTTTGACCACCAAATTGCGAGAGTTCCCTGTATTTTCCCGGCTAACAGGGAATTTACGCCCGGAGACTGGTTCGCATCAGACTGCGTCATCCGCCACACAGTCTGTAGAGTTCACCTACAATCTGGAGATGGCGGCAAATCCGCGCGTGACGTGGCGCTTTTCTGCTCGAAGGACACCAGAGAGAGCAAGCTCAGGCCAGATTCATTCGATCCGGGCGGGGTTTTCTCCGCGCGAAGAAAATTCGGTTCGCTTCAGCGCATGAGCGCTGCCCAATCGACGTTCGCCCATCCATCGCCTCTGTAAGGGCCGGAGACGAGCCTTCAACTTCATCTCGATCAAGTCTTTGTGCTCCAGCGTTCGGCGTCTGACGAATCGGCAGGAGGTCGTGCGTTTAGCTGATGCCCAGACGTCTCAACTGCTCCGACCTGTCTGTGGCGAATTACTGATATCCCCGGAATCAGCAATTCGCCACACACAGGGTAAAAGAACCCAGAATCAGCCGATCGCACCCGGTCAGATTTGGACCTCGGCGCCGCGAACGCTTCATGATGAGCAACTGGTGCTTGACGGCCAGCGACTCGGCCGCGACCGCACGAACGCCGCCGGGAC
>Ga0074044_10001724_pt1 | contig 19540 bp, 15 predicted proteins | sample BogForMeECP23OM1_FD_94443 | JGI IMG/M metagenome (GOLD analysis project Ga0074044, IMG submission 94443) | Bog forest soil microbial communities from Calvert Island, British Columbia, Canada - Bog Forest MetaG ECP23OM1 | ecosystem: Environmental > Terrestrial > Soil > Wetlands ...
GGGATACAAGCGCGTCATCGCCATCTGCCTCGCGCCGCAGAACTCGCGCACCAGCGTCGGCCTCTACCGCAGCGCCGTGAGCGCTGACGGAAATCTTCCTTTCGAAATGGACTTCGTCGAGGAGTGGCACGATCAACCTCTGCTGGTAAGAGCCTTCGCCGAAAGACTGCGCGCAGGCTGGGGAAAAGCCAGCGCCGAAAACGGAGCAGAGCTCCCCGTGATCTTCACCGCGCACAGTGTGCCGCAGCGCACGATTACGGAAGGCGATCCTTACGAAAGGCAATCCAAGGAAACAGCCGCATTAGTAGCCAAAGAAGCGGGCCTCACAGGCGAAGACTGGACCTTCGCCTTCCAGAGCCAGGGCATGTCAGGCGGCCAGTGGATCGGTCCCACAGTAGAAGAGACGATCAGGAATCTGAAAGCCAAAGGCCATCGCGGTGTCTTCCTGCATCCCATCGGATTTCTGTGCGATCACGTCGAAGTGCTCTACGATATCGATATAGCCTTCAAACAGTTCGCAGAAAAAGAAGGCACGCGCCTATGGCGAGCCGAGTCGTTGAACGGCTCAAAGACATTAACAGCAGCCCTGGCGGAAGTAGTAAGCAGCCGCATGAGGGCGCTGGGGCTGTAGCGAAGAGCGAAAAGCGAAGAGCGAAGAGCTGATTTCCATGAAACGCATAGCCATCATCGGCGGCGGAATCTCCGGCCTCTCGGCCGCGTACACGCTCGAAGAGAAGCGCCGGTCCGGCACGCCCGTCGCGTATGTTTTATTCGAGTCCAGCCCGCGGCTGGGTGGTGTGCTCGTCACCGACCGCGTCGACGGCTGTCTGGTTGAAGCCGGGCCCGATTCATTTCTCACCGAGAAGCCCTGGGCTGCCGACCTCTGCCGCAAGATCGGGTTGGGCGATCAACTCATCGGCTCGAACGACTCTGAGCGCAAGACCTACATCGTAGCCAAGGGCAAGCTGGTGGTGATGCCCGACGGGCTCATGTTCATGGTGCCCACCAAGATCATGCCCACCGTGTTCTCACCGCTTTTTTCTTTGCGCACAAAAATGCGCATGGCTGCCGAATGGTTTCATCCGCCGCACAAAGCCTCCGAGGACGAAACCGTTGCCGAGATGGTCGAACGCCACTACGGTTCCGAAATGGTCGACCTGCTCGCCGACCCGCTGCTCTCCGGAGTTTACGGCGGCGAAGCTTCGCAGTTGAGCGTGCGCGCCGTGTTGCCTCGCTTCGCGGACATGGAATCGAAACACGGCAGCCTCGGCCGCGCCATGCTCGCAGCCCGCAAGAAGATGGGCGCAGCGGCGAAGGCCCCAGCGCGGCCGCTCTTCAGTTCGCTCAAAGACGGCATGCAGCAGATGGTCGATGCCCTGGTCGCGCGTCTGGATGCGAACTCGCTAAAGACGTCTTCGCTCGTGCAGTTAGTGATTCGACAGGAGGACGCCTGGACTGTTTCCGCCGGATACCAGACCGACCAATTCGACGCCGTGATCATCGCGACTCCAACCCATGCCGCTGCCGCCGTGCTGCAAGCTGCGGATGAGAACCTCTCCCGCGAACTGGGCGAGATTCAGTACAGCTCTTCGGTGACCGTCACGCTCGGTTACGACGAAAAAGTGCGCCGCTCGCTTCCACCGGGCTTCGGATTTCTGGTGCCCCGCAGCGAGGGCCGCCGTATGCTCGCGGCCACCTTCGTCCACAACAAGTTTCCTCACCGCGCACCGGAAAATCGTGCCCTCGTCCGCTGCTTTCTCGGCGGCGCACGCGACGAGCAGATCCTGCAAGCAAGCGAAGAAGAAATTCTCGAAATCGTTCGCCACGAACTGCGGCAGATCATCGCGCTCAATGCCGAACCTCTGTTTGCGCGCGTCTACAAATGGAAGTCTGCCATGGCGCAGTATTCGGTCGGTCACCTTGAACGCTTGCAGCGCATCGAAGCACTCCGCCAGAAACTTCCCAGCCTGGCGCTCGCGGGCAACGGTTATAACGGCATCGGCGTCCCCGACTGCGTTCGCTCCGGCGCTGAAGCGGCCAGCAAGATTCTCGCCGAGATGGGGATGTGGTCGTCCGCCTAGCGTCGCGTTCGATCGCCCGATGGCCCGATTTCTTACGCTCGCTCTGCTATTCTGAATTTTTCCTGCCACTCCCATGAGCACTGCGCCCGCGAGTCGATGGAAGATCATTGTTGCCTTCGGGCTGGTCTATGTCTTCTGGGGATCGACTTATCTCGGCATCGGCATCGCGGTGGAGCACATTCCTCCGGCCGTTATGTGCGCCGCGCGCTTTTTGACCGCGGGCACGGTTATGCTCGCTTACTGTGCCCTGACCGGACGCCGCATTCGTTTTTCGGCGCGCCAGCTCGGCCATCTGGCGGCGGTCGGCATTCTGCTATTGGTGGGCGGCAATCTCACGCTTTCGTACGCGGAGCAAATCGTTCCCACTGGCCTGGCGGCCCTGCTGATTGCGGTTACGCCGCTCTGGTTTCTGGTGCTCGACAGCCTGCTGCTGGGCGACCATCACATCGCGCGGCGCGGCAAGATCGGCCTGGCCATAGGAATCGCCGGAGTGGTTGTGCTCATCTGGCCCGATCTTTGGCACAACACCGCCCTCGGCCATCGCGAACTCTGGTGGTCGCTCGCGTTGCAGCTCGGATCGTTCAGTTGGGCGCTCGGTTCAGTGCTCTCAAAAAAGTGGCAAACCGCGGCTGCCGATCCCTTCAGCGCCACGGCGTGGCAGGTGGTCTTCGCGGGCATCGGGAATTTGATTTTTGCGCTGCTCGTCGAGAAACCTTCCAACGCGACGTGGACCTTCCGCGGAGTGGCCGCGATTCTGTACCTGGTGATATGCGGTTCCTGGATCGGCTACACCGCCTACATCTGGTTGCTGCAGCACGTTCCGACCTCGAAGGTTTCCACCTACGCCTACGTCAATCCCGTGGTCGCGGTGTTTCTGGGATGGCTGGTTCTGCACGAGCGCATCGACCGCTATATCGCGATGGGGAGCGCGATCATCGTGGCTTCTGTGGTGCTCGTGACGAGCGCGAAGATCTCGACCCGGGCCGCGGCGGAAGAGCTTCCCGCGGTCGAGGCTGCGGGAGATTGATTTTCAGCCGTCAGTTATCAGCTTTCAGTTAAGCGGCCTTTTTGGGAAGCCGTTCGCCTTGGGCTGCGGATATTCTTCCGGCTCTTCGGTGTCGTTGACCACGTCGACAACGCGCCCTCGGATGGAGAAGACGAGCTTCTGCTTGTCGCCGGGCTGAAAGGTGACGCGCATAGGGGTGCGCTCCCAGACGGGGGGCGGGCACTCCGAGTCGGGATCGTCGGCTCCCGCGGGTTCGCCGGCGTCTTTTTTCAGGATGGGCTTGCGGCGTCCTACCTGGGCCACGACCGAGTACAGTTTCTTGCCGTCCTCGGAGACGCCGCAATAGGCGATGTAGTCGCGATACCAACTGGCCGTCGAATAGAAGGGATCGAACTCGGGCAGGTTGAGCTGGGAGACTCGTCCGGTGAGGCGGTCGACGAGCAGCCAGCCGCCCCGTTGCCACTGCCAGTGCGTCGCGTCGGAATTAGGTTTTTCAGTCGGCAGCGCATCGTTCACGCGGAAAGCGCGACGGACCACAAACAGGCGGTCGGTCAGCTCATGCGGAATTCCGGTGGTGTATTCCTTGAGCCGCGTGTCCACAAACAACGGACGCACTTTCAAATCGAGCAGCTTCTGCCCGGTGGCGTTGGGCCACTTGGCGGAGATCCATTTTCCAAAAGTAATCACGTGCGGTTTCGGAACGGCCGCGCATTCGCCCCACGGCAAGCACATCAGGACGCAAATCATTAAGAGTTTCCGCATCATAATGATGGAAGAGTGGCACGGGCGTGGAAATCGCCGCAATGACGTTTGAACAGGGAAAATGTTCGGTTTTCCAGCGGGGTTGACTGCCTTGACTACCGACTGCCGGGGCGAGTGGCGCAGTTTCCGGGGCTGTGGGAGACTAAGATCACGGCAAGCGCACTATCGGCCGTAAAGCGAAGTGAAGTGATGAGTCTTCCGCCACGACAGCGCCGGACAACTTTTTCTCCGCACTCGAACTCTTATGCGGGTATGGGTGATTTGCTGGCAGGGCGCCGGAAGCAGTCGATTCTGGTGGTCGACGACAATGCGGTGATCGCGGCGCTGCTGAAGGAGATGCTGGCGAGGCGCGGCTATCCCACGGTTGTGGTGCAGAACGCGGCTGCGGCGGAGGCGGAAATCCGGCGCGAGCCTCCGGATCTGATTTTGCTCGACGTGGTCATGCCCGGCAAGACGGGCTACGAACTATGCCGAGAACTTAAAGGGGATGCCAAGACGCGGCTGATCCCGATCGTCATGATTACCGGCCTGAGCGATCGCGAAGACCGCCTGGAGGGAATTGAAGCGGGCGCCGACGATTTTCTGACCAAGCCAATCAGTCCCGAGGAATTGTTTGCGCGTGTGGGTTCGCTGCTGAAGTTGAAGGAATTCACCGACGAACTGGAGACGGCGGATTCGGTGCTGTGCACGCTGGGGCTGGCCGTGGAGGCGCGCGACCCTTACACCGAAGGCCACTGTGAGCGCTTGGCGAGGGATGCCGCGGATCTGGGGCGCTTTCTCGGAGTGGATGAAGAATCCATTGTGGCCCTGGGGCGGGGCGGCTACCTGCACGACCTGGGAAAGATCGCGGTGCCGGATGAAATCCTGAAGAAGGGAAGCGATCTGACGCCGGCGGAGTGGGAGATCATGAAGAAGCATCCGGTGGCGGGCGAGACGATTTGCCGTCCGCTGAAGTCGCTGCGGCTGGTGCTTCCGATCATCCGCTACCATCACGAGCATTCCGACGGCAGCGGTTATCCCGATGGGCTGCGGGCGGGCGAGATCCCGCTTTTGCCGCGCATCCTGCAGGTGGTGGACATCTACGATGCGCTGCGCACGGCGCGTCCATATAAGCCGGCGCTCGGCCACGAGCAGGCGGCCGCGACCATGCGTGCCGAGGCCCAAAGCGGATTCTGGGACGAGGAGTTGGTCGCGGAGTTTTTCGCCATGCTCGACAAGCGCCGCCAGGTAGCGTGAGTCATCGGGTCATCTGGCCATCGGGTGATCGGGTGATTGAAAGTCAAAAAGCTCTGGCATTTGAATTTAGATGGCCCGATCACCCGATGACCCGATCACCCGATCACCTATTGACCTACAGTTTCGTCATTCCCGCCTATAACGAAAGCGTACGCATCCGGCCTACGCTGCATGCGCTTCTCCGGCATGTGCAGGAACAAAACTGGGACGCGGAAATTCTGGTGGTGAACGACGGTTCGAGTGACGATACGGCACAAATCGTGCGCGAATACGGCAAGTTGCATCCGCAGATTCTGCTGGTGGAGAATCCCGGGAACCGCGGCAAGGGTTACAGCGTGCGCAACGGAATGCTGCATGCGCGCGGCGACATTTGCCTGTTCACGGATGCCGATCTTTCCTCACCGATCACGGAGGCGCAGAAGCTGTTCGACGCGATCGGCCAGGGCGCCGACATCGCGATTGGGTCGCGCTGGCTGCTGGTGGAACTGCAGACCGAGCGGCAGCCGCTGTACCGGCAGGCGTTTGGACGAATCTTCAATCTCGTGCTGCGGGTGTTTCTGGGTTTACGTTTCGCGGACACGCAATGCGGATTCAAAGCTTTTCGGCGAGACGCCGCGCAGCGCATCTTTCCGTTGCAGAAAATTGAACGCTGGGGATTCGATCCGGAAATTCTGTTTCTGGCCCGGCGCGCGGGCCTGCGGGTGGAAGAGGTCCCGGTGCTGTGGGCGCACAGCGAGGGGACGCGGCTGCATCCTTTCCGGGACGGATTGCGAATGTTTGTGGAAGTTTTGCGCATCCGCTGGAATGCGATGACAGGGGAGTACGCAGCGGACGCGGTGCCCTCTCCGGGAAAGTTGTAAAGTCAATCAATCGCTCGTGGGCGCTCGTGTGGGGACGGGGCTTTGCCCAGTCCAAGCGGGGCCCCTCTTCCACACCTGCTAAGAGGCGGCTCGATTATTGGCGTTTGCGGCCAAGCGCACGAATTCGGCGATCTGGGCGCCCATTTCTTCAGTGGAGACGGTGCGCTCCCCGCGGCGCGCCAGATCGCGGGTGCGAAAGCCTCCCATCAGGATTGCGATGACGCCAGCCTCTACGCACTCCGCTTCTCTGGGCAGATGAAAAGTATGACGCAGCATCAGGGCGACCGATAGGATGGCGCCTAACGGATTGGCGACACCCTTACCTGCGATGTCGGGAGCCGATCCGTGCACAGGTTCGTAGAGACCGACCGGCCCTCCGATGCTGGCCGAAGCAAGCAGGCCGAGCGATCCCACGACTCCGCCCGCTAGATCGGACAGGATGTCGCCGAACATGTTTTCGGTGAGGATGACGTCGAATTCGGTGGGCTTGAGAACCAGCATCATGGCGGCGGAGTCCACGTACTGGTGGGAGAGCTGGACATCGGAAAAATCGCGGCCGATGCGAGTGACGACCTCGCGCCAAAGACGCGAGCACTCCAGAACATTCGACTTGTCGACCGAGAGCACGCGCCGGCGGCGGCTGCGAGCGAGCTGAAATGCAACGCGGGCGATGCGCTCGACCTCCGGCTCGCTGTAGCGCATGGTGTTGATCGCCTGGCGCGCGCCGGGGGCGCCCTCGCCTTCACCTTCAATGGAGCGAGGCTGGCCGAAATACAATCCGCCGAGCAGTTCGCGCACGATGAGGATGTCGGTTCCTTTGACGATTTCTTCGCGCAGAGGCGAGCAGGCAGCCAGCGACGGATAAAAGACAGCGGGACGGAGATTGGCGAAAGCTCCGAGTTCCTGGCGGAGGCGCAACAGTCCAGCTTCAGGGCGAAGCTCACGAGGATTCTGATCGAAGGCTGGGCTGCCGACAGCTCCGAGCAGCACAGCCTGTGAGGCCAGGCAGGCCTGAACGGTGGCGTCTGGCAAGGGATTACGGAACTTTTCCAGAGCGACGCCGCCGATTTCTTTTTCGTCGAGTTCGAGATCGTGGCCAAATCCGCTGACCACTTCTTCCAGAACACAAATGGCTTGGGATGTGACCTCAGGTCCTATTCCGTCTCCGGGTAGGGAAGTGATACGGAGCTGCATGGGATCCTCGGTTCGTTGAGGGATTTTCAACAGGATACATCACGATCGGCCGCAGTGCTAGCCCATTTGGGGAGTCTCTGATTATCAATACGCGCGGTTGTTACACACCCCAGAGATAGTCTTCCTGCTCGCTGTGATGATCGGTGAACGGGATCAACATCGTCGCCTGGCCGGTGTTGGATGCGTGAGCCGGATGCGCCTCATTGGAATTGGCGGCAGCGGAGACCGCGCGGGGGAGAGGTAAGGCGGCTGCGGCGGGCGGAAACTTCTTGCCCTGGCTGCCCGTGACCTCGCTCTTGCTGACGTTGCCTCTGCTGACGTCGCCGCTTGTAACATCTTGGATCAGTTCGAGCAAATGGCTGTCCTGAACCTTTTTGATGCGGTCGGCAAGAACTACAAACCTGCGATAGACCTCATCGAGTTCGCGGCGCTCAAACTGGTGTCCCAGTTGTTCGCAGCGCAAAGCCAGAGCGTGGCGGCCGGAGTGCTTGCCCAGCACCAGCCGAGAATCGGGTACGCCCACCGACTGCGGCGTCATGATTTCGTAGGTCAGCGGGTTCTTGAGCATGCCATCCTGGTGAATTCCGGCCTCGTGCGCAAACGCGTTGCGCCCGGTGATGGCTTTGTTGGGCTGCACCGGGACCCGGGTGATCTCCGCCAACATCTGGCTGGAAGAATAGAGCTGCTCGCTGGCGACGCCGGTTTCGAAAGCATAGCGGTCGGGGCGCACCCGCATAGCCATGACGATTTCTTCGAGAGACGCATTGCCGGCGCGCTCGCCGATGCCGTTGATGGTGCACTCCACCTGGCGCGCACCGTTCTGCACTCCCGCAAGCGAGTTCGCGACCGCCAGGCCGAGGTCGTTGTGGCAGTGCGTGGAGATCGTTGCTTTATCGATGCCGGCCACATTCTCATACAACGCCCGGATGAGTTGGCCGTATTCCTCCGGCATGGTGTAACCGACAGTATCGGGAATGTTGACAGTGGTTGCGCCCGCCGCGATCACGGCCTCGACCACCTCGCAGAGAAACGGAATGTCGGTGCGTGTGGCATCTTCGGGCGAGAATTCAACGTCGGCGCAGAGAGACTTAGCGTGCCTAACCGCGTCCCGCGCCTGCTCCAGGCACCGCTCACTCGTGATACGCAACTTGTATTTCAGATGAATGTCGGAGGTTGCCAGAAAAACGTGGATGCGCGGGTGCGCGGCTCCCTGCAACGCCTGCCAGGCGCGGTCCACGTCGCCGCTACAAGCGCGAGCCAGGCCCGCGATGATGGGACGCCGCACGGAGGCCGCGATGCGTTGCACCGCTTCGAAGTCGCCATCGGAGGCGATGGGGAACCCGGCCTCGATCACGTCCACGCCGAGGCGGTCGAGTTGCTGTGCCAGGCGCAGCTTTTCCTGCACATTCATGCTGCAGCCCGGCGACTGCTCGCCGTCACGAAGCGTAGTGTCGAAGATGGTGATGCGCGGCCGATCCATGGATTCCGTACCTCCGGAAACTTAAAGATTGTTTGTCTACTCTAGCGGCGGATCGGAGTGAAGAAAAGATTATTATATTTACAGAATCATTAACAATAGTTATATTATTAGCTGAACTTATGAAGTACATATGTTTGATAACTAGACTCTTTGATAACCAAGCTGGATGGCAATAGTGTTGTGCATAGTGTTGTGCCCCGTAATTTCGCAGCCTGAATTCTGTGTGTGTCATCCTGAGCGAAGCGAAGGACCTCTGTATTTGAACTCAGCGATGAACCTGAAACCTGAGACCTGACACCTGAGAGCTGAGACCTGATCCCATGGACCTGTCGCAACTGGAAGTCTTCCTCACCGTGGCACGCGAGCGCCGCTTCTCGCGGGCAGCCGAGAAGCTGTTCCGCACGCAATCGGCGGTCAGCCAGACCATCCGGAAACTCGAACTGGAGATCGGCGAGCCCCTGTTCGACCGTTCTTCGCGCGAGGGCGTGCTCACCGACGCGGGACGCGTTTTGCAGGAATACGCCGAGAAGTTGCTCAACCTGCGCCAGGACGCACAGACGGCGCTGGTGGAGATGCGCGAGTTACAGAAGGGCCAGCTGGCGATCGCCGCCAATGAATTTACCGCGCTCTACCTGTTGCCGGTACTGGGCGAGTTTCGCCGCCTGCATCCCATGATCAAGATCACGGTGCGGCGTTCGTTGGGCAGTCACATTCCCGACGACCTGCTCAAGCACAATGTGGAACTCGGAGTACTTTCTTACGATCCGCAGGAGCCGCAGTTGCGCTCGGCGGTGGTTTATCTGGACGAGTTGGTCTTGGTCGTTCCTCCGGGGCATCCGCTGGCCTCGGCGGCGGAAGTCAGCGTTCGGCAACTGGGCGCGGAGTCGTTCGTAGCCCACATCGTTGCGTCTCCTTATCGCGATAAAGTGATCGAAGCGTTCCACCGCCACAAAACTCCGCTACACATGGACGTGGAACTGCCCACGCTGCAAGCCATCAAGCGTTTCGTGTGCATGGGGAACGGGGTGGCGCTGGTGCCCGAGATTAGCGTGGAAAGCGAGATCAGCCGCGGAGACCTGGTGCGTGTTCCGGTGCGCGATCTGCATTTTCAGCGCAAGCTGCGCCTGGTGTATCGGCAGGAATCCGCGTTGTCGCACGCGGGAAGAGCGTTCTTGAAAGTGGCGGAGCAGGTGGCAAAAGACAGAGGCGGTCGCTACCGCTTCCAGCGCGAAAAGTAGGGGCTTAGAGCGGATTCACGTTGCTCTATCCCGCTCATGTGGCTCGTGTGGGGACGGGCGCCCTCGCCCGTCCAGGCTGAGCGCAGCTCGGCCGCCGCCCGTAACTACTTTGAGGAATCTTTTCGGCGAGACGAATCCACAGTTGGAACGAGGTTTCGCCGAAGTGGCACGATCGCGCCCCTGGACGGATCGGCGGCAGCTGAGGCCCGCGTCAGCACCTCGTGCTGGATGTACTGCACGAACTCCTGGATCTGCCGCTGCATTTCTTCCATGCGCTCGCGCATTTGAAGAATGATGGCAATGCCGCTGATGTTGACGCCCAGGTCGCGCGCCAGCGACAGGATGAACTCGAGCCGCTGCAAATCTTCATCCGTATAGAGCCGGGTGTTGCCTTCGGTGCGGCTCGGCTTCAGCAGTCCTTCGCGTTCGTAGAGGCGCAAAGTCTGCGGATGAATCTCATACATCTCGGCCACCGCCGAGATCATGTACGCGCCCTTGGATTTACGCTTGGAGGACATGTTCAGAGTGAGAAATCGATTTTCGATGTAAGAACCAACAGCTGACAAGCCAAGCGATGGTTCCCGGTACGTACCATGCAAAGCCGATTCCACCGAAATCACGAGCCCACACCCAAACCAAAATAGAGCTGAGCGCAAACGCGAACGTCGGAGCCCGCCAAGAGGCGGCGTGATGCCAGTTGACTAGGATCGAGAAGCAAAATACGAAGCCAAGAATTGCAATGCTTGGTGCCGCACAGAACCAGACAAGAAGTGCAAGGCCGAGATCGCTCGGCCGATGGAGCAACTTCTCAAGGAGGGAATCTAGTAGCGCTTCGCCAAGAATTGCGAGCGCGAGGGCCGCGACGTCGGAAACCAGAAGAGCCTGAGGTATCGCGAGGTAGCCCGGCATTCTCCGATAAGCGCTCTGGATGCTCATGCTGAGACTAATGTAGCACCGGGAGCAAAGAAAAGCGGGACAACTCTCGTCATCCCGCCATTCGCGTCAAATTGCAGCTAGGCCGCCATCTCTGGTTTCGGCTCCGGGGCAGCCCAGCCCGCCGGCTTAAGCGCATGATTGATGAGGTAAACGACTACGCCCCCGCCGATCACGATCAGTCCAAACAAAAGCGAGCTCATGCCCAGCACAACTTCGTGCTCGCTGCGGATGATGGCAAATCCCAGCAGCAGAACTGGAGGAATGCCCACCGCAATTGCCCCAAACAGCCCGCCCGGCACGCGGAACGGCCGCTTCAATTCCGGCTCGCGAACGCGCAGAAAGATCAAAGCGACAAACTCCAGCGCCAGGCTCGCGCCGTAAATCATGATGTCGAGCGTGACCAGCCGTTCGAAGCCAAGATTCAAAGCGAGACCCCAGCCAATCGCCAGCGCCAGAATCGCAACCCACGGCGCGCGCGATTTCGGATGCAGCTTGCCAAAAACTTTCGGCAGCATGCCATCCTGAGCCATGGCCAGCGGCAGCCGCGAGTAGCTCATGACCAGCGCATTGAACATGCCGAAGCCGCTCATCATGCCACCCGCCACCAGCGCGATCCGAAGCACCGGCCCACCCATTAACTGGGCGACGTCGGCCCAAGCGCCGGTTTCCCAGGCGCTGGCCGGAAGGCCGGTGATCCACATGGCGGCAAACGGAAGCACGTAAGTAATGCAGACGATAGCCACCGCGACCAGCATGGCGCGGGGATAGGTTCGCTGCGGACGCTCCACTTCGGTGGCAATGGTGGAGGCGTTGTCCCATCCCATGTAATTCCACATGCAGATGAGCAGCCCACCGAGAATGTCAACGTTCGAGGTGGTCGGCTTGGTCACGGCGTTCGCCAGCGCGTGAATCTTGAACGGCGCCAGCACAAAAATAGCCGCGAACGGCGCCGACAGGGCGAAGAACAACCACAGCGAGGTCGTCGAGACGACCTTCACCCCCATAATGTTGAGGACGGCGCAGACGGTCACCACGCCCAGCGCGACGGCCACGCCGCGATGGTTCTCCTGGAACCAGGGAAACATGCGCGTGAGGTACGCGACAAACAGCGTAGGATAAATCGCCATATCGAAAATGGACGCTATCAGCGACAGCCAGGCTTCCTGAAATCCCCAGAAATTTCCCATGGCGCGGCGCACCCAGGCGTAGTAGCCACCTTCAAAGGGCAGCGCGCTCGAAAGCTCGCCAATCATGAACGCGGTCGGCAGGCTCCAGAGAAGCGGGGTGAGAAGCAGGATGAGAATCGCTTTGCCATAGCCGGCGCCGTGCACGATGTCTTCGGTGCCATAGGTTCCGCCCGAGACCATAAAGAAGGTCGCGGCGACCAGGGGCCAAAGCGTGAGGCGGATAGACTTTTTCCGAGGAGCGACGGCAGGACTAAAGCCAGGCTGCGGGATGTTAGCTGGTGCGGTAGCTGTTGCCAATTTCTATGGCTTCCTCCTCGGGCGACTCACTCTCACCACCGCGTCTCCCTTGACTTGCTCTCGCGGCTCCCGGGTAACAGAGATTCCCAGGCATTTCGGTGAAGTTAGTTCGCAAGAGTGAGATTACGGCAAATTTCCACAGATGCAAGAATTTTCTGAGAAAAATCGAAAAAATTTTGCCAGGAGGGCGGGTACGGAGGTAATGCGAGAAAACAAACTTTACCGCCGAAGAGCCGGGGTTACCCGCGACGGTGGAGCGGCGGGCGTCTCGCCGGTCCAGGCCGGGCGGGGACGCCCGGCTCTCCACCAACCCGCGAGCGATCGCAAGAGACTGGAATGGGCAGCGCGACTTGATGTATAACGCTCAGGGGCTTTTCAGCTCGAATACTCCCAGGAGGCACCAGCTATGAGGACAGTCGCGCTCGCAGTTCTGTGTGTTTGTGCAGGTTTATTGCTTGCTCAATCGGGGGATCATCAGAATGCGTTCACCCCGGAACAGATCAAATACGGACCGCCACCGCCGTTCGTTGCTCCCGGCGCGCAGCTAGCCGTGCTGGAGGGCGACCCAACCGCGAGTACCGGCGATTACACCATCCGGCTCAAGATGCCCAACGGCTACAAGATTGCGCCGCACTGGCATCCCAAACGCGAAAATGTGACGGTAATCACAGGGGACTTCAAGGTCGGGATGGGTGACCAGTGGGATGAGGCCAAGATGATGACCTTCCCTGCGGGCAGCTTCGCGTATCTCGATCCCGACATGCACCACTATGCGATGGCCTCGGGAGAGGTGGTCGTGCAGGTCCATGGAATGTCGCCGCTGCAATTTAACTATGTGAATCCGGCGGACGATCCAAGTAAGAAGTAAGCGGAGAGCCGGTTCACGAATATTCCCAGCGTCGGGCCAGCCTGCGAGCGATGGCAAAGAGCACGACGCCGACCGAAAGCAGCACCAGCACCTGCGGCCAGAGGTGTGAAACCGGCTCATCCCGCCAGAAGACCTTCGTGAACCCGTCGATTGCCCAGGCGTTGATAGTCAGCAAGCCCGCCTTCTGCATCGCTTCCGACATGAAATAACGCGGGAACATACTTCCTCCAATCGAGGACATGAGCAGGATCACCAGCGTCGAGAGCGGACCCAATTGCGCGCGCGTGCTGCATATGCTGGCCAGCAGCATGCCGAAGGCTCCCACCGCAAAGGCCGTAGACAGCCCCATGACCACAAAGCCGGGAATATGCGACATGAAATCGACTTTGAAAACCAGCCATGCCCAGGTAAACATGAGGACCAGTTGGGAGAACGCCAGCATCACGCAGTAGCAGAGCTTACCGCCCAGCAGCGTTCCCATGGTCACGCGCGAGCTCAGCACCCGGTCCAGCGTTCCACTTTCGGCTTCGTCCAGGAGCGACCCTCCCGCGCCGCTGGCGGTGAAGAGCAGAAACATCACCCCAACGGCCGCAGCGTAGAAAGACACCATCTTATTGTTCTTGTTCTCGCCGACCACATCGCGGGTGGTCACGGGAATCGGCATGCCGCGGTTGGAATCGGCAGGCGCTGCGTCTTGGCCGCCGCTGTCCGCACTTGTCCGCTTACGCAGTTCTTCAAGCCCCGCGTCGATTTTCTTCTTTTGTTCCGGAGTAAACCCGCCGGCGTACTTGTCCATGTACTTCGATCCCTGCTCCGCCATGACGTCCGGCATCGAGGTCATCGCAACTTTCTGGAGCAGCCCGGCGATCACCTGTGGCGCAACCATATCGCTGCTGTCTTTAAGCAATTGGATAGTGGGCCGGTTCTGATTGGGCGCGCCGAATGAAATTGGATTCTCTCCGAAGCCATGGGGGATGACAAGAGCCACCGGCGCAGTTCCGGCTTTCACCGCGGCTTCTGCGGTTGCGGCCGTGTAGTCCGGCTGCTCCGCGCCTTGTTTCGGCGCCGGCCTTTTCTTTACCGAAAGCGATCCTTCTCGTTCCAGGCCCCGGACCAAGCTTTGCGACGCTGCGCTATGGTCTTCATCGACCACCAGCAAGCTGACTTTGGGCGTCGTGTCATGTTGCCCGCCGAAGATCACGGCAAAGATGCTGAAGAACCCGATTGGCAGGATGAAGCTCAGCGCCAGGGCCCCGCGGTCGCGTCGCAGGGCGATCAGTCCGGTGCGCACAATGGGCAGAATCAATCGCGTAACTCCCTTCCGGTCAAGTGCAGGAACACGGATTCGAGGTTGGGTTTCCTCAGCGAGATGTCTGCCAGTTCATGTCCCTCTTTGGCCGCCGCCTCGAGCAATCCGGCAATTTCAGTCGCATGATCAATGGTGAACTGTGCCGTACCGTTTTCGTAGAGTCCTCCACGCTCTTTTACCCAGGCGGCCACCCCGTCGTCCGCCTTCGCGAATCGTGCCAGCACCTCGCTGCGGGAAGCGAAAGCATTCTGTACCAATTCATCCTTGGTTCCGAGCGCAATGATGCGCCCATGATCGATGATCGCGATGCGATCGCAGAGCCGCTCCGCTTCCTCCATGTAGTGGGTTGTATAAATCATGGAGATTCCCTCGCCGTGCAGCCTCTCGATCATTTCAAAGATGCGGTTGCGGGCTTGCGGATCCACTCCAACCGTGGGTTCGTCCATCAACATCACTTTGGGACGGTGGATCAGTCCGGCGGCCATGTTCAGCCGCCGCTTCATTCCTCCCGAAAGATTCTTAACCGGTTCGTGCGCGCGGTCGGTGAGCGCCGCCCAATCGAGGCACCATGCCACCGCCGTTTTCAGGTCCGCACGCCGAAGCCCATGGTATTGCCCAAATGATTCCAGGTTTTCCCGGCAGGTGAGCTTTGGGTAGAGCGCCAGATCTTGCGGAACCCATCCCAGAGCCATGCGCGCCCCAGCCGAGTCGGCCCGCTCGCCGAAGACCGTGACCGTACCCGCATCCGGAATGACGCGGCCGACTATGCTGCGAATCAGGGTGCTCTTGCCGGCGCCATTCGGGCCGAGCAATCCCAGGCATTCCCCGCTCTTCAGCTCCAGCGTAATGCCATTGACCGCGGTCAACTCACCGAAGCGTTTGACCAGTCCCTCAATTCGCAAGGGCAACGACCTAAAAGAAGACGGAATCGAAACGACGGGTGCAGACGCCATTCATCCTCCGGAGCTAATGATTTCCCCTGGGTTCCTCTGTGCTCCCTGTGGCAAAGATTTGGGCGTTAGACTTTGCTCCAGAGTTCTTCTCGCGGATCCTCAGGATTGAGCTTGGCCAACTCCCGCAGCAGTTCTTTAGTCTTCTCGTCGCGAGGCATAGGGACCGTAATTTTCACTTCGACGATCTCATCCCCGCGCACACCGTCTTGAGTAGCCGACGGCACGCCCTTTTCCCGCAGCCTCAGCTTCTGCCCCGACTGCGTCCCGGGAGGAATCTTCAGCACGCTACGGCCATCGATGGTGGGCACTTCGATCTTCGATCCCAGCGCCGCTTCCACCGCCGTCACCGGCACCGTGATGTGGATGTCGTCGCCTTCGCGCCGAAAGAGCGGGTGCTCGCCGATGCGGATGCTGACGTAGAGGTCGCCGACCCCGCCTCCGCGCAGCCCGGCATTCCCTTTGCCCGCGATCCGAATCCGTTGTCCGTCGCGGGTTCCGGCCTTGATGCGGATCTCCAGCGGATCGGTGCGCTCGACGCTGCCTTCGCCATGGCAGACCGGGCAGGTCGAAATATTTTCCCCCGTCCCATGGCATCGCGGGCAGGTGACGTTGAACTTCATCCGCCCGCCCGTCTGTTCAATCGTCCCCTTGCCATGACACTGCGGACATTGCCCGGGAGCTTCGGTGAAGCCATTCCCGTGGCAGTTTCCGCAGACATTGCGCCGGGCGATATTGAGCTTCATCACCCCGCCGCGGATCGCCGTCCAGAACGGCACGTTGACCTGATACTCAAGGTCGCTGCCCGGTGCGGGGCCCTCATCGGCTGCCTCGCCGCGCCCGCCGCCCGTGAAAAGGCTGGAGAAGATATCGCGGAATCCGCCGCTCCCGCTGCTCGACGTCTTGCGCCCGCCAGCGCGCGCGCCCTCGAACAGATCCGAAAAGTCAAAGCCGCCGAAATCGACGTTTCCTTGCCCACCAGGATGGCGTCCTCCCGGGAATCCGCCGCCAAAGTCGCCGGGCCCGGCCCCAGGCTGTCCGCCGCCGCGAGCATAGGCCTCCGCCGTAGCCGGATCGATATTGTCGGAGTAGAACCCGAGCTGGTCGTAAATCTTCCGCTTCTTGGCATCGCTGAGGACGTCGTTGGCCTCGGAAAGAGTCTTAAACTTTTCTTCCGCCGTTTTGTCGCCAGGATTGACGTCAGGATGATACTTGCGCGCAAGTTTGCGGAACGCCTTGCGGATGTCGTCGGTGGAGGCCGACTTCTTTACCCCGAGAACGCCGTAATAGTCTTTGCTTTGGGTGGCCATGTTTCAGGTGTCAGGTCTCAGGTGTCAGGTCCCAGCCTGCAAGGCAACTGACGCCTGGATGTTTCCGCTATATGAGTGTCGCACACCTGCGAGGCTGAGAGCTGAGAACTGACAGCTGAGATCTCGATTTCAGTTCACCACTTCCTTCTCCTGCTCATCCACCGCCACGGTGAACGCCTCAAATGGCGAGGCATCGATCGACACGGGAATCCGCTGCACTCCCGTCGCAGTCGGCGCGAAGCAGTACCAGCGTCCTTCTTCGGCGATGAAGTTCACAAAAAACAACTGTCCATTGACTTCAAATCTCAATTCGCTTCCCTCTTTCCTAGTCCGGATGACAAATTCTTAAATGTGATGCAAATTGGGGGCGCATTCGCGCCCCCACCGACGTGCCACGCTGATGGCTGATGGCTGATGGCTGAAAGCTGACAGCGTTACTTCTTGTCTTCGACGTCCACGTACTCGGCGTCGATCACGCCTTCGTCTTTCTTCTGGCCTGCGCCGTTCGTGCCATGCGCTGCGCCAGGCCCATCAGTCGGCCCCGCGCCGCTCGCACCCGGTGCCGCGCCAGGAGTCGCCTGCGTCGCCTTGTACATCTGCTCTGCCAGTTTGTGCGACGCCGCCGTCAGCTTCTCGCGTGCCGAGTCCATCGCCGCCTTGTCCCCGCCTTCAATCGCCTTCTTAGCGTCCGCCAAAGCATTCTCCACATCCCCGCGCTCCGAGCCCGAGATCTTGTCGCCATGCTCCTTCAGCATCTTCTCGATGTTGTAGACCATCGAGTCCAGCTGATTCTTCGCCTCGATCTCATCGCGACGGTTCTTGTCTTCCGCCGAGTGCGCGTCAGCTTCCTTCGCCATGCGCTCGACTTCTTCCTTCGACAAGCCCGAAGACGAGGTGATCGTGATCTTCTGATCCTTGCCCGTGGCCATATCTTTCGCCGTCACGTTCAGGATGCCGTTAGCGTCGATATCAAACGTCACTTCGATCTGCGGTATGCCCCGAGGCGCCGGCGGCAGCCCGGTCAAATGGAACTTGCCCAGCGTGCGGTTCTGCGCCGCCAGCGGACGCTCGCCCTGCAGCACATGCACCTCCACCGAGGTCTGACTGTCGGCCGCCGTAGAAAACGTCTCCGTCTTCTTGGTCGGAATCGTAGTGTTCCGCGGAATCATAGGCGTAGCCACCCCGCCCAGCGTTTCGATCGACAACGTCAGAGGAGTGACGTCCAGGAGCAGCAGGTCTTTGACCTCGCCCTTGAGCACGCCGCCCTGGATGCCGGCGCCAATCGCCACCACTTCATCCGGGTTCACGCCCTTGTGGCCTTCGCGCCCAAACAGTTCTTTTACGATCTGCTGAATGCGCGGCATGCGCGTCTGTCCGCCGACCAGCACCACTTCGTTGATCTTGCTGTTGTCGATACCGGCGTCTTTCATGCACTGCTTCGACGGCCCCACCGACCGCTGCAGAATATCTTCGATCATGGTTTCGAGCTTCGCCCGAGTCAGCTTCTTGACCAGGTGCTTCGGCCCGGAAGCATCCGCCGTGATGAACGGCAGGTTGATCTCGGTCTCCATGGTGGTCGAAAGCTCGATCTTCGCGCGCTCCGCCGCGTCCCGCAGACGCTGCAAAGCCATCTCGTTGCCCTTACCGCGCAGATCAAGGCCTTCATCCTTCTTGAATTCGTCAATCAGCCAATCCACCAGCCGCTGATCGATGTTGTCGCCGCCCAGATGCGTGTCGCCGTTGGTGGCTTTCACTTCGATCACGCCTTCGCCCACTTCGAGCACTGAGATGTCAAAAGTCCCGCCGCCGAAGTCATACACCGCGATCGTTTCGTCCTTACCCTTGTCGAGCCCGTAAGCCAGCGCGGCCGCAGTCGGCTCGTTGATGATTCGCTTCACGTCGAGTCCGGCGATCCGCCCGGCATCCTTAGTAGCCTGCCGCTGCGCGTCATTGAAGTAAGCCGGCACGGTGATGACCGCCTCAGTGACCTTCTCGCCCAGATAGTCTTCCGCCGCCTTCTTAAGCTTCTGCAAAATCATCGCCGAGATCTCGGGCGGGGTGAACTTCTTGCCCTGCGCCATGACCGCCACGTGGTCGCCGTCCCGCTCGACCTTGAAGGGGACCATCTTCATCTCTTCGCTGACCTCGTCAAAGCGCCGTCCCATGAAGCGCTTGATCGAGTAGACGGTGTTCTCAGGATTGGTGATAGCCTGCCGCTTGGCCACCTGTCCGACCAGCCGCTCCCCGGTTTTCGTGAATCCAACGACCGAGGGCGTGGTCCTGCCACCTTCTTCATTAGGTATAACTTTCGGCTCTCCACCCTCCATAATCGCTACGCAGGAGTTGGTGGTGCCAAGGTCAATTCCAATAATCTTTCCCATAACGTATCCTCCGATGGAATAAGTGCTTTAGAATCAATAAAGTAACAACTGTATCCTACTCCATGCTATAACCTGAGCGAATCACTGTCAAGTTTTAGATGCTATTGGGATTGAAGAGGTTGCGTCAGCTTTTGCCCGTGTGAGGACGGGGCTTTGCCCCGTCCAAGCCGAGCAACGCTCGGCCCGCTTTTTGCGCCCTCCCCAACCCGGTCATCCTGAGCGGAGCCGGATCATCCGCGAAGAGGATGATCCAGCGCCGTCGAAGGACCCCTACACTCTTTACGCTGTGTCTGGCGGCTGCCCCTGGCTTTTGATCTCGCCGGGCGGGTGGCCCTCGATAAGAGAGAAGGCTCTGTCAAGGGCAAAAATATCCTGGGCAGTGCCGAAGCACCGCTTGCTTTGCCAGAGAGGTTGAGGACCAAGGCTCTGGAAATCTCACGCTGAA
>Ga0074044_10001725_pt1 | contig 19531 bp, 20 predicted proteins | sample BogForMeECP23OM1_FD_94443 | JGI IMG/M metagenome (GOLD analysis project Ga0074044, IMG submission 94443) | Bog forest soil microbial communities from Calvert Island, British Columbia, Canada - Bog Forest MetaG ECP23OM1 | ecosystem: Environmental > Terrestrial > Soil > Wetlands ...
GCAATAACAGAAAACTATACCCAACATTCTCGAATCATTGGTCTTTTCTCGCCTGTCGGGGCCCAAAACGCGGCAAAATGCCCTGTTCTTTCGCATTAACAGGGAAAGCGGCGGCCGAACAAGGGCCGGACGCGGCCGGCGTGCCATACGCCAGGAGCGGGCTTGCTCCGCTTCCTGAGCGATTGCACTGCGCCGACGACAGACCTTGCCCGAAAGCAAATTGCGCTAGTTCTCGAGATCGGCGACCGTCGGCATGCGGCCTTTCGGCGTCAGGTTGTTGATGAGCTGGGGCAGCACGAGTGAAAGCTGCTGCAGCAATTCCTGCTGGCTCATGCCGGTGCGCTGGGACAGTTCGTTCAGCGTGTTCTGCCCGAGCGCCCCGCCGAGCTGTCCCGGCTGGATCGGCTGGTTCTCGCCGGGCCCAACCCAGGAATTGACCTGCGGGGCTGCGCCGCCAGCGGTGAGCTTACCAATGAGATCGCTGAGGCCGCCAAGCAGGCTGCCGGGCGGCACGTTGGTCGGAATAGACGCCGGAGGCGCCGACGGCGGAGGCGCGGACGGCGAGGGCGTAGAGCTTCCGCCAAACAGCTTGCCCAGGATCAAGGCGCCCACGGCGACCGCGATCGGCGTCGCCAGATTGCCGCCCGGAACCGCATTCTTCATTGCGTCGTCAAACATACCCATAAGCGCCTCCTTGGCGAAACGGCCACGCAGACAGCGGACTTTGCCGCTGATCGAAGAGCGCAGCCTTCGGAGTAGACCGATCGAGACTACAGGCTTGCGTTTTGCCCGTCCATCCCGCATCAATCCGCGAGGGCGTTCTCGTCCGCTTCGCGCAGTTCTCGAGCGCGGCGAGGATCAGCCAGTCGCGGATGGAGGATTTGCCATGGGCGTTATCAGCTGGATCATCCTGGGGCTGATCGCTGGATTCATCGCAAGTAAGATCGTGAACAAGACGGGCTCCGGCTTGTACATTGACATTGCGCTGGGTGTGGTCGGCGCGATCGTCGGCGGCTATCTCGCGGATGCCGTGTTAGGGATTGGTGTAACCGGGGTGAATATCACCAGCATCATCATTTCGGTCATCGGCGCGTGCCTTGTGTTGTGGGTCTATCACAAGGTCGTCGCGAGGACCTGACCCCGCCCTCAGTCGGCGGCGCTCCAGCGCGCCGCCGAGGCGTCGTCTTCGCTCTTGGCGTCCACCCAGCCCTCCACCACTCCGTCGGCGCGAACGGCGCGCTTCCAGAACGGCGCGCGGGTTTTCAGGAAGTCCATCAGCATTTCGGCCGCCGCAAACGCTTCGCCGCGATGGGCGGACGCGACGGCAACGAGAACGATCTGCTCGCCCGGCGCAATGCGTCCATAGCGATGGATAGCCGTCACGCCGATGAGCGACCATCGCGACTCCGCCTCTCGAGCGACCCGCGCCATCTCCTCCTCGGCCATGCCCGGATAATGTTCGAGCTCGAGAGCCGCGAGCCGACCCCCCTCGTCCCGGCAGTAGCCGACGAAGCTCACGATCGCGCCGACGTCCTTGCGCCCCCGGGCGAGCGCCGCGGCCTCGGCGCCGGCGTCGAAGTCCTCCCGCTGGACGCGGACGTCCGCCATCTCCTTACCCGCCCGTCATTGGCGGAAAGAACGCGATTTCCTTCGCCCCGGCGATGGCCGCGTCGTGGCGCGCGTGCACCCGGTCGAGCGCCGCCCGCACAGTCGACGGCTTCTCGAAGGCGTAAGCATAGCCGTCGCCCTGACGCGACAGCCAGGCCATGAGATCTTTGATCGTCGTCACGGTCGGCGGCGGGTTCAGTTCTTCTTCCATCTTGCCGACCCGCTCGCGCACCCAGGCGAAATAGACCGCTTTCATGCCGCCTCAATCGTTGCCGACATTGTCGTAACTCGCCTTCATGTAGTCCCAGCCCGTGTAAAGCGTCAGGATCGCGGCGATCCACAACAACACGATTCCGGTCATGATGGATCCGGTCATGATCGCCTCGCCCGACGGCCCCACGATCAGGAATGCCAACGCGACGAGCTGCACGGCGGTCTTCCATTTCGCCACCGCCGTGACCGGCATTGGGACGCGCAGCTCCGCCAGATATTCACGCAATCCCGAAACGAGGATTTCGCGGCAAAGGATCACGATCGCCGCCCAAAGCGTCGCGCCCGAAATCGTCTGGTTGGCGACGAGCATCAGAATAGCCGCAGAAACGAGAAGCTTGTCGGCGATCGGGTCCAGCATTCGACCGAGCGAGGACTGCTGCGCCCATGCGCGCGCGAGGTAGCCGTCGAAGAAGTCGGTGACGGCCGCAGCGATAAAAATCGCGAGCGCCGTCCAGCGGGCCCAGGGTTCCTGCGGCCAGAACATGAAGCCGGCGACAAGGGGCACCGCCGCGACCCGCGCATAGGTCAATATGTTCGGCAATGACCAATTGCGGTTGACCGGCCGCGTCGTCGAAGTAGCCATTTGCGCCGCACCTGACATCGTCGTCTCGCGCGCGTCAATAGTCTTCAAAACAAGACGCCGCGGAGCCGAACGCGCCCTCTCGCCTACAAAACTGGGGAAGAGACCGGCGCGGCGCTACGGTCCGCGGCAACTTCGTCTAAACTCGGCCGGCCTCGGGATCAGGAGCCCCCCATGTCGAACGTCCACATCGTCGGTCATCCCCTCGTGCAGCACAAGCTGACACTGATGCGCGACAAAACGGTGTCCACCAAGGGCTTCCGCCAGCTTCTCAACGAGATCGGCATGCTGCTGGCCTATGAAGTGACTCGAGACCTGCCGCTCGAGATGATCGAAGTGGAGACTCCGCTCGCCAAGACGATGCAGCCGACCATCTCGGGGAAGAAACTCGTCTTCGCCCCTATTCTGCGGGCTGGCGTCGGCTTTCTTGACGGCATGCTCAATCTGGTTCCCAGCGCCCGAGTCGCCCACATCGGCCTGTACCGCGACCCGCAGACGCTGGAGGCGGTGGAATATTATTTCAAGGCGCCCGTCGACGTCGCTGAGCGGCTGGTGATCGTGATGGATCCGATGCTCGCAACCGGCAACTCCGCGGTCGCCGCGATCGACCGCCTCAAGCGGCGCGGCGTGAAAGACATCCGCTTCGTCTGTCTGCTCGCCGCGCCAGAGGGTATCGAACGGCTGACGAAGGCGCATCCGGACGTCGCGATTTGGACCGCCGCCATCGACGAAAGGCTCAACGATCACGGCTACATCGTCCCGGGGCTTGGAGACGCCGGGGACCGTATGTTCGGCACCAAGTAAAGGCATCACCGCGTCGAGAGCGAGGCTCTTGACGGTTCGTCGCCCTCGGGGCGCAAACGGCACCTCCTCAGCGGGACGCATTCCGCGCGTTCGAGAGCATCGAGCGCGGCTTGTCGGGGTCCGTTCCGCGAGTACCGGCCAAGTCTTTACTTGCGACGGCGCCGTTGCTGGCCGAGACCCATCTGCTTGGCCAGAGCCGAACGCGCTTTGGCGTAAGCCGGCGCGACCATCGGATAGTCCGACGGAAGACCCCACTTCTCCCGATATTCTTCGGGCGACAGGTTATACTGGGTCCTCAAATGCCGCTTCAACGACTTGAACTTACGACCGTCTTCCAGGCAGATGATGTACTCGCTGGTGATCGACTTCTTCGGCGGAACAGCAGGCTTCGCCGCTTCGACGACGACCTGCTGAGCGCCCGAGGCGACGCGCACAATCGCCGCGTGAACATCGCTGAGCAGCGTCGGGAGCTCGCTTGACGGGACGGAATTGTTCGACACATAGGCCGATACGATTTCCGCGGCGAGTTCAACGTGGTTGGTGGAATCGTTCATTTCTGTCATTACTCCGAACGGAAGCCTGAAAAGACCGCCTCACCGGGATCTTCGGTCAGGCCATTCTGGTCGCCCGATCATGACGGGCAGCATGATTCTTTGACGCCAAATGGCGGGTTGGACAAACATCCATATAGCGCATTCGAAAACATGGCACAAGATAAGCTCTGATATTTTTAACTACTGCGTGGACCATCTTCGCTCGTATACTCGGCGGGTATGACACAGTCGATGTTAGGTCTACACAAGAGAACGGCTTGCAGGAGTTGACAAATCAACAAGCGCATGCAGGGGACTGGCCGCGAATCAGGCCGAAATGGCGCGTTTGCGCTCACAGCACAATGCACCGCGGCGGTTCCCCGACGCCTACCCGGCCAAGCCAAGTCGGACTTGCCGCAATTCGGCGCCCTGCGTCCTCTACGCAGAGGTCGCTGCTTCGCGCGACAGTCGCTTAGATGAGGAGCATCGCAGCTGTGAGGATGTCACAACCGTATGTAAACGTTTATATGCCGCCGCAGCCAATCAAACGACCATCCATGAGTTTCAATGGAACACCATAAGACCTCGACTTTCGTCGCCGAGCACAGACCGATCGCCCATCGAGGCACGTTGGGGGGGACCGTCGAGCTTCTCTGGCCTTACATTTGGCCAGCGGATCGCGCCGATCTGAAATTGCGCGTCTTCCTCGCTGTCGCGCTGATGCTGCTTTCCAAGCTGATCACCATTGCGACGCCCTATTCCTTCAAATGGGTGACCGATGCGCTCGTGGGAAAACTGAGGATCGACGCTGTTCCATTGCCGCAGATCATGGTCGGCGCTGGGTCTCTCGCAATTGTCTACGGCCTCTTGCGGATCTTGACGGCATTGACCCAGCAGGGACGCGACGCTTTGTTTGCGGCAGTCGCCATGAACGCGGTGCGCCGGCTCGCGCTCGAAGTCTTTGAACACTTGCACGGGCTGTCGTTGCGTTTCCATCTGGAGCGCAAGACGGGGGGCCTGACACGCATACTCGAACGCGGCCGCAACGCCATAGAGACGATCATTCGCACCTCGATGCTGACCGCAGTTCCGACGATCGTCGAGTTCGCTCTGGTCGTCGCGGCGATGCTCTACTCTTTCGACTGGCGTTATGTTGCGGCGATCAGCTTAACCGTCGCGGCCTATTTGACATATACGACCCTCGCAACGAACTGGCGCATCGGCATTCGGCGTTCGATGAACGAGAGCGACACCGACGCCAACACCAAGGCGATCGACAGCCTGCTCAACTTCGAAACGGTCAAGTATTTCGGCGCGGAAAAGCGCGAAGCCGCGCGCTACGATAAGGCGATGGCGCGCTACGAGCGGATGAGCGTGCGAACTTACGTGTCTCTCGCTGTGCTGAATGCAGGACAGGCACTCATCTTCACGCTCGGCTTGATCGCCGTGCTGGAAATGTGCGTCGTCGAAATCAGAGGCGGCCAGAAGACGGTTGGCGATTTCGTCCTAGTCAATTTGATGATGCTGCAGCTTTATCAGCCGCTCAACTTCATGGGCATGGTCTACCGCGACGTCAAACAGGCTATCGTCGACATCGAGGCGATGTTCGCCATTCTCGCTCAGGATCCCGAGATTGAAGATGTCCCCGGCGCGCCGCCGTTGACGGTGAGTGCGGGCGACGTGCGGTTCGAAAATGTCGAGTTCGCGTACGATTCCGCCCGGCCGATCCTGCGCGGCGTCTCGTTCGAAGCGCCGCCTGGGCACACGATCGCCATCGTCGGCCCCTCCGGAGCGGGCAAATCGACCATTTCGCGGCTTCTCTTCCGCTTCTACGAGCCGACTGCGGGGCGGATTCTCATCGACGGCCAAAACATCAGCGCGGTGACCCAGAGTTCGCTGCGCGCGACGATCGGCATGGTTCCGCAGGACACGGTGCTGTTCAACGACTCGATCGTCTACAACATCCGCTACGGACGCGACGGCGCGAGCCAAGCCGAAGTCGAGACCGCCGCCGACAACGCTCAGATCGACGGGTTCATCCGCGCCTTGCCGCAAGGCTACAACGCCCAAGTCGGTGAGCGCGGGTTGAAGCTGTCGGGCGGCGAGAAGCAGCGTGTCGCCATCGCCCGCACGATGCTCAAGGCCCCGCCCATCCTTGTTCTCGACGAGGCGACGTCTGCACTCGACAGTTTCACCGAGCGTGAGATCCAGTCGGCGCTCGAACGCGTTTCGCGGGGCCGCACGACCATCGTCATTGCTCATCGCCTGTCCACTGTGGTCAACGCCGACCAGATTCTGGTTCTCGACAAGGGCGTCATCGTCGAGCGAGGAACCCATGAGACGCTTCTGGCGCTAGGCTGCGTCTATGCGGCGCTGTGGAGCCGCCAGCGTGAGGTCGACGCGGCCGAGGAGACGCTGCGGCGGGCAGAGGCGGAAGCTGAGGCGAGGGCAGAGGCGGAAGACGAAGAACTCGATCGCTTTCCTGATATCGCCGTTTCGCCGTCCGCGCCGTGACTTTCGCCTCGTTTGGCGCCATGAGTGCGCCCGCGCCATCCTGAGATTCTGCTCATGAGCGTCGTTCATTCTCTTCGCCGCAGCATCGCGCCGATCCATCCTGAAGGGTACCCGTTCGTCGTGGGTTTCCTTGTTGCGTCGCTCGTGCTGTGGTGGCTTTGGTCCCCGCTCGGCTGGGTCGGGTTGATCGCGACCCTATGGTGCGCCTATTTCTTCCGGGATCCGGCGCGGGTGACGCCCGTGCGCGCCGATCTCGTCATCGCGCCGGCCGATGGCGCGATCAGCTTCGCCGGCTTCGCCGCGCCTCCGCCCGAACTCGGCCTCGGCATGGCGCCGTTGCAGCGCGTTTCGATCTTCATGTCGGTGTTCGACTGTCACGTGAACCGGGCGCCCGTCGAGGGGCGCGTCGAGCGCATCGTCTATCATCCCGGGCTTTTCCTCAGCGCCGATCTTGATAAGGCGAGTGAAGACAACGAACGCAACAGCGTTGTAATCGGCACGCCATCGGGGCGGTTCGGCGTCGTGCAGATTGCCGGCCTGGTCGCGCGCCGTATCGTGTGCTTCACCCAGGAGGGCGCCCACCTGAGCGCAGGCGAGCGCATCGGGCTCATTCGCTTCGGCTCGCGCGTCGACGTCTATCTGCCGCCGAGCGCGCAGATCGTCGTCGGACTCGATTCGCGCGCTGTCGCCGGAGAAACGGTGATCGCCGAGATAACCGACGCGCCTGAGAGGCGCCCGTTCCAGCGGAGCTGAGCTTGTGAACGACGGCTCACAGGCACCCAAGCCGGTTATTGAGAACCGACCCGAAGTGTCGCGAAGGCGCGGGTTCCGGCCGGTGCCGCTTCGCTTGCTCTTGCCGAACATCGTGACGTTGGTTGCGCTCTGCCTCGGCCTCACCGCGATCCGCCTCGCGATGGAGGGCTCGATCGAATGGGCGGTGGTCGCCATTGTGGGCGCGGCGGTCCTCGACGGCCTCGACGGGCGGATCGCGCGCGCACTCAAGGGCACCTCGCGCTTCGGGGCGGAACTCGATTCGCTGGCCGATTTCGTCGATTTCGGCGTCGCGCCGGCTTTCGTTCTGTTCGTGGCCGATCTCCACGCGATCAAGAGCTTCGGCTGGGTCGCCGCGCTCCTGTTCGCGATGGCCTGCGCCCTGCGGCTGGCGCGGTTCAACGTGATGCTCGACGATCCAAACCAGCCGCTGTGGCGGAAGAACTTCTTTGTCGGAATGCCGGCGCCCGCTGGCGCCATAGTCGGGCTTCTGCCGATCTACCTGCGCTCCGCTCTTGAACTCGGCGCCCCGTCGACCCTCGCCGCCTTTTTCGAAAGTCTTTACGTGCTCGCCATCGCGCTCCTGATGGCGAGCCGCGTGCCGCATTTTTCCGGCAAGTCGATCGGACGCGTGCCGCGCGAGCATCTCGCCGTGTTTCTGGTCGGCGTCGCCGCAGCGCTCCTGCTCGTATTCGTCTTGCCGATGCAGGCGCTGGTCGCGGTTACCCTCGCCTATCTCGCCTCGATCCCGCTCGCGATCCGCCGCTACCGCGAGCTCGGCCGCATGGAACATTAGTGCGGCTGTTTGCGTCGAATGGAGCGCTACCCCCGCGGAGGTCGCCTTGAGCTTTCCTTTTCGTCCCGAAATGGGCTAGATTTTTGTGGCCGACCAACGCGCCGGCATCCTCCAGGCTTGTCCGATGGTCGGCCCGGCGCGTTATAAGGCCGAGCGTCGCCGACGCTTGCCGACGCCGGCGCGGCGACACTGCTAAGGAGCCCTATGTCGAAAGAAGAACTGATTGAATTTCCGGGGTTTGTGGTCGAGCTCCTTCCGAACGCGACATTTCGCGTCAAACTTGAGAACGATCACGAGATTATCGCTCACACCGCAGGCAAGATGCGCAAAAACCGAATTCGCGTCCTTGCCGGCGACAAGGTTCTGGTCGAGATGACGCCTTACGACCTGACCAAGGGTCGTATCACCTATCGCTTCAAGTGAGGCTCTGGTGACTGCGCTTGCCGAAGTGCAGACGTTGAACGCCTCGAAATCGCGACCTCGCCTCGTCCTCGCCTCCGGTTCGCCTCGCAGGCTCGCGTTGCTCGCTCAGATCGGGGTCGATCCGGATTCGGTGCTGCCGTCGGAAGTTGACGAGACGCCGCGCCGCGGTGAATCCCCGCGCGGCCTCGCTCAGAGGCTCGCCTCCGAGAAGGCAGCCCACTCGGCAGGGCTCGCGGCTAAAGTTCCCGAACTCGCCCCCTGCCTGACCCTTGCGGCCGACACTGTCGTCTGCGTCGGTCGTCGGGTCCTGCCGAAATGCGAGATCCGGCACGAGGCGGAGGATTGTTTGCGCTTGCTGTCGGGCCGCGCCCATCGGGTCTACACCGGTCTTGCCCTGGAGACCGCCCGAGGCGTCATTCGGCGGAGGCTCGTCGAGACTCGGGTCCGGTTCAAGCGCCTGTCGGGCCAGGAGATCGAGGCTTATCTCTCCACCGGAGAGTGGCGCGGCAAGGCCGGCGGCTACGCCATCCAAGGTCTGGCGGGCGCTTTCGTCGTGCGGCTGATCGGCTCATACACCAACGTCGTCGGCCTGCCGCTCGCCGAGACCTGCGCCCTGCTGGCGGGCGAAGGCTATTACCCCTATCGGCAATGGGCTGCGAACCTCTTGAAATGAGCGCCAACGACAACCCGCCCCGGGAACGAGAGACGCTCAGGGAGAGCGCCTGCCCGATCTGCGGCAAGCCCCGTGATCCGCGCTACGATCCTTTCTGCTCGAAGCGCTGCGCCGACGTCGACCTGCACCGCTGGCTGAAGGGGAACTATCTCATTCCCGGCGCGGAGCGGGGCGACGAAACCGACGGCGAAGAAATGGAAGAAGAGTAAGCAGCGCCCGCTGACGAGGCGAAACTCCCGCGCCAGCCCCGTTGCGACACGGCGGCGCGCTGACGCATTGGACGAAAGCCGTCGTGCGAACGTCGGCTTCTCAAATAGCGGCCAGGGATGCTCGCGCGAGCGATCCTTGCAACAGGAGGGAGTCCGATGGTTGACGGCTCGCAGCGATGGCCGCGTCTCCCCTACGCGGACTGGAGCGACGCCGCGCTCACGCTCCATCTCTGGACGCAGATCGTCGGCAAGATCCGATTGGCCTCGACCCCTTGGCTCAATCACAGCTGGCACGTGCCATTTTATGTCACGGCGCGCGGGCTCGGGACGTCGCCAATTCCGGCGGGCGACGAAATTCTCGAGTTCGAATTCGATTTCGTCCTCCACCGACTGATCGCCCGAATCAGCAGCGGAGAGGAGTGCGCGCTGCCGCTCGAACCACGGTCGGTGGCCGATTTCTTTGCTGCGGTTCTGCGCCTCTTGAGCGGTTTCGGCGTCAGCATTGCGCTGAACGACCGACCCTGCGAACTTCCCGACGCGATCCCGTTTTCATCCGACACCGTCCATTCGGCCTACGATCCGCAGGCGGCGCATGACTTCTGGCGGACGCTCGTCAGCGCCGCTCGCGTCCTCAAACTCTTCCGCACCGGCTTTGTCGGCAAAGCGAGTCCCGTGCATTTCTTCTGGGGCAGCTTCGATCTCGCCGTCACCCGTTTCTCCGGTCGACGCGCCCCGCCGCATCCCGGCGGCGTCCCCGGCCTATCGGACAGGGTCGTCCGCGAGGCTTATTCGCACGAAGTAAGCAGCGCCGGATTCTGGCCGGGCGGCGCGGCCTATCCGCGCGCCATTTTTTACTCCTACGCCTATCCGGAGCCGCCCGGATTCAGAGACGCCGCGGTGAGCCCGCCCGCTCGCTTCGAGGCAAGCCTCGGCGAGTTCGTTCTGCCTTACGCCGCCCTGCATGAGGCAGACGATCCCGATGCGATGGTCCTTCGTTTTCTCTCCGAAACCTACGCCGCCGCCGCCGATTGCGGCGGGTGGGATCGCGCCGCGCTCGAATGCCCCCTAGGCGTCCCGGGCGTGCCCCGTCCGATCGAGTTGAATGGACCGGTTGCCTGAGTCAGTCAGCCCCGACTTTGCCGAATGCCGGACCTCTCTTTTGCGCGTGGGTCGGCGACCGAGTTCGAGGCGTCCGGGCGCAATACTCCCTGTTAACGCGAAAAACAGGGAGTTTTCTCCCGTTTCGAAGCAAAACGCCCGAAAAAGATCAAAGATTCCAGAAGGTTGTGCGCAAATTCTCTGTTCTCGGCGGAACAGGGAGATTTTTTTGGCGTATTAGGAAGATAACAGGGAGCGTTTGAGCAAAAACAGGGAGTTTCTGGGCGACCTCCGCGGTCTGATCAGGCATGCTAAATTCGCATGAACTCCCTGCGTCCGAGACAATGGTAAAGCTTACAATTGATTGAAGCGCCCCACAACAATTCGCTTTGTCACGTATAACTCTATCAGACGCCTCGGGATTCTGGCGCCGAACGCATTGGAAAATCACGGTCGAAAGCAAAGACTGCGTCAACCTTGAGCAAGCGTCCATGGGTAGCGTCAAGTCGCCTCGTCCTGCCATAACTCGCCGCTGACGCAGGCGATGGCGAAGGCGGAGTTGCGCGCGACCTCCTCGAGCCGGTCGAACCGACCCGGCCTCCCGGCATGGCCCGCCTCCATCGCCGTGCGCAAGAGGACAGGCCCGCCGCCGGTCATGGTCGCCCTCAGCCGCGCCACCCATTTGGCCGGCTCCCAATAGGTCACGCGCGGATCCGCCAGACCCGCGAGCGCGAGGATCGGCGGATAGCGCTGCGCCCGCACATTGTCGTAAGGGCTATACGAGCGGATCGCGTCAAAGGCTGCGCGATCGCGGATCGGGTCGCCCCATTCGAGCCACTCCGGCGGGGTCAGAGGGAGGGACTCGTCGAGCATGGTCGAGAGCGCGTCGACGAACGGCACGTCTGCAATAATCCCGGCGAACAGATCGGGCGCCGAGTTCGCGACCGCTCCCATCAGCAGACCGCCCGCGCTTGCTCCCTGCGCCACAATGCGGCCGGCTCCCGTATAGCCCTCGGAGATGAGATGCCGCGCGGCGGCGAGGAAATCACTGAACGTGTTCGGCTTCTTTAGGAGTTTGCCTTCCTGGTACCAACGCCAGCCCTTGTCGGTTCCGCCGCGGACGTGCGCGATGGCGTAGACAAAGCCGCGATCAACGAGCGAAAACCGATTGCTTGAGAAGCTCGCCTCGACCGGATAGCCGTAGGCGCCATAGGCGTAGAGGAGAAGCGGCGCCGCGCCGTCGAGCTCGAGATCGCGCTTCATCAGCAGCGACAGCGGCACGGTCTCGCCGTCCTCGGCGCGGGCGAAAACGAGTCGCGTAAAATAGCATTCCGGATCGAAGCCAGGAGCCTCTCGCTTTTTGACGAGATTCCTGGTCTGCGTGGCGCAATCGTAGTCGATGATCTCCTCGGGCCGGTCCATCGAGGAAAAACTGAACCGCAGGAGCCGCGAGTCGAACTCGTAGACTGTCCCGAGGCCGAGCGCGTAAGTCTCCCCGTCGAAGGCAATGGCGTGCGCCTCGCCGGCGCCAAGCTCATGAACGACCAGACGCGGACGGCTTTCCTCGCGCGTCAGCACGACGAGGAAGTTCTTGAACAGCGTCGCGTCGGCGATGAAGCAGCCGTCTCTATGCGGGACGACGTCGCGCCAATTTGCTTCGTCCGGCGCGTCGCGCCGAGCGATGACGACCTTGAAGTCGCGCGCCTGTGAATTGGCGCGAATGTAGAAGCAGTCGCCGTGATCCATTACGTCGTAAAACAATCCCGGCCGGCGCGGCGAGACCAGCAGCGGCTTTGCAGTCGGTCGATCGAGATCGACCACATGGGACTCCGAAGAATCATGTCCGTGGACGACGACGAGGGCCGACCGACCGAGTCGCGTCGTCCGGAGGCCGATGAACCATGCCGGGTCCGTCTCCGAGAAGACCTCGGCGTCCTCGCTCCGGTCGGTCCCAAGGCGATGCAGCATCGCCCGGAATGGACGATGGTTCTCGTCCTGTTCGACATAGAGGAGCGCCTTCGAATCGCGCGTCCAGACCACATCGTCGGTAGCGTTGACGATGAGATCGGGGAGGTCTTCGCCTCGCTCGACGTCGCGCACGCGGATCGTCAGCATTTCAGAGCCGAGCTCGTCGACGCTCCAGGCGAATTTCGTGTGATCGGGCGAATGAGATGCGGCGGCGCAACGAAAGAACGGCTTGCTTTCAGCGCGCACGTCGACGTCGATCAGCACCGTCTCCTCGCCGCCTTCGCGCGGCCTTCGGCAGAAGATGCGGTGCTGGCCGCCTTGGCGATAGCGCGAATAATAGGCCCAGGGCCCGTCGACCTGCGGCGGCTCGCTGTCGTCTTCCTTGAGCCGCGCCCGCATCTCGCGAACAAGCTCCTTTTGCAAATCGGCGGTCGGCGCGAGCAACGCGCCGGCGTAGGCGTTCTCCGCCTCGAGCAGCGCGCGGATGTCGGATGGCAGACGCCTCGGATCACGCAGCACCTCGCGCCAATTCTCGGCCCGGATCCAGGCGTATTCGTCGGTCCAGGCCATTCCATGCGCGGAACGCTGGATCGGACGGATATCGGCGCGCGGCGGCGCGGGCGAGCCGGAAAACGAGGCGTCATCGGTCATGCGACGCCGTCATGCCATGGGCCTCGGCGCGCGTGAAGCGCCCGAAAGCGGCCGGAACCTCCGCCGGCGCAGCGCAGAGCGCAGCGGCGACCGCCTCGCGCAGTTCCCGCTCGCCGCCGTAGCCCCACAGTGCGCCGATGGTCGGAATCGCATGCCGATTCGCGCCCGCGACGTCGTGCTTGCGGTCGCCCCACATTACGCAGTCACGCGGCTCCAGCGCCCGCTCGGCAAGAATATGAGCGATGAGGTCCCCCTTGTCCTCGCGGCGGCCGTCGAGTTCGGCGCCGTAGGCCTCCTCGAAATAGCGGCGGAGGTCGAAGTGAGCGAGGATGCGGGTCGCATAGACGGCCGGCTTCGAGGTACAGAGAAAGAGTCGCGCCCCTGACCGTTTCAGCCGCGAGAGCGCGTCCGGCACGCCGTCATAAACGACCGCCTCGAACAGGCCTTCGGCGCCGTAGCGCGTCCGATAGACCGCGAGCGCCTCTTCCGCGCGCCCCGCCGCGCCCAACATCTTCGTGAAGGACTGTCTGAGCGGAGGGCCGATGATCCATGAAAGATCGACGCCCGTCGGCGCGGCGCAACCCATGGCTGCGAGCGCAAAGCGGAAGCAGCCGACGATGCCTGCGGCGGGATCGGTCAGCGTCCCGTCCAGATCGACAAGCAAGACGTTGCGCTGGAACATAGTCTTCAAGGCGGTTCCCTTGTGTGGATACAAGTCTATCTCGGCGCGAGCTCCGCGATCAGGTCGTTCGCCGTCTTCGCGATCGCGAGGCCCGCGTTGAAGTCGAACGCGTTGATCGCGGCCATGACACCGACGTTGCGGGTCGGCGCGAAGGCGACGTAGGAGAAGATTCCCTGCAGGCCGCCGGCCTTCTGCAGGATGAGCGGGCGGTCGTCTTCCGGCTGCATGACGACCCAGCCGAGGCCCAACGCGTCCATGTGGCCGGACTCGTCCATGCCGAACACCGAGTTCAGGCCGTCGCGCCACAGGTAGGCGGCGTGGTCGATGAGCCGCTCGGCGGCGCGCTCGGCCCCGAACCGGTCGAGGTGCCATTGCAGCCAGCGCAGGAGATCGCGCGGCGTCGAGTAAAGGCCGCCGGAGCCGACGATGACGGATCCGGTCAGGGCGTAGGGCAGGGGCGCGCCGTCGAAGTCGTGGCCGCGCATGAGGCGCGCCGTCTGGTCGCCCGACAGCGTGAAGGTCGTGTCGTCGAGCCCGAGCGGCTTGAGGACGCGCTCGGCGATCAGGTCGGGATAGGGCTTTCGCGCCGCGGCCGACAGCGCCGCGGCGAGCAGGTCGAAGCCGAAGTTCGAGTAGAGGACCGACGTCCCCGGCGTGAACAGCAGCGGATTGGCCTTGAGCCACGCAACGAACGCCTCGCGGGTGATGTTGGCGAAAGGGTCGCCCGGCGGCCCCAGCGCATGGGGGACTTCACGCGGCAATCCCGCCGAGTGGGTGGCGAGATCGACGAGCCGGATCGGCCGCCCGCCCTCCGACAGAGGCGCGATGAAATCGGGAACATACTTGGTCAAGGGGTCGGCGAGATTGACCACGCCGTCCGCCGCGAGGCTTGCCAGCACCTGGCCGGTGAAGGCTTTTGTGACCGAGCCGATGCGGAAGAGCGTGTCGCCGGCCGGCTCGGCGTCAAAACCCTCGGCCCGGCGGCCAAAACCCTGGATGGAAGTCTGGCCGTTGCGGGCGACGCCGATGACGAGCGCGGGGACGTTGGCCGAAAGGAAGAGGATTTGACCGGCGAAGCCGACCGCCTCGTCGAGCTCCGCCTGGCCGGCGCGCGCGACGCGCGGCCACGGCAGCGACGCTGCGGCGAGAAGGGCGAGGACGTCGCGGCGGCGCATGGGCTCGGCTCTTCCAGGTTGGGCCGAGACTAGCACGAGCAGTCGGGCGCGCAATCGGAGGAGCCGGCGGCTCTATCTGTCACCCCCGCGAAAGCGGTCCGCGAAAGCGGGGGTCCATGGACGCTGCCGCGAACGATCCTTGGGGAACGGCGACCGCTCTGGATGCCCGCATTTCGCTACACTCTTCTGTCACCCCCGCGAAATCGACGCATTAGCGGGGTCCGAGAGAACAGCTGTGAACCGTCGCCAGGAGCGCCCTTACGCCCCCTTCCTCCGCCGCTGCCGGTACTGGTCGGCGACGACGGCGGCGACGATGACGCCGCCCTTGATGATTTCCTGGTAGTGCGCGTCGACGTTGAGGAAGGTGAAGCCGGAGGCGAGGATGCCGAGGATGACCGCGCCGATGACGGTGCTGGTCATGCGGCCGACGCCGCAGGAGAGCGAGGTGCCGCCGATCACGGCGGCGGCGATCGCGTCGAGCTCGAAGCCGACGCCGACGCCCGCCTGGCCGCTGATCGCGCGCGCCGTGTGGACGATGCCGGACAGGTCCGACAGAAGGCCGGCCATCATGTAGACGAGCACGATACGGCGCTCGACATTGATGCCGGAGACGCGCGCGGCGAGCGGGTTCGCGCCGATCGCGTAGGTGAACTTGCAAGTGGGCGAAACTGCCGCTACCCATCGCGCGTGAGGTCAGCATGGCAACAATCGGCCGGATTCCCTGGTCGCAGGGAAAAGAGCGGGCAATTTCCCGCGTTTCGGCCCGCAATGGAAATGCGCCCCGAAAAAGCAAAGGATTCGAGAGCGTTGCGCGACAATTCCCTCTGCAGGGGAGCAGGGAATTTTTTCGGCACAGCAGGGAATTCCTTCTCGGGCGGAAACAGGGAGAAGCATCGAATGCAATGAGATTCGCCGAAGAAGGCGTTAGAGTTGCGCGGGCTATCGATCGATTTCCGGCTCAAGTCGCGGTCGCAGGCGCAGGCGCGCGCCGATGAGCGGGTTGTTTTCTGTCGTCGGGGCGCCGTCGCCGAAGCTCTATGCCGTTCTGAACATCGTAAGGGGGCTCGTGCAAGTCACGATCGGCGAACCCGTGGTCGTCGTCGCAAATTCGCTCGAAGCGCTGCGCAAGAAATTTGCCGATGGGCCGACGCGGAAGAATCGGGCCGTGGTCCTGGTTTCCGATTACCCTCAACCTGACATGTGGGACCTTGCGCGACTGGGTTCATCGTCTCAACGCGGCCGGACCCACGGCCTCATCGACAACTGGACGTTGCCTCGCGGGATAAGCTGGGGGGTAAACATTGGAACGCGGTTGCACCCCGCCCAAGTCTCCGCACCTGGGGCATCCTTGGCCCGTGGTAGCTTTTGCTGTTCCTTGAGGGCCTTCTTCTCGTCTGCTATGATGGCAAGCTCAGCCATCGGCAGACTGGGGCCACCGTGGGATTCCTGACGAGGACCGCGGGACTATTAACAATCCGCTTTGCTAGATTGAGGGCGGACTTGCGTCGAACAGAATCGACCGCGGGTCAAGACGAACTGGCGCGGCTTGATCGTGAGTTGGCGGGGGTTCGAAGCGAGTTGATGGGGCTTCGAGGCGAGTTGGCCAGCCTTCGGAGCGAGTTTGTCGGGTTAGTTTACACTGTCCGACCGGCGCGCTGGTATGCGGAACTTCACTCGTAGAGATCTTCCCGAACGACCATGGAAAAGGGCGGCACAAGTGGCGCGGGCACCGGTCATATCGGAACGTCTTGATTCGCCTAGCAAGCGCGTCTTGACCAGCTTCCATTTTCACCGATTTGCCCGCATAACGCTCCCGGCCATGAGGGCGGGCGAATGTGCCTCTTTGAACGACCCTGGAGCTCGCCGCGTCGGCAGTCTAGGAACGTACGAATTACCACAAAAACCGAGAAATAATGGATAGCGAAATGAAACGGCTGGTGGATCGTATCGCCGAATTCGACCGCAAATTGAACGAAGCGTTATTAGGAATCGATTCTTTGCGGCGGCGGATGACGGCGTACGTCGGAGACGGCGTCGCGCTCACCCATCTTTTCGACGATACGCCCATTTATGTAAATTCCCACGACTTCGGGGCTCCCTCCAATTTCATGAACGGCGGATTGTACGAAATGGAGAACCTCGACGTTCTCCTCAGCTTCGTACGTGACGACACTGTGTTCCTCGATATTGGCGCCAATCTGGGATACTTCTCGTTAATGGTGGGGCGGCGGGTCCGACCGCACGGGCGCGTACATGCATTTGAGCCAAACCCCGAGATCATGGGATTGTTGCGCGCGAGCGCCTATCTGAACGGCTTCGGCAATTTGGACCGACCCGAAGGATTCATCATTTCGCATCCAATCGCCGCGGGCGACGAAAACAGGACCGCCGAATTCGGTATGCCCGACAATCACGCGGGCGGCGGAGTACAACTGATCGAAGGTTCGTCGTTTGCGGGTCGCCGATTTTTCTCCGAGATGCGCCGCTTGGACGACTATTTCGATCCTGCGTTCACTTGCGACCTTGTGAAGATCGACGTCGAAGGCGGCGAATTGGCGGCGTTGCGCGGAATGCGCGAAATTCTGAAGCGTTCGAAATCCGTCAAGGTCTTGTTCGAAAAATTGGGGGTGAACGTCGGAAGCGAGGGCGCGCTCGAGACGCTGTTCGCCGAACTCCGATTTCGGCTTTATGCTGTGGAAGGCGATGCGCGCCTGAGGTTGCTGGCGCCCGACGGGTTGCGGACATATTCGGGTTACGTGCTGGCCGCTCCCGACGATCTCGACCTCAATCTAAAGTCTCGGACCGCATTCGACATTTATCCGCGTCAGTTCAATACTGTTGCGGCGACGCTCGTCAGCCTTGGCCGCGAGCGCCTGAAGGCTACCGGCTCTCAAGGTCAAATCTTGTTCCACGGCCCCTACTGGTTCTTGCGCGGGGGGGTTTACGAGTTTACGGTCGAAGCAAGCATGGAAGGCGAATTGATTTTTGCTTTGGCTTCTCGCTTCGGCCACAAGCAACACGAAGTAAAAATAACCGACAAAACGTTCACGCTTGTTGTCAAACGCGACATGCTTTATTTTGAATGTATCGGAGTCGTATCGTCCTCCACAGCGAGCATATCTCTCCAGGCAGTACGAATTAGACGCGTTGGTTAAGTGAAGTGCGCTTCGGCATTCATGGGTCAATTGTCGCCAGGGCCGAAAGTGAGTTGTAGCCTGGTTCCGGCGACTTGCAGGAAGCGAAATGATCGTATCCATATTCGGTACGCCCTCGGCTTTGACCGCCTGGATCGCGCACGTAGCCCGGATTATCGTTGACGCCGCCGCCGGCCCCCATATTTATGTCCCCGCGATAACTCTGGAAGATCTTCGAACGGCTTTGGCGGAGCGCAACGGGCGCGCCGTGGTGCTCTATTCCGACATCCCGAAGTCGTGTCTCGTGGACCTAGTGTTGGGTTCGCGGATTCCCTATCTCGTCGCCGCGGACGATCCGATGAACGTTGTTGGCTATGTCGCGGCGGCGCGCAAACTATCGCTAAAGGATTCGCTGCGTTTCACGTCGCAAAGCCTTTCGATTCTGGCGCGCATGCGTTTTGGCGCGAGAGCGCTGTATCTCGACGGCTCCGCTTACGCTCAATCGGTGGACGCGTTCATGGCGGCGATCATCGAGCACTTCGGAATAAATTTGGCCCCCAACAAGTTCGACGATTTATGCGCGCGGTTGATGGGCGACAAAATCAACAAAAACCCGACGATCATCGATCTCGTCCTTCGCGACCTGCCGCACGCGCTTCCTCCCGGCGGCTTCGCGGAGCGCTATACCGCCGACCAGCAGTTGATCATCAATGACACGATCAGCAGCTATGGCGGCCTCATGGTGATGCCGCAAAGCCAAACGATCACCTGGAGACCCGAAGTCGTGCCGGATCGCGACAATCTGGAGCGAATCCTCGACGGTCCGCGCGATATGTTGGGACCGGCCCGAATTCTCTTCGGCGGTCACACGCTTCATTTGCCCGTCGGCGCCTGGAAAGCGAAGGTCATTCTCGAAATCGCCGAGAATTATTCTGGCAATCAGCTCATCTCCCAAGTCTATTGCGGCTCGGACCTGTTGCGCTTCGTCAACGCGAAACTGCCCGTCGACGGCGTTTTCGGCTACGAGATGGAGTTCGAGGTCGCGGACAGTTTTTCTCCGATCCAAGTGCTCATCGGCATTGGCGAGGGAGCGATTGAGGGCAAATTGTACCTGCGTCTGATTACCTTCGATCGACAGCCGACATCCGCCGCTGTCTAGACCGTTATGCCAAGGGGCTGCGGCCCTTTGATCTTGACCTGCAGGGGATGTTGATGCCGCTGACATTCGAGGAGCTGCTGAGCCTTCCGTATCGTGCGGGGATTGCGTTCAAGAAAGGCGAGGGCGCCTGACCGCCAGGAAACAGAAGGGCTCGCTAACGCACCGCACGGATTGGGCTGGGTCACACCTCTCGTCCGCGGACCCCTTTTCGCCCTACGCCCCCTTCCTCCGCCGCTGCCGGTACTGGTCGGCGACGACGGCGGCGACGATGACGCCGCCCTTGATGATTTCCTGGTAGTGCGCGTCGACGTTGAGGAAGGTGAAGCCGGAGGTCAGGACGCCGAGGATGACCGCGCCGATGACGGTGCCTGTCATGCGGCCGACGCCGCCCGAGAGCGAGGTGCCGCCGATGACGGCGGCGGCGATGGCGGCGAGTTCGAAGCCGACGCCGACGCCCGCCTGGCCGCTGATCGCGCGCGC
>Ga0074044_10001726_pt1 | contig 19530 bp, 21 predicted proteins | sample BogForMeECP23OM1_FD_94443 | JGI IMG/M metagenome (GOLD analysis project Ga0074044, IMG submission 94443) | Bog forest soil microbial communities from Calvert Island, British Columbia, Canada - Bog Forest MetaG ECP23OM1 | ecosystem: Environmental > Terrestrial > Soil > Wetlands ...
CGCCAGCACTCCAATCGCGAGCATCATCTCGATGAGCGTGAAGCCGTGTGGCGCACGATACGTCGGGATACGACGGTTCGTCATGGCGTCGCCCCCTGCGGCAGCCCATTTGTATCGGGCGGGATCGGCGAATGAACGAACTCGACCAGGGAGAAGCTCTGCGAGAGGGTGGGACCGTAACGAATCAGAACCTTGACCTTGCGCACGTCGGGAAACATGCCCGACGCCTCGACCGCCCGTTCCCAGCGGAAGTCCTTGAACTCGCCGGGGAATGACGCTTCGAAATTGCCGCTGGTGCGGCCGAGCTCGGGAAATCGCTCGAGCTCCGCCTCCGTCATGACGGCCTGCGCGAGCATCGAGGCGCGCGTCGTCTGCTGGGCGCGGATTACCGATTGAATGCTCTGATGATGGAGACCGAGCAGGCCGAGCAGCGCGATACCGAGGATCGCCATTGCGACCATCACCTCGAGCAGCGTAAACGCGCGCGCGCGCCGGCGAAGAATATTCACCGCGTCATCCCCTGCGGCATTACGTCGCCGCTGATGATCGCGACCTGTCCGGTCAGTGGAGAAAATTCAAGCGTCATCACGTCGCCCGATGCGTCTTCGAGGTGCACCACGGTCGCATCGACGTAGCCCTCTGGATAAAAGTTGGTCGCGACCACTCCGCGATTGACGGTGCCAATGCCTTCGATGGTCACGTCGCGAATCCGAATCGCCGCCGGCAGCATCACCGGCTTGCCCGACATGCTGTTATCCGGCGCGAACACCGGCTGTACGGCATAAGGATCGAGCTGCGCGGCCGCGTAGCCGTTGTTGTCCAAATCGAAGATGAGCCGCAGGACCAGCTTGTGGCCGGTGGCTTCATCGAACATAAAAGTCGCGCGGCCCGCCAGCCGGCGCGCCTGGCTTTTCAGCGCGGCCTCGCGAAAGCCGCCGAGATACGGCAACGCGAGGGTCAGCATCAATCCCATGATGAAGATCACGACCGCCAGTTCGAGCAGCGTGAAGCCCGGCGAGGCGGACGACACGCTGAGCCGCACAAGCGTTCTGGCGCGGCGAGCAGATGGTCCGGGCCCCGATTTCATGGCGCCGTCACGACGATTGGCTGGCGTCTATATCGTCCGAGCTTTCGACGCCGTCGGGGCCGAACGACTTCAGCACGTACGAGTTCCCATCGCTCTGGTAGAAGTAGGGCGTCCCCCAGGGATCTTGCGGCAGGCGCTCGATATAGCCGCCGCTTTCGTAATTCGCGGGCACGCGGCCGTTGGTCGGCGGCGACACCAGCGCGTTCAGACCCTGGTCGGTGGTCGGGTAGTAGCCGTTGTCGAGGTAGTAGCGATCGAGCGCGGTCTTGATCTCGGCGAGATCAGCCTGCGCCTTGGTCTTCTTGGCCTTGTCGGCGGCGCCGCGCAGACTCTGGACGACGATCGTCGCGAGCAGGCCGAGGATCAGAATAACCACCATGATTTCAATCAGGGTGAAACCGTCCTGATTGTATCGGCGTGACTTCATCGCGGTTACCTCCGGCGCGTTCTTCACTGCATCAGCTGGTTGAGCTGGAAGATCGGCATCAGCACCGCCAGCATCATGAACACGATAACAGCCGCCATCGCCAGCGTCATCACCGGCTCCAGCACGGTGGTCATCTGGCTCAGCGAGTGCGAGACCTCGCGCTCGTAGTTGTCGGCCACGCGCTCGAGCATCCGCTCCAGTTCGCCGGAGCGTTCGCCGACGCGGATCATCTCGATCAGCAACGGCGGAAAGAGCCCGCTGCGCGCCAGCGTCTGCCCCATGCCGTGGCCCTCGCGAATACTTTCGCGGCTCTGCTCGATGGCGTCCTTGAGCAGACCGTTGGTCACCACGCCTTTGACCGCGTCGAGCGCCGGCAGCAACTGCACGCCGCTGGCGAGCAGGGTGGCCAGGGTCCGCGCAAAGCGCGCGCAAATGATTCGAATCATCGTCGGCCCGATGTAGTACGCCTTCAGGATAGCGGTGTCGTACATGCGCCGCCCGCGCGGCGTGGCCATCGCAGCGGTAAATCCAGCCACGGCGCCGACCACCAACAGCGCCAGCGGGATCCAGTAGCCGGTGACGATCCCCGAAATCGTAATCAAGACTCGCGTCGCCAGCGGCAGCGCCGCATGCTGCTGCTCGAAAATCGTCGCGACTTGCGGCACCACGTATGCCACCAGGAACGCCATGATTCCCGTGCCGACGCACATCATGATGATCGGATAGGTCAGCGCGCCGCGCACCTTGGTGACGAATTCGTTTTGGCGCTCGCTGTACTCGGCCAGCCGGTCCAGCACGGCCTCGAGCGCCGCAGCCTGCTCACCCGCGCGCACCATCCCGATATAGAGGTCGGAGAATGTATCGCGATGATTGCTCAGCGCGTCGGCCAGCGACGAGCCCTCGCGCACGCGCTCGCGCACCTGCGAGAGCATCCGCTTGGTCGCGGCGCGGGTCGATTGATCGCTGAGCGCGCTGAGCGCATCGACCAACTGCACGCCGGCGCCGAGCAGTGCGCTCAACTGGCGCGTCAGCAGGGCCAGGTCCGCGGCCGGCATCTTACGCCGCCACAGCGACGGCAGCCACTCGCGCCTGGCTTCCTGGCGTTCAGCGGCGTTGGACTCCTCGTTGAGGTCGGTCGGGAAAATTCCCGACGCGCGCAGCTTGCCGCGCGCGGTCCGGGCGCTGTCGGCGTCAACCACGCCGTTGACCGAGTGGCCGTCGGCGCCAAGACCTCGATAAGCAAATACTGGCATCGGTGAAAAAAAACTTATGCGGGCGCGCTAGTCGATGTCTTCCTGCGTGACCCGCAGCAGCTCCTCGATCGAGGTCTCGCCGCGCAGCACGCGCGCCGCGCCGTCCTGGCGCAGCAGAGTCATCCCCTGCTCGGTACATTTGCGGCGCAGCATGGCGGCATCGGCTTTCTGCATGACCAGCGAGCGGATTTCGTCGTCCATGATCATCAGTTCCTGTATCGCCATTCGGCCGCGATAGCCGGTGTTGCGGCAATGGCGGCATCCCTTGGGACGGCAGATCTTGGCCGTCATGTCCCCGGGCTTGAGTCCGATTCGCGAAAGCTCGGACTCGCTGGGACGGTATGGCTCGCGGCAATCGGGGCAGAGCTTGCGGATGAGGCGTTGGGCCAGCACGGCGAGAATCGACGACGAGACCAGGAACGGCTCGATCCCCATTTCCACCAGCCGCGTCACCGCGCCGAACGAATCGTTGGTGTGCAGCGTCGAGAACACGAGATGGCCGGTCAAGGCGGACTGGATCGCGATTTCGGCGGTCTCGGCGTCGCGGATTTCGCCTACCATGATCACGTCAGGGTCTTGGCGCAGAATCGAGCGCAGGCCGCTGGCAAACGTCAGCTCGATTTTCGGGTTCACCTGCATCTGGCCGACGCCGCGGAGCTGGTACTCGATCGGATCCTCGATCGTAATGATGTTTTTTTCAGGAGAGTTAATTCTGGACAGGCACGCGTACAGCGTCGTCGATTTGCCCGAGCCGGTCGGCCCGGTCGCCAGGATGATCCCGTGGCTCTGCCGAATCAGCCGGTCAAGCCGCTGCAGGTTCTCGCCGGAAAACCCGAGATGGTCGAGATTTACGTCGACCGCCGCCTGCGCGCGATCGAGCAATCGCAGCACGATCCGCTCGCCGAACGCGGTCGGTATCGACGAGACCCGCAAATCGATGTCGCGGCCCGCGATGCGCAGCCGGATGCGGCCGTCCTGCGGCAGGCGCTTTTCCGCGATATTGAGGCCCGCCATGACCTTGACGCGCGACGTGATCGCCGGCTGAAAGCGCTTGGGCGGCGACAGCACGTCGTAGAGCATCCCGTCCACGCGAAAGCGAATGACCAGTTCCTTTTCGAAGACTTCAATATGAATGTCGCTCGCGCGGTCCTTGACCGCCTGCGACAGCACGCCGTTGACGAGCTTGATGATCGGCGCCGAATCGTCGGACTCGAGCAAGTCCAGCGGCTCAGCCGCGAGTTCATTGGCAACCACGTCAAGCCGCTCTTCCTGGAGATCGATCATCAGATCTTCGGCCGAAGTGGCCGAAGCCTGGTCGTACGCGCGGTTGATTGCTTCGACGATTACCTCGGCCGGCGCGACCAGCGGATGTATCCGCGCGCCGTACAGGATTCGCAAGTCGTCGAGCGGCTCGAAGTTGGCCGGGTCGGCGATCGCTACGGTCACCGTCCCGTCCACGCTCGACAGCGGGATCAGGCGGTTCTTCTTCGCGTAGTTTATCGGAATCTTCGAGACGAGGGCCGGGTCCAGCGAATTCTCGTCGATATGCGCCTGGAACGGCAGCCGGTACTCCTGCGCGAGCGCGCGCGCGAGGCGCTGCGGCTCCAGCGCACCCATCTCGACCAGCACGTCGGCCAGCTCCTGCCCGGGCTTCTTGCGCTCGCGCGCCTTGTCCAAGTCCTGCGCCGAGACCCACGAGCGGTCAAGCAGGATTGCCTCGAAACTTTTGCGTGCGGTCGCCATCAGGCGAGCCCGACCGCCGGCGCCACGGCGCGTCGATTCAAGTCATATCGAGTCATCTTCAACGACAGTGCCACCACACCGAACTTACCACCATTCCCCCCGTTCGGGCTCAATTAGACACGATGGTTCTGGCTAGTTGCAAGTATGCGTTCCCCATAGCACCGACCAGTTTACCGCCGCTGGCTGCGACTAGTAATGCACTGCGCCGGGCGTCGTTTGGGTCCCGTTCCCAATCGGCCCCTGGTTGATCCCCAGGCCGATGCCCGTATGTCCCTTGAGCGGCAGCGTATGCTCCGCTTCCTGCCATGAGACGAGTTTACCCCCCACAAACTTCAAATCTAGGAAGGTCCCCTTGTCGCCGTCCTTGGACGAGGTGTACAGCAGCGCCGCCGTAATGTCGTTGCTGTTGGGCTTGTATGGGTAGCTCCAGACCTCGGTATCGCCCGGCAGATAGGTCCGGATATCCGGCTCGCCCCATGAATGATGCACCTCGGGCGAGGTCTGGCCGACTTGCAGCGAATCCGACATCCGCGTCGCCTTGATTCGAGTGCCGGCCTGGTAGGCCAGCCCGCATCCACCTGAAATGAGCGCCGCCGACATTATCGCGAGGAGGGCGAAGCGGGGAAATCGGTTTTTTTTCGAGGACCGGGTTCTTATCGACATTCATCCATCGGCGCGATTCTGTGGGCGCCATCCCTGATTGTCAACGTAGCACCGATCCGCGTTGCGGCAAGGATGGCAAGTTCATAGGCTGGCGCGCGGGAGGAGACTTCGATTTGCGCGCTTCGTCAGAGGACCTGCGGCAGCGTTTTCGCGCTCGTGTGCATCGCGCTTTTGTCGAGCGCGGCGCGCGGCTTCGCGTCGGATCGCAAACAGAGCGTGCCGCCGGCCCTAAGCGAACTCTCCCGGCTGGCCGCCGCCAAATTTCCCAGCCTCACGCACGCAGAGTTGGCGTTGCTCGAATTCGCGGAAATCGGCAACCTGAATCACGGCGAGCTTGCCGTCGCTGGTCTGAGCAAGGACCCACTGGACCCGAGCAACGATCCGAAAGACGCTGCCGCCTGGACGAGGGATCGCGACATTCGCGCCACGCTCATCGAGTGGCTTGCCGTCGATCACGCGGCAATCGCGCGCATCCATCCAAGCGGCATCCGCGTGCTTGGTGCGCGGGTGGTTGGCCCGCTCGATCTCTCCTACGTGCACGTGCCATTCGCGATCATGATGATCCAATGCTCGATCCCGAAGCAGATTCGGCTCGCGGCGACCGAGATTCCTCGGCTCGATCTCGACGGGAGCTACACCGGCGAAATTTTCGCTCCTGACATGCGGGTCGCTGGGAGCATGTTCTTCGGGGGCGGTGGCCACGACTACGGCTCCTTTCAAGCCGACGGCGAGATCGATATTTCGGGAGGCAAGGTGGACGGAGATCTGGTCTTTGACCACGGACATTTCCGGCATTCCAAGGCAGCGTTTAATCCTTTTTTGACCCCACTGAAGGTTGCTATCGATGCTGACGGCAACATCGAGGTGAAGCATTCGATAGGAATGTGCTGCGGCGCCGAATCAGATGGAGCCGTGGTCCTCAACCAATCGGCGATAGGAGGCGATTTGACCTTCCCCGGCGGACGTTTTGTAAATCCGAACAACACCTCAATCGCGGCCTCGCTTGTCCGGATCGGAGGGAGCGTTATTCTGGGGGTCGAGCCGTTCGGAGACTTTCAATCGGACGGGGCCGTGGAATTCCTGGGGACTCACATCGCGGGAGTGTTTCTTATTTCAAGTGGCAAGTTCGCTGGAAAAACCACCGAGCGCCATGGCCTGTTCGCCGGCGGCCTTGAGGTCAATGGCTCCTTCGGGACGCAAAACACGGACCTGCAAAATGGGGCAACTCTCGACTTAAGTGGGGCAAGCGTCCTTGGGATGAATGACGACGAACGGAGTTGGCCGCAGGCGGGCAAGCTCCTGATCGACGGCCTCACTTATACGGGATTCGGAGTGGTCAAGAACGCGCGAAGCCGCTTGCGATGGGTGTCTCTGCAGCCGGAGTTCCATCCGCAGCCATATCGCGAGCTCGTGAAGGTTCTGCGCGCCAATGGCGACGACGCGGGTGCAGTCAGCGTGTTGATCGCGGAGCAGGATGCGCGCTACCAGAATTCGTATTTGCTGCGCCGAATCTGGGCGGGCTTTCTCAAGACTACCGTCGGCTACGGCCACGAGCCGCTACTCACGATTATATGGGCGTCGATGGTGGTGCTGCTCGGATGGCTGATGGTTACGGTCGGCGCGCGAGCAGGTGTGATGCGCCGCACCTGGCCGGAATCGATTCCGAATTCCGAAAGCGGGTCCGATTACGAGCGGCTTCATCCGCTGCTCTACTCGCTCGACGTATTCCTGCCGTTCGTTAATCTTCATCAGGAACACTATTGGTGGCCGGACGCAGGCGCCGCCGGAGAGATAGCCCTATTCAACCGGAAAGTGAGATTCAGCGGGCGTATGCTGCGCTACTACCTGTGGCTGCAAATCATTGCGGGATGGTTGCTCAGCGCGATCTTCATCGCGGGCGTGACCGGCCTGATTCGAACCTTCGAAGATTGAAAAATCCATCGCGCACGAAAGAGCCGCTTCGATCCGCGGCGGTGCGTCACAGCTGTTCTTCGTTATGCTATAGAGCTACGGATATGAACGAGGGAGAACCCGATGGCGCGTAAGCTGACTCTGGTGAAAGGAGCGTCGCAGCGCGGCTCGCTGGTTTACGGGTTGCGTATTTTCGACCAGGGCAGTGTCGCCGGTGTCGAGGACGCGCGCATCAGCTTGGCCGACGGCACCAGCGGGCGCGTCACGATGCATCTGATCGAAGGCACGCGAGTACAAATCCGGCGGCAACTGATGCAAAGCATCGACGCATTTTTCGAATTGTTAGACGAGCAGTAATATAGATTCGGGAATGGAAGGTGAAAAAATGGATCTGAAATTCATCAAGTACGAGAAGCGCAACCATATCGCCTACATCACGTTCAACCGGCCCGAGCGGATGAATGCGTTGCATCCGCCGTGTCATATCGAGATGGACAGCGTGTGGGACGACCTCGTCGCGGACAAGTCGGCGTGGGTCGCGATCGTAACGGGCGCCGGCGACAAGGGTTTCTCGGCCGGCAATGATTTGCGCTGGACCGCGGAGAATCGCGGGCAACTGGCCGAATCGATTCGCGGCAAGGGCGGCTTCGCCGGAATCACCGCGCGCTACGACATCTATAAGCCGATCATTGCGGCCGTGAATGGATTCGCGCTCGGCGGTGGATTCGAGATCGCGCTTTCCTGCGATATCATCATCGCGGCCGAGCATGCGCGCTTCGGATTGCCGGAACCGCGCGTCGGCCTGATGGCGGCGGCCGGCGGCGTCCATCGTCTGCCGCGCCACATCCCGCTCAAGCTCGCGATGGGCATGATGCTGACGGGCAAGCACATCACGGCGGCCGACGCGCTAAGATTCGGAATCGCCAATGAGGTCGTGCCGCTGAAGGATCTGATTCCAACGGCCGAGAAGTGGGCGGGCGAGATCATGGAGTGCTCGCCGTTGTCAGTGCAGGCAACGAAGGAAGCGGCGATGAACGGACTCGGGATGACGGTCGAAGCGGCGCTCGCGAAGCACTACGAATTGCAGTCGAAGCTGTTCAGATCGAAGGACGCGGTCGAGGGACCGCTGGCATTCTCGCAGAAACGAAAGCCGAACTGGACCGGAGAGTAGGGTGGCGCGCCCCGACGGCGGGCGCACGGAGGGCCAGGAGTCGCGAAGATGCAGGAACTCTGGCTATTGCACGACGCAATCGCAACGCTGCTCGTCGGCGCGACGACGGCAGCGTTCCCGCCAATAGGCACCGGCGCGTTCTGGACGATAGTCGCATTCTACGGAGTGGTGTCTGTGCTATTCGACGACGAAACCCCGCGCGGCGTCCCCGGCATGGATTTCTTCTACGCAACCCGCCCTCATCTGAAAGACCCGCAGAGTTAGCGCCTCGTCTTCTGAATGAAATTGTCGCGCAGGGAACAAAACCTTTGACCAATTGTGGACGCTTTCGTTTGACATATGGCATGCACGAGGTTTGCTCCGTTTATGCTATGGTTAGCGGCATAGGTGACATGCATGCCCATCAATTCTGCGATTCCCTCCCCGATCTTCGAGACGCTCAGGGACTCGGAAGATACCCTGCGGACCACGCTCGCCGAGCTGGCTGAAGACAAACGCAAACAGAAGCCGAATATCTCCGAGCGCAAGCTCGCGGAATATCTGGCCGATCAGATGGGCTATCGCGGCGCCAAGAACGTCGAAGCGCTGGTAGCCTCACGCGAGCGAATCGCGAAATCCCGTCAGGCGGTGGGTTTGGGCAAGTAACCTTCCTAGTGCCCGAGATGGTGTTGCAGGCCGCCATCGCGACCGCGGATTAGACGGGTCGCCAACCATGCCTTGAACGCGGCTTTCGCCTTTGCTTCAAAGATCGGCGACAGGTCAGGCGTACGACGATTGCGCCGCAGATGACTCCGCGTCCAGCGCCTTGATCAGAATTTCCTGGTTGTGGCTGACGAACGAATTGCGCTCTTCGAGCAGCGTCTCCTGGAACTGAACGCACTCCTCGCGAACCTTTCGCGGCGTCCATCGATGCGGTTCGCCGTTGCGATATTGGCGGAGCACGTCGTCGACCACCCGGAACAGCACCGCGTTGGCGGACGCCGTGATTTCACGAACCGCTTCGCGGTATTCCGCAAAACCGTCAAGCGGCGGGAAAAGCGCTTGCATCGCCGCGACCTCGCCCTTGACGTACTGGAGTTGCACGGTCAGCGCGCCGATACCGTGAATCCAGCCCGAAACATGCACCATTCGATTGAGCGCCCGGAAGAACACATCGACGCGCGGATCGAGGAAGTCATAGTCGGGATGGCAGATGTCGCCCTTCAGGCGCCCCTCACGCGCGAGTTGATCCTTTATGGGGGTGCCGTCGTAAGGAATCATCCGGCAGAAAGTGGCAGGCGCCGCGCCGTCGCCAACGATGGTGCGCAGGAAGTCGAGGCTGTCGTTCACGGATTCGAAGGTGGTCGAGGGATCGAAGAGCATGAAGCCGAATTCGAACATGATGCCGAGTTCCTTCAGCGTCGCAACGGCTCGCAGGTTCTGCTCGACGGTGATCTGCTTGTGCAGCGTCGTCAGTCCCTCCTCGCTGCCGGATTCGAGCCCCATGTACACCATGAACAGGCCGGCGTCGCGCATCTCAGCGAACAGAACGGGATCGACCGCGTCGGCACGGCAGTTGATTTTCCAGATGACGCGCCCAGGTAATCCGCTGCGATGCAGCTCGGCGACGAACTCGCGCGCCCATCGCTGCCAGACCACCCCGTAGACCGGAAAGTCGTCATCCTGAAAGAGGAATATCGTGATGCCGTCGCGCTCGTGCAGCACGCGCATCTCCTCGACCACCTTGGCCGGCTTGCGGGTCCGCACCACCTTGCCCGGCGCCACCCGGTAGAACACGTGAATCGAGCAGAACGAGCAGGTGCGGATACAGCCGCGGCTCGCGAGCATCGGAATGGCGCGGCGACCGAGAATTGTCGTGCCGCGGCACGCGTCGCGCTCGGGATACGGCAACGAATCGAGATCCGGCACCAGCGGGCGCGGCTCGGTCGCGATGACTTGGTCGCCGCTGCAATAGGCGATGCCGGCAATGTCGCGCCAGTCGCGGCCCCTGCTCAGCCGATCGACCATTTCGAGTAGAGTCGTTTCGCCTTCGAAGCGCACGACGCTGTCGAGCTCGGGCAGCAGTTCGAGCGTGTGCTGGTAGCTGAGGCTAGGGAAATGGCCACCGATCGTGAAATGACAGCCGACGCCGTTGTCGCGCAGATAGCGGATCAGCGCGCCGAAGCGATCAACATAAAATTGGAAGATCAGAGAAAAGCCGATCAGGATCGGGTCGAGTGACTTAGCCGCCGCGAGAATCCGTTCGCGCTCCTGCTCGAAATCAAACACCTGGACCCGGTAACCCACGCGCCGCAGCGTGGCCGCCAGGTAACCCAATCCAAGATTCGCCTGCTCTTGGAATCCGATGAGCATCACCGGTCGCGAGATGTCGCGTGGCGCCGCGAGAGTGTCCTGACTAGTTGTTTCGGTCATGGGAGTTCTCCATTGCGTTGAACCGAAACCTTCACGGGAATGGGATACCGGCGCTTGCGGCGCCGTCGCGGCAGCTCCGCAAGCGAAAGTAAAATCTCTCCCCCTCTTCGCCTACTACTTCTTGCCAGCGGCGGCGTTGAGAATCGCGATGTTGCGATCGATCGCCTTGGCTTGCGCCGCCACCACTTCCTTTTCGTACTGGAGCTGGCTGACCACCAATTGGACTTGCGCCTCGGCGCTAATCTCCTGGAAGATCCAAGGCCAGTCCGGACCCGGATCGCCTTTGCGCCACCACGGGATATAGCTCAGGATTTCCGGCAGCTCTTCTTTGCCTTTTGGCATAGCAGCCTCCTCCCTGACGATTTCAGCGAGTTTGTCTTTCAGATGCTAATTTCGACTATTAGTATCGAAGGCTACTACCATCGGAACACACTTATTGCAAATGTTGTCAAAGAGTAGGGTCGAGAGGAGTTTGAGGCGACGGCTGCGGGCGCGCAAAAACAGACGGAAGATCGCTCTGCGTCTTTCGACTTCCGGGCTAGCGCCCGAGGTGGCGGCCGAAGAACGCTTCGATGCGCTTCCAACTGTCTTCGGCGGCCTCGGGATTGTAAGCCGCCCTCATCGGGCTGATCTTTCCAATCGACGCGAGGAACCCGCTGTTGCGGCTCATGAAGCTGTGGCCCGCTTCCTCGTAAACTTTGACGTCGTGATCGATTCCCAGCTCGGTTAGCAGCGTTTCCAGCCGGCGCCCCTGCGCCGCGAATAGCCGGTCCTGGCCGCCGTAGCCGCCAAGCACCGGGCATATGCCGCGCAGCGGGTCTGTATTCTTGGGCACGTCGCCATAGAAGGTCGCGGCGACGCCGAGCGGAGCGCGCGCCGCGTACATCAGAGCGAATCCGCCGCCCATGCAAAAGCCGATGACCCCGATGCGCGCCGCGTCGACGCTGGGCTGCTGCTGCAGGAACTTGCGCGCCGCGTCGAGGTCCTTGAACGCGTCGCCCTCGCCGCGATTCAGCGTCATCAGCGTGCGCGCAATACAGATGAGTCGCATGCCGTCGCGATCATAGAGGTCTGGCGCGAGCGCAGCGTAGCCGAGGTCGGCAACCATCCCGGTGATGCGCCGAATATCGTCGTTGAGCCCGAAAATTTCGTGGATAACGATAACGCCGGGATGCTTCTGCGAATCGGATGGCGCGGCGTATGCGGCGCGCATCGGTCCGTCGGCGGCAGGGAAGGTGATGTCAGTGGTGGTCATGGAGTGGCCTCGCGTCTTTATCACTGGGTGCAGGGGTCACCCCTGCCCAAGGAGGTGCGGAACCCACGGAGGGTTCCGCATCAGATTAAGTTCTTCGCTTCCCGCCTTTCTTTGCCGCGCGATTCTTTGAGCGCGGCCCCGAGCCATAATCCCCGAATGGATCGTCACGCTCGCGAACTGCCTGCCGAAAGCCTGCCGCTTGCGCGCGTGCGACGAAATCGAGGCCTTCCTGCGTATGCCTCGCGATTCCATCAAACAAAGAGCCCACCAGCCGCGACGTTGCCAGGCCCATGTTCTCGGCGGTGTGATTGCATAGCAGCTTGAGCATCTGGAGTTGATTCGTGGGCACTTGCGCCATCCGCTCGGCCAGCGAAGTCGCGCGCGCGTCGAGCTCGGCGTCGGGCACTGCTTCGAGTATGAGGCCGATGCGTGCGGCCTCGGGCGCGGGAATTTCATCGCCGGTCAGCAGGTAGCGCTTGGCGCGTTCGAGGCCCATCCGATAGACCCACATAGCGGTGGTCGGCGTGCCCCACACGCGCGACGGCGGATAGCCGAACGACGCGGACTCGCCGGCGATAATCAGGTCGGCGCATAGCACCATGTCGGTGCCGCCCCCGATGCACCATCCGCGAACGGCAGCGATAGAGGGGTTCTTCGCGTACCACAGCTTCATGTACACGTTGACGTATTGCGAGATCATGCCGTAGTCGGCCACCGAGTCCCACACGCGCTTGCGCGAACCTTCACCGGCTTGCGCGCGCGTGGACCCTTCGAGTGCGTAGCCGGCGCAAAACGCCGGACCCTCGGCGCGCAGCAGTATCACATGGACGTCGCGGTCGGCGTCGGCACGATCGATCGCAGCGGCAAGCTCGTCGCGCAGTTCGGGCGTGATCGTGTTGTACTCGGCGGCACGAGTGAGCGTGATGATGCCGACGCCGTTGCGGGTCTCGGTGCGGAGAGTCTTCATGGGAATCGCATATAGCACAATCTGGTTACCTCCCACGTTCGTCGGGGGAGGGTTAAAGTGGGGTGGGGGACAACTGTGCGGCAATTGCCTGTTTCGCCGCACATTCAGATGCGAGGTGAGCAGCAACCAGAATTCAGAAAACCCAAGGTCCCCCGCCCGCCGCGCGCGGACGCGCGTCGGTCTCCCCCGACGAACGCGGGAGGCTTTGATCGTCGTCCTTGCTAAACCGGCTACGCGGCTTTGACTTTCTTCTGTACCGGCGGCGTGGTCTCGCTCATGCGGCGGGTCACTTCCTCGTCGCTCATCGTCCAGATGCGATCGTCGGCCGGAAAGTCCATCAGCGGCTTCGCAGGGTCGGGCTTCGGCTGCGCGACCTTGCCGCCCTTCGATTCGAACTGCGCGGGATGCTTGTACTTCTCGACTTCGTCGGCGCCGATTCCGGCCAGCGCCTGCACTTCGGGATCGATCCACGCTTCCGCATCGATCGAGCCGCCTTCGGAGGTCGAGAACTCGAGCATGATTCCCTCCGGCGCGGCCAGGTAGATCGATTTGCAGAAACCGTGGTCGAGCGGGCCCATCACCCAATGCCCGTGCGAGCGGACGCGATCGCGAATCGCCATGAGGTCGTCGTAGCTGTCGACGTTGAGCGCCAGATGTTGCATCGCTCCGGCCGCGACGTTTTGCGTGGTGTGCCCGGCGTGCGAGACGCCCTTGATCGGCTGGATGTTGGCGACGTCGGGATGCTGCACGAATGCGATCGACGAGCTATCGCTCAGCTTCATGAAGCCGTGGAAGGTGTTGTCGACGCCATGCATCCAGTAAAGCGCGACCAGTTCCATCCCGACGACTTGGGAGAAATACTCGATCTGTTTTTTGATGTCCTTGGTGCAGATGGCGAGGTGATGCACTCCATTGGGCAGACCCATGATGCCGACCTCCGTGTGGGGTATCTGTGTTGTGCCACAATGAAGCGAGGAAGGGAACTCTCTGATGATGGATCGGACAACTCGGAATCAACTTGGCAGAGGGCAGTGTAGCGGCGGGCCCTAGGGTCGGGCGCGCAATGCGTGAACGACGATCTCGCGCTCGATGCCTTTGACGTGGACGGTCTGCGCGTCGCACTGCATCGCTGCCAACAAGACCGCGGCGCCGGGTAAGCAGTACATCTCGTCGCTCAGATAAATCTCGTTCTCCGCGGCCAGCCCCTGCACGCGCGCCGCCAGGTTGACCGTCTGCCCGAAATAATCGAGCCGCTCGTTCAACGTCACCGCCAGGCATCGACCGACATGCGCGCCAATTTTCAGCATGATCAGTTCCTCGCCCGCGCTATCATTGAAGCGCCTGATCTGTGCAAGCATGTCCAGCGCGGCGCCAATGGCGTTCAGCGGATCGTGAAAGCTTGCCATCACCGCATCGCCAATCGTCTTGACCAGCGCGCCACGGTTCGCCGCAATGACATCGCGCAACACGCCGAAATGCTGGCGCACCAGATTGAACGCCTTCATGTCCCCGATACGATCATAGAGCGCCGTGGAGCCCTTAATGTCAGTAAACAGCACCGCCACTCGATTGACCGCCAGGCCGCCGGCGCTCATCACCGTTTCCGACGGGAAGAGATCTAGGAACGTCTGCATCGACAAAAGGCGCGAACCCGACAGGAAGTCTCCTAGCTTGAAGCCCGGTGTTGTCCCACTCAAGGCTGCGCGTTCGGCCTCAGTGACGCTGATCGCAGACGCGACGATGCGATCCGGGCTGGCGTTCGTCAGAGTGTACGTCAACGATCCCGGCGCCACTGTCTGCATCTTCTCGGCCGGCCTGCCATCGCGATGTGTGATATCGATCCGTTCAACGCGATTGTCCGATGACGGATCTACAATAAGCTCCGGACCGTACCGCAAAGCGAAAAATCCAGGCTCCAGGTTGACTTGGAACGTCCCGGTTTCGCCGGGTTCGACATAGCTGACGAACACGTTGTGGCGCCAATAAAAGTCGCGCGCTTTCGTGCCGTCCCGCGCCATCGCACTTGCAGCTGTGTTGTAGTCGATAACAACTTCCTTCGCGCTCAACCTCTCGGGATCATGGAACCGCGACGTGCGCACGGCTTTCGAGACTGTAAATCCGATTTCGACGAAATCACTCAGATCCGCATCGCGGTTGACCAGGCAGGTTTTGCAGAAGGAGTGTTCACCCGCCGCATTCAGCGTGTGAAAGCTTTCGATGATCATCCCGCAGCCGCGGCACACATAATGCCACTCCATGGTGAGCAAGCCCGCTTTGCGCGCATGCAGAAACAGGTCAATGACCTCGGCCTCATCGCGCCCATGATTGGCCGCATATTGGATCGGATTGATGCGCACGATCTGATCGTCTGGCGCCTTCCGCACAAAGCTCTCCAGCTCTCGAACCAAATCGTCATGGTTCGCATAACTCGCGCGGAGTCTGTCGAGTCTCTCTTGAAAACTCGGTTCATGGACCGCGGGCCCGAAGTTACTCAGGGTCATACTCTCGATCGCCCGCGATCGTCGCGCTTGTCATAGGACTTCATCTTCGTACCCGCGCTTACGCTTCAGGTCGAACCTTTTCTTTGATCGCTGCGAACGCTTCTCGATTTTATTTCTCGCTCTTGGGGATTGTTGAGGTCGACGCCCCGCCAATTCCATTGCTGCATGTTCATTTGCCGGGCTTCATCCTAATGATGATAACCGCTGATCCCCTGATAGAGACAGGCCAGGAACGAGAGCTAGCCGATGATTTTATTCAGCGGGAACTCGACGATGCCGACAGCGCCGGCCTCGATCAGTTTGGGGAACAGCTCGCGCACCGTTTGCTCGGTGATTACCGTCTCGACCGCCAACCATTCGACGCCTTTCAGCGCTTGGGATGGGTAGAGATGCGAGATGGTTGGCGCGGTGATCGACGGCAGCAAGGCGATCACTTTTTCGAGATTTTCCTTCGCGACGTTCATCTTGATGCCGACGCGGTTTTCGGCATCGAGTGCACCGCGAAGCAGGATGCCGATCTGCCGAATCTTCGCCTGCTTCCACGCATCGGCCCAAGCCGCCGGATTGGCGACCAGCACCGGATTCGAGGTCATCAGCTCCTCGACGATGCGCAGGCCGTTGGCGCGGATCGACGAGCCGGTCTCGGTGACGTCGATTGCGGCGTCGGTGATGCCTTCGGCGACCTTGGCCTCGGTCGCGCCCCACGAAAATTCAACGTCGGCTGCAACTTTGCGCTCGGATAGTATTCGCTTAACAAACTGCACCAGCTCGGTCGCGATTCGCTTGCCCTGAAGGTCTTCAAGCCGCTTGACCGGCGAATCGTTGCGCACGTACAGCACCCATCGCGAGGGTGTCAGCGTGGCCTTGGCGTAGATGAAGCTCTCGACCTGCTGGAGAGTCACGTTGTTCTCGACGATCCAGTCGCTGCCGGTGATGCCCGCGTCGAGCGAGCCGTCCGCGATGTAGCGTGGCATCTCCTGCGGGCGCAGGATGCGGCAGCTCAGCGTCGCGTCGTCGGTGGCAGGGATGTAGGAGCGAGGGTCGGCCGTGATGCGCCATCCGGACTTGCGCATCAGCTCGAGCGTCTGATTCTCGAGGCTGCCCTTGGGGATGCCGAATTTCAGAACCTTGTCAGCCATATTCGATCAACCGGCCGACTTCTTCGGCTGATGCCCGTAGTTGGGGCCGTACTTGGCGGGATCGACTTTGCGCTGCTCGACGATTTTCCATGCGCCCGCATCGAGCTTGCGGAAGAAGCACGACTCGTAGCCCTCGTGGCATGCGGCCCCGTCGCCGCGCTGCTCGACAGTTACGACGACCGCGTCGGCGTCGCAGTCGAGGCGAATCTCGTGCACTATTTGAAAATTTCCCGACTCTTCGCCCTTACGCCACAGCTTGTTGCGCGAGCGCGAGAAGTAGCACGCGCGGCCGGTGGCGACCGTCTCGTCGAAAGCCTCGCGATTCATATAGGCGACGGTCAGCACGCGATGGCTCAGGTGATCGACGGCAATCGCGGCGACGACGCCGCCGTTCTTGTCGAAATCAATTGCCGCCGATGCTGAAGTCGCGTTTTCTGCCTGCGTTGCCATTGTTGCCACCGAGTTGACTACCGCGAAAATTGCGCTTGCGAATCAAGAAGTATCGGTCAAACTTCGGCGCGATTCAATGCGTTGTGTTGCCGCGGGGGCGCCAACCTGTTTTCAATTAATGACAATGCGAGTACATTACGGGCCGATGTCAGACGACTTGCCGAGCCCCTCGGCTCGTTCGCGATCGAAGATGTCCCCTCTTTCAAAGCGACGATTGGAGAAACTTCCTGTTGTGGCGATTGTTCTCGCCCTGTCGGCCGTCGCCTGCCACATCCCCGGCAAATCGATCGAGTCGAATTACAAAAACGTCGATCAATTTAACTTCGACGTTGCGATGGGTCCCAAGAATTACCATATCGAGGGCTACCTGACGCGCAGCGCCGAGCAGGGCCGGCGGCCCGGGCTGCTGGTGCTCAACGGCGGCGAGGGCAACGTTGACCAATGCGTCAAGATGAGCCAGGGAATCGCGGCGATGGGAATCCAGGTCGCGTGCGTGAGTATCCCGGGCTACGGCAATTCGTCGGGGCCCAGCCGCTTTGTGGGGCAACCGTCGGTGCTGGCGTCGCGCAAGGCGCTCGACATGCTGGCGGGACGCAATGACGTAGATGCGTCGCGGCTCGCGGTTTGGGGACTTGGGCATGGCGCAGTCGCGGCGGGCCTGCTGATGGATTATGACTCGCGCCCGCGGGCGCTGATTCTTGAATCGGGATGCTACGATCCGCTGTCGCTATGGCCGGAAGCGCCGCTGCGCACCAAGCTGTCTATTCTGCGGGAAGTATGGCCCAGCAAGCGGATTCTGAAAGAGCGCAGCGTGATAGCGCATCTGCCGCCGAAGCTCGAATGCAGCGTGCTGATCATGCACGGTCAGCAGGACAATCGAATGCCGGTGGGACAGGCGGTGAAGCTCGCCGACGAGTTGCGTGCGCGTGGCGCGAAAGTCGAGACGCTCTATTTCCCACAGGCGTCGCACGATCTCGGCAAGCGCGTCGAGCCCGAACTGCGCGCCTTCCTGCGGGATAATCTGCTAGATTCAAATCGCGCCGCCGCTTCGTAAGCCGCACACACAGTTCACTTAATTGAATGTGAAACCCGCCGTGGGTTTCACGCTCCCTTGGGCAGGGGTGACCCCTGCACCAAATTTTAAAAATAAGGTGCGGGACTTCGTCCTTGTTGGAACGGGTTGGGCGAGACCTACGCGATCTCCTTCAGCGCCTCGATCACTTCCTCCGTGTGCCCGTTCACCTTCACCTTCGGGAACACCTTCCGCACGACGCCTGCTTTGTCGATGATGAACGTAGTCCGCTCGATGCCCATGAACTCGCGGCCGTAGAGCGACTTCATCTTGTACACACCGTACAGCTTGCAGACCTTGTTGCCGGGATCGGCGAGCAGCGGGAAGTTGAGCTCGTGCTTGGCGATGAACTTGCCGTGCGAGTCGGTCGAGTCGGCGCTGATGCCGACGACCTTGGCGCCGAGCCTTTTGATCGGCGCGATATTGTCGCGGAAGCTGCACGCCTCGATGGTGCATCCGGGGGTCATGTCCTTGGGATAGAAATAGAGCACGAGGTTGTTCGCGCCGATCAGATCTTTCAGCGCGACGGCTTTTCCGCCGGCGTCGAACAGCTCGAAGGCGGGCGCCTTCTTTCCCTCGAGCGCGGCGCTGGCGCTTTTCGCGGTCGCGGTTGCGGATTTCTTCGGAGCTTTGGCGGCGGTTTTTTTGGATGTCGGCATGGAATTGATTTAGTCGCGCGTGATGCGTGACGCAACTTCAGGCGTCCCGTGCCGATTTCAAGAATTCACGAAACCCATATTTTGCAAGGGTTTCGTGGCCCCTAGTTGACGAGGCGCCAGTCACACCTTAGACTTGGCCGTCTGACAGTTCTTAATTGATCGCGCACGCGTTCCTATGGCCGTTTACACCGAGCTAAGCAAACCGTTCCTGAAAGAGTTGGCTGACGACTATGGTCTGGGCCGCGTCACCAGCGCGACCGGAATACCCGAAGGATCGGTCAACACCAACTACGTGCTCGAGGCGGCCAAGGGCAAGTTCCTGCTGCGGATCGACGAGGTCAAAAGCGAGAACGAGCTCAAGCGCGAGATCGATCTGCTGTCGTTTTTGCGCAAGCATGCGTTCCCGTGCCCGCATCCGATGCAGGATCGGATGGGCCGCTTCTACCGCAACTACAACAATCGCTGCGTGTCGTTGTTCAAGTACCAGGAGGGCAAGGTGCTGGCGCCCGCGCGCCTGAAGCCGAGCCAGCTAGAGACGATCGGCCACGCGCTCGGCGACCTGCACGTGATCGGCAAGGCGTACAAGAAGGGAATTGACAACCGCTTCAGCTTCGAGCGAATCGCCGACCTGTACCTGACCGTGCGCAACCGGCTGCCGAACTACTTCCGCAAGATTTGCCGCACGCTCGACGACGAGGTCGAGTACCTGACGCGGTATCTCGAAGGCAAGCTGCCCAAGGGCGTAATCCACGGCGATATCTTCGCCGACAACCTGCTGTTTCGCGGCGAGAAGCTGACCGCGATGCTCGATTTCGACGCC
>Ga0074044_10001727_pt1 | contig 19495 bp, 16 predicted proteins | sample BogForMeECP23OM1_FD_94443 | JGI IMG/M metagenome (GOLD analysis project Ga0074044, IMG submission 94443) | Bog forest soil microbial communities from Calvert Island, British Columbia, Canada - Bog Forest MetaG ECP23OM1 | ecosystem: Environmental > Terrestrial > Soil > Wetlands ...
CCTTGGCCTTTCTGTTGGTCGAAGACATTTTTTGGTGCTCTGAAGTAGCCCGTATGTGAGATGTTCATTCCGCGTTCGTATGCTTCTCGGGCTAGATCCTTGAAGGATATCTTCTTCTCAGGGTTTTTCCTTGAGAATGCTTGAGCATCGACGATCTCGATGTCATCTGGACTACTGTTTAGAAGTTCGGCGGCAACTGCGTTGAGACCCTCACGGGCTTTATACGCCGCGACCATCGCCGCAGCTCCTCCTCGTGCAAGGCCGCGTGAAGCATGTGTTGGTCCGCTGTCTGGGACAGCTGAGGTGTCTACGCTTTCGAGATGAATGTAGTCCATTGGAATTCCAAGTATCTCCGCAACGATCTGCATGTGTCCTGTGTGGGTCCCGGTACCGATTTCTGTTATTCCGGTGCGATAGCGGACCGTTCCGTCTTTATTTACCATCAGATACGCGGCTGAATAATCGGGCGCTCCTCTACTTGTGCTGTTTCCATGATACATCAGGGCAACTCCGATTCCTCGTTTTTTCAATCCATTTTTCCGTTCGCCATTTCGCTTCCCTTTCCAATCAGAAATTCTAGCCGTTTCCCGAAGGCATTCTTCAACTCCTACAGAGTGGTCAAGGAGTTGATTTGTGCCGGTGTATGATCCATCCTTCAGCACGTTCTTCAATCGCAATTCTACTGGATCCATGTTGAGTTCATGGGCGAGTTCGTCGATCTGTGATTCAGCAGCGAATTGGACCTGGGGATTTCCGAATCCGCGAAATGATCCACTGTAGAGGTTGTTTGTGTAGACGGAGAAAGCGTCAACCTTGACGTTAGGAACAACATATGGCCCAGTTGCGTGGACGGCTGATCTCCAGAGCACGTATGGTCCGTGTGAAGCGAACGCCCCAGTATCGGAAATCAATTCGACTTCGGCAGCGAGTAGCGTTCCATCTTTTGATGCACCCGACTTATACTTAATGAAGTATGGATATCGCTTGTTATGACATCGCATTGATTCCTCACGAGTGTGGGTTAACATTGCTGGTCTGTCAGTTCTGGTAGCGATGAGCGCAACGCGCGAACAGAGTTCAGGTGGAACATCATCCTTCCCTCCGAATCCTCCACCTGTGGCGGCCTGGATAACCCGGACTTTGTCGAGTGTGACGCCGAGGACTTTAGCTACGTTCATTTGAACTAGAAATGGGGATTGCATGCCTGCGATTACTGTAACTGAACCATCAGGTTCTGGGAGTCCAATTGCGCCCTCAGGCTCTAGATATGCATGTTCTTGCCTTTGAGTCGTGTATTGGTGCTCAACGATGACATTGGATTGCCGGAATCCTTCAGCGGCATCGCCTTTTCTGACTTGGCATTGGAACATGACATTGCCTTTTTCATGCACTTTCGGACTGTCAGGTTTCAATGCGTCTCGTGGGTCGAAGACGGCTGGGAGTGGTTGATAGTCTACGTGAATTAGCCTCGTTGCCTCCTCAGCTTGTTCGGGTGTCTCAGCGGCGACCAGAGCGACACCTTCGCCGGAAAATCTCACTTTGTCCGAGGCGAGTAATGGTTGGTCTGCAAAAGTGAATCCCCAGTCGTTAATCCCAGGGATATCTTTCGCAGTCAAGACGGCAACGACGCCGTTAGCTCTTTCTGCTTCTCGTGTATCCAGGTTTTTTATGACGGCATGTGATTGAGTGCTGCGAAGCACTTTTACATGAAGCATGCGATCGAAGAAATAGTCGGCTGTGTATTTGGTTCTGCCAAATACTCCTTCCACGGCACCGACTCGCCTAACGCTTTTCCCTACGACTCTTAAATCCCGTTTTTCGTAGAAGTGTTCGACGATCTTGAGGTAATCTTGTTCCAAGACGGGCCCCTTTCCTAGAAGTACAAGAAGTGCTATATACGTAACGGGCAGCATAAATCTTCGAGGACACATACGATTGAGCGGAAGTCGCGTCGTATTCGTTCGAGAAGCCACTGGTTTAGTTAGAGAAATTTCCCCCTATCAGCTGATGATTTTCAACTTCCTAACCGCCCCTATCGTCACCACGGTGATGTGGTCACTTAATTGGAACCCGAATATGTTTCCAGGGTTTGACTTTAACACAGGACTATTGATCGTCGCGCTTCTTGCCGTTCCAATGTATTTGACCTACTGTATCGTTTACACAGCTTTTCCGAAGACAGGCACGGATTATGTGTTCCAAAGCCGCGTCTTGAATCCTGGAATTGGATTTGCGGCAACGTTCGCAGCGTGGGTCTTCTTCCAGTTCTGGTATATTTCTCTCAACGGTATCTCGATCGTTGAAATGTTTCTGGTGCCATGGCTGTTTGCCATAGCCCAAGGCACGAATAATGCGGGATACGCGGCTATCGCAAACTTGCTCGCTGCGCCTAACTCGATGGCAATTCTAAGTTTCGTGACTGTGATTGCTGCAGGATTGATTGTAATGGGCGGGATTCGTATATATCTGAAGATTCAAACGGTTCTTTTCTGTTTCGCTGCTGCAGCAGTTATCGCATTATTGGTTCTTTTGGCGTCCACATCTAACTCAGCGTTCGCAAGCAACTTGAGCACGAATCTTTCAGGGCTCATCGGCTCATCCGACGTTTACAATAAAATTATCGGAACGGCTCAAGGTGAAGGAATCAACCTTTCTCCCACCGTGACGTTATACGCATCGATCGGGGCCATGATCACACCGTGGACGTTCGCATTGGAGTGGACGGTTTTCGGCAATCTCGGATTATGTGGAGAGATGAAAACAGCCAACCAGTTCAAAACTCAGGCTATCACGATGCTTGGCGCTCTAGCCCTGGTCGTGGTAGGGCTGTTTGCTGCTTGGAACCTGTTTATCGGAATGACAGGTCAGAACTTTTGGTATGCCGCAGCGACTTTGGCTTGGAATGCCGATCCGCTCTTCGGAAAACTACCGAGCCTGGTCTACTCGATGCCGGCATCATTCTTCCTACTCTACGGTACGAATAATCTGGCGCTAGCGACAGTCTGGGCCATCGGAGGCGCCATCACAATATTTGCAACTAACTTCACGATTTACATGCTCGTTTCGAGGATGCTATTTGCTCAAACATTTGATCGATTATTCCCCGCGCGCCTGGCTTATATAACGGAAAGGAGTCGAACTCCAGTTTACATTATGATTGTGATGATCATAGCGGCCTGCATATGGACTTACGCAAGTCTGTTCTATGGGTCGACTCTTTCAACTTACATGGCCTCGACTCAATTCATGATTTCTCTTGCCATTATACTAACAATGATTGGCGCGATAGTCTTCCCGATGAGGATGCGTCATTATTTCGACCAATCACCAGCTCGGAACTTTCGGGCTTATACTGTTCCTCTTGCCGTAGTAGGGATCGCGGTCAACATTCTCATCATGTACTATCTGGTAACCGTTCCTGCACTGGCGGCAACAACTCCGCAGTCTGAAGGGCTCATGGTGGGAATCTTTGCGGTAGGTATCATTTACTACTACGTGGTAAGCGCTTACAGGAAGAGTACAGGAATTGACATTCGCCAAGCCTTCAAGGAGATCCCTCCAGACTAAGGCAAGTTGATCGGCCAGCTAACTTTGAACTGACTTACGTTATGGGCTTATACGTCCCAGCCGCCGTCTACGATGATGTCGTGTCCTGTGATTTGGCGGCCGCCCTCTGAGGCAAGAAAGAGCGCGGTTCTGGCGATGTCTTCAGCGATGGTAAACCGCCCTAGTGCCATTTCACTGGTGTATTTCTCGTAAACTTCCTTCTCGGTCCATTTCCATGCCTCAGCTTTTTTCGCGATTATGTTTGACATTCTTCTGCCCTCAACAACTCCTGGGCAAATTGCGTTGACGTTGATATTGAATTTGCCAACTTCGAGAGCCAAGGTCCTCGTTAGGCCTCTCACTGCCCATTTTGAGGATGAGTAAGCGGCTCGGTTTACGTACCCGCGTAGTCCAGATGTACCGGCAATGTTGATAATTCTGCCGTACTTTTGTTTGATCATTATTGGCACCACAGCCTTACAGACAAGAAAGATGCCCTTGAGGTTGGCGTCTATCACGTAATCCCAGTCGCGTTCTGTGATTTGGTGCAGTGACGTTTCTACTGGCCCGGTTACGCCTGCAGCATTAACTAGAATTTCTATGCGTCCAAATTTTTTGCGTGCAGTAGATATGGCTTCGTTGACAGATTTTTCGTTGACGACGTCCGTTTGTACCATGAGACTTTTGGGCGCAATTTTCTTCAGTTTTTCGACGACTTCGCGCATTTTCGTTTCGTTGCGTGCTCCAACGATTACGTTCGCTCCACATTCCGCGAACGCGTGGCATATGGCCTCACCGATATCGGAGTCTCCGCCGGTCACGAAAGCTGTTTGTTCTTTCAGGTTGATACAGGAATATTTCGTTTTACGTTCCTGGTTTTTCAATTCGATCCAAGTACCTTGGCCGGATTTTCGCTGAGCATTCTTACTAAGTCTTGGTTTCGTACTCCTTCATCGAGTAGTGAAGCAGATAGCATTCGTAGGCCCTCCGGATGGGAGGGTCCGGAGTATTGTCCTAGGTCAGATGAGAGCAGTAGCTTGTCGGTTCCGATGGTTTTTATCCATTCAGCCAATTCCTTAGGGGTTTGTTCGTAGAAGATGGGTGAGACGCATGAGACGGCTACGTATTCAATGTAAGCGCCTTTTTGAATCAAATGTTTCTGCTTGTCGATTGATAATTTACAGAGTGACCAGTTGGCATGCGTCACAATCATTCGCTTTACGCCTCTCTTGATAGCTTCGGTTAGTAGCTTATCGATTTCCTCATAGCTCAGGTGTCCAGTCGCCAAACAAACGTCGTTTTCCGCAATGACGTCGAGTATCTGTAGGGTTTCAGGTGTTAGTTCTCCGGTATGGGTTAAGACAGTCACTCCTGTGCCTTTCAGTTGTTTCTTAGGTCTGCCAAGCTGCGGGTAATCTGATATTCCGTAAAAATCCGCGTGATACTTTGAATGGTTGCTAGGCATCCAGATTACTTTAGCACCGTAGTGTATGGCCGCTTGAACAACGTACGGATTAATTCCACCCACGGAGCGATTTAGCACGACAGCGCCGATCGGATCGATACCGAGGATATTCTTCTTGACGTAATAGGCACGCCCACATGTCATTGAGTCATGATCTTTCAAAACGAAACCGTGCATTCCGTATTCCCGTGCGATTTTGGCAAGTTCCAAATCATCGATCGGTCTTCTGAATAAAGCGGGCGCGGTATGAGCGTGCATATCAATGGCGCCTTGCAAAACCTCCATATCTTCTCGCATCACAGATTCACAGTTCGCAACGGCAGGCTGAAAATATAATAGTCTATCGCTCGCGATGCCTCAGTTTTAGCATGATGATCACATGAGTTGACTTTATCAAGAGACACGTAGCATCTTTGTATGGTTCTGTTATGAGCAATCAACCAAATAGTCGAAGTCACGTGTCGCTTTTCGCAATAATTACAGTAGTTGTTCTTCTTGGAAGTCTGGGTTTAGTTTTAGCGGCTAGCAGTCCGGCTGGTTCTGATGTAATGGCGCTTTCTCAGGAGCAGTACATGTCAAGCACGCAGAGTCAGGGACCATGGTATCAGGGCCCAGGTTCATCGCAGAATTGCGGATCAAATAGTTGTGTTTATCCGACCTGTGGAAGTAACGGTTGTTCGTTCCAGGTTTGCGCTCCAAATGGTTGCTCTTCGGCGGCAGGATACACTCAGCTCTGCGGGTCAACCAACTGTTCATTGTCACAATGTGGGCCTAATGGTTGCTACGATACCACATGTCAATCAACAGGCCAAAACACAATTCAATGCTCGGGTTATTTGTACCAAGGTTCGAACGGATGCTTGGAGTTGCAGGTTCCTGTAGCTAACTCGGTGAATAATGTGATGACATCGGCTACTCAATTCTATACCTTGCATAATTTACCGTCTAGTCTGAATCCTTCCAATCCATCCATTGGATCATGGGTGACTGTGACAGGGTCACTTCATCAAGGTGCGAATACGTCCTCGAATGGCGCGGCTTGTCCAGGGAACTACATCAACGTAACTTCGTCGCCGTAAACTCTGCGTCTTACGGCGTGTGAGCAGTCCCTCACTCGCTATTTAGACGTCGGTAGTCATGGATTCGCCTTTATTTTGGCATTTATCGTCGCCGCGACCATAATGCCAGCTTAGGATCCTAGTTGGTTTGATGACTATGACAATCCGGTCGGGTTGTGTTATCACTTCCGGGAACCATTTCTTGGCTTCTTTCTTTCCATATCGGGAAGCAATTTTCATTAACCACTCATCTCGACCCTCTCGAAGCACTTCCGCGGTTCCAAATACGCATACGGCCTTGTACGGGTACGTTTCGTTTGCAATGCTTAATGCCACGTGTGGGTTTTTGGTGATATGTTTGCCTTTCATTCTTCCCATTCTGGTTGTGAAGTAGAAATATCCGTTTTCGTATGCGTACCAGATGGGATTCACTCGAGGTTTGCCGCTGGTAGAGGCTGTGGCTATGTGTGCCATGCGTGGTTCCGCGAGGAAACGTTTCAGTTCAGACTTTGAGAATGGCATCTTTAGAACCTTATGTGAGTTTGTTTTTATCGAATGGGTTTCCGTATTTTCCTAAGTAGACGAGTTCGCTCAATGGTTTACGTTTCTTCTTACCTGTTATTTTTTTGGTAGGATAGCCGAACCCTACCGCGATACTGGCGGACACGTTTTCTGGGATAGAGAAATTTTTGCGTAGTAGTTTCTGGTCGAATCCTGTGTACAATCCTGAACCTACTCCGAAGTTCCAGGCGGCTATCTGCATGTCTTGAGCTACTCGACCGGCGTCGATTAAATGGAATCCGTATTGGGTATCGGTGAAGACTACAACTGCGAAGTTTGCGCCGGCAACCCATGGACCCGTGGTTGCGGCTTCAGCCAGTTTCTTGAGACCGTCTGGATCTTGAACTGTGAGATAATGCCAGTGTTGAGTGTTCATTCCGCTTCCCGTTAGCCTCGCTGCCTCTAGCACTTTCAGTTTCACGTCGGCAGGTACTTTCTTCGAGTCGAATTCACGAATATCAAGTTTCGTGGCGATACATTCGTACGCATCCAATATTCTCAACCGCACTATGGATAGGTGTAGTGGCGGAAAAAGATTTCTGATCAGTTGAAGCTTGGGAAGAGTGCGTCTGTTGATAGTTGTTCCTCAATCCGGAGTAGTTGGTTGTATTTTGCTGTTCGTTCTCCGCGGCAGGGTGCCCCTGTTTTGATGCATCCGCAGTTGAGGGCTACTGCTAGATCGGCTATGGTCGTGTCTTTGGTTTCTCCGGACCTATGGCTGGTGACGACGGCGTAGCTGTTTGTGATCGCAAGTTTTGCGGCATCGATAGCCTCCGTCAATGTTCCTATTTGGTTAACTTTGAGCAGCAGAGCGTTCGCAGCACCAAGAGCTATTCCTCTTCTAAGTCGGGTTACGTTGGTGACAAAGATGTCGTCCCCGACAACTCTCAATTTATTTCCAACTTTCTTTGTGAATTTTGCGGTGTTTTCAAAGTCGTCTTGTTGGAATGGGTCTTCGATGTATCGGATTGGAAACTTTTTCACTAATCCGAGGTAGAAATCGGATAACTGTTCTATTGATTTCGTTTCGCCGTCTATGTTGTAGTTTCCGTTTTCGTAGAATTCGGATGATGCGGCATCAAAGCCAACGAGGACATCTTTTCCAGGGTTGTATCCTGCTTCGGTTATTCCTTGAATTAGGATTTCTAGAGCGTCAGTGGTTTTGGTGATGGGTGGGGCGAATCCGCCTTCGTCTCCAACGTTGACTGATTGTCTGCCATATTTCGCTTGTATGACTCGTTTAAGTGTGTGGTAGATTTCTGTTCCTACTCTAAGAGATTCCTTAAAACATTTTGAGCCAGCCGGTATGATCATGAATTCTTGAATTTTCAGGCCGGTGCCTGCGTGTTTTCCTCCATTAATAACGTTCATGACTGGAATCGGCAGAGTCCGACCTCTACCTTCGCTTAAGTAATCGTACAAGGGTTTATTTTCTAGTTTGGCTGCAAGTTTAGCCGCGGCCAGCGATACGGCTAGGATTGCGTTCGCGCCGAGTCGTGATTTGTTCGGAGTTCCGTCAAGCTCAATCATCAACTCATCTAGCTCACGTTGTTTCCTTGTGTCGAAATCCGTGATTTTGGGAGCTATGGTCTGTTTGATGTTGTGGACGGCTTTCAATACGCCGAGGCCCAAGTATCTTTTAGGGTCCTTGTCGCGCAATTCGATGGCCTCATGTATTCCTGTAGATGCACCTGATGGGACTGAGGCGCTAGCCCATTCATTCCCAGCGTTGAGGACTGCTTCGATGGTCGGGTTTCCCCGTGAGTCGAGGATTTCTCTTGCATTTACATTTGTAATGCTGAATTGATCTGTCATAGGACGCATCTGAGCTAACGATTGAGTACATCAATATGAATAATTAGAAAGGTGAAAGGGAAAAGATAACAAGTCGGTTGAGCAAATGGTTAGCAAACTGGTCTCCGGCATCATAGCCAGTATTGTTTTGCTGGTTCTGGTAGGCGTTGTGCCCGTTCATATTTCGGCTTCTCCGCCAACTAATAGCAACTTAAACGGAGTAGTGCTGTCAAGTCAGGATAACGGTTGGGCTGTAGGAGGCTCCGGGAACATTGTCAATTATGACGGCACATCATGGAATAGCGTTCCTTCAGGTACAACTTCAGACTTGTTCGGTGTCTCCTTCGGTCCTGTTGGATCAGAGAATGCGAATTCCGGATTCGCGGTCGGTGGCAGTGGTGGAGTAGGGGCTGCTGTTTACTGGGGCGGTGTGGGTTGGTCTGTGATTTCTACAGGTCTTTCAGGGGCACAGATGCTTTCTTCTGTTTTCGAACTAAGTTCGACGGATGCGTGGGCTGTGGATAGCGTGACTGGTGGGATCTGGCATTGGTCGGGGGTTCCAAACCTAGGGGGAGGTTGGAGTTTGGTTTCTACAGCCTCGGCCGGATTGAATTCAATATTTATGCTCTCTTCGACTGACGGGTGGGCTGTCGGAACGGGTGGGATAATTTATCGTTTCACAGGGGGCTGGACGCCGTACACAAACGTAGGCTCCACGTTGAACTCAGTATTCATGATAAGCTCAAGTGAGGGGTGGGCGGTCGGAGATAGTGGCACGATTTACCATTACCTTTCAGGTACATGGAGTGGCCCTGTGTCTCCTGGTGCGACTTCTCAGGATTTAAGATCGATCTTTATGGTGAGTCAGGATGAGGGGTGGGCAGTGGGTTCCGCTGGTGCTGTTCTTCACTACTTGGATGGAACTTGGACACAGCAGTCGCCGAATTTTGCGGCTACAAATCAGAACCTTAACTCGGTTTACTTTTCAAGCGGATCAGGTTGGGCGGTTGGCGATGTTGGAACAATCATCGCTTTGACGTCGCAGTTTCAACCGATCGGAGTGCCGGAGTCTACCCTGCAGTCAGTATTTCTATCCGATTCATCTGATGGCTGGGCAGTGGGGTGTTCAACTGGAGGTTGTGGTTCTGGTGCTGGATCGAATGTTGTTGCGCAATGGAATGGCAACGGATTCATAACAGCTACCGTCTCCGCGACTATAGCGGATTTCTATTCGGTTTCCATGGTTGATTCATCAGAAGGGTGGGCGGTGGGCGGAATTGGAATGACTCCAGTCCTCATCCACTATACAGGTGGAGGCTGGACTCAGGTTCCTGCTCCTTCTGGAGGCTATGTGCTACGTTCGGTTTTCATGGTCGACTCGAGTGATGGTTGGGCGGTTGGAGATAACGGAGTGATTTTACGATATTCAAGCGGCTCATGGTCATTGGTATCTTCACCGGTCTCGACCACCCTTCGAAGCGTATTCATGCTTCCTGGCGGTTCTATTGGTTGGATTGCTGGTGATGGAGGAACGATTCTCCGTTATCAATCTGGTTTATGGACCATCTTCCCAAGTATGAGCAGTGCTAATTTGCGTTGCGTCTCAATGTTAGATTCGACTCATGGTTGGATAGTAGGGTCTGGAGGTACGATTCTGAATTTTAATGGTAACGTGTGGAGCTCTGTTCCAGGTTTCTCGTCCTCTAATCTGAATTCAGTAGCTGAAACTAGCTCTGACAATGCATGGGCGGTTGGAGATTCTGGTACGATTGAGCAATGGAATGGGGTTAGCTGGTATCCTTACTTCCCATCACCGCCGTTAGTAGGAACCCCGAACTTGAACGCGATATCCATAGTCTCGCAATTCGGATTGATCGTAGGTGCGCCCCCTAGTCCAGGAAGCCAAGCAACGTATCTCCAAATTGGCGTTCCTATTCCTGAGTTTTCACAAACAGGAGTAGTCGTCGGAGTGGTTCTAAGCTTAGGACTGTTTAGCGTTGAGATGATAGCGCGAAAGCGAAGGGTGAAAGCTTAATTTGAGTTTCTTCTAAGGACCGAGTAGAGTGATTCTACTCTACGCCTTGTAACCCAATCTTTGTGGTGTCGGAACCCTCCTCCGAAACTGTTGGGGATATGTAAGAGTTCATGAATCAACGTTTTTTCTTTCTCCTCTAATGGCAACGCGTCATACTGCTCGGATAGGACTTCGACTGCGTAGTAGGCGGGTTCGCTTAGAGCCTGTTGCCATATTCGTGGTAGGGAATGTATTCGTGCTATTACGTGTGATGCTTTCGAACCGTAACTTCTATAGCAGTATACTCGATTTTTCGGTATGTGTGAGAAGGCTAACTTTTCGATTATCCTGGAAACTATTTCGGATACATCTGGTGCTCGTTCGTACCGAAACTGCATGATCTCATTGTGGGTTTGGTATCTAATATTCTTGCAATGGTCAGCTTGAGTTGATGGCGGAGTTTACGGCTTCGATCGGAGATTCGGCAAGGATTATGCGTTCTGTTTGGCGGTCATCTATGTATCCGTTTCCGTATCGATCCGCCACTCCACCGGTGCCCTTCACGGCTATAATTGGGATGTGTTTCTGGTAGGCTGCGGCCACTTCAATCAATGTCCCAGCTCCGCCGCCTACTATTATCACTGCGTCGGCTGAAGAAGCGGTGACAAAGTCTCTTGCATAACCAATTCCCGTCGCTATAACGATATCACAGAACGGATTGGCTTCGGTTTTATCATCCTGCGGAATAATTCCTACTACTAAACCTCCACCATCTTTAGCGCCACAACTTGCAGCTTGCATCACGCCCCCTAATCCTCCTGTGATGAGAACGAATCCGGCTCGAGCAATTTCCAGTCCTACCTCATACGCGACTTTGGAGGCGTTTTCGGTGCACGTATCACCGTTATAACCAACTACCAGGATTTGCTTACGTCTCAACTCGAGTCACAGCAGTGATTGAATTTTCATTCTTGTATCGAACTAGAGATTTCACAGTTGTTAGTTTTATCTTATCACGTTCGAAGTTTCATAGCAGATTCACAGATGCTCCGTCGGTGAAGCTTGTCGGTGTTGCATGGTCTAATTTGCCGGACGAATTCAACTTGGCTGAAGGATCTGTTAGGTTGACATGAAAGTGAATTCAGAGTCCGAGATTGAGATAGAAACGCTTCATTTCTTGTCGTTTTAAGTATAAGGTATACCTGGCCATTTGAGAGTTACAAAAGAAGTGAAAATCTCTTTGCGTCTTATTAACTCGGAAGCGACTTATGCTCAAATTCGATGATTTAAGGGAAAAAACGCTTCTATACGGCTCTAATTCACTCTGAAATGTGTACAATTCTATTGATACCGTCCACCGAATTTGCTACGATTTGATGTCCAACCGAGAAATCGGCTAGATAGAGTCGTGCTTCAATTAGGCATCGCTGCCTCGAATTGAATTGTCTGACTGGAGGTGATTTGTTGGCTAGAGAGAGTATGCTTACGCAAAGATCGATTGTCGCTGATGATACGCTTGCAGTGCTTACCGGTCAGCCAAAAGGGGCTCTTCTAAGTTATACCGAACTGACGAAGATGATGCATCAATACATCCGGTCGAAAGGTCTCCGTCTCAAAGCATGTCCCAATTGTAATGCACAGATTCCAGGTTTCGCGGCACACTGCGACAAATGCGGTAAAGCAATTTCCGCAAGTGCTTAGACAGGATAGAACTACGCTTGTTCGTATTTCCCTCCGCTTTTTAGGAGCCTGCTAATTTTATTCCGAGTTGTTCGTTCCGCCATAGATAGTGCGTGATGATGATTGTCTTACGCGTCCAGAAATGAAAGCTATTTGCTAGGGTCAACCGGCTTGATTATTCAGGTGTTAGCGGGCGGATGGGAAGCTTACTCTCACATACTATCCGTCGATCCCTTGTGGAATCCAGTTCATCTAATGTTCTATTCCGGCGTTGCAATCGTAATCGCTGCGGTTTGCCGTGGGTTCATGGATCAATCTCGTCCACCTTCTCTTAGTCCTGTGCAATTTGTGAACTTGGCCGGGCTGAAGTTGGCAGCTGTTGGTTTAGCAATTCAGATTATTGCTGGAATTTGGAACGAAATCACTCATCACTTTATCAAATACGAATCTAGTATCACGCTAGCGAACATCCTACTAGTTATCGGAATGTTAACGATCAATCTTGGTATGTTAGTTGGGTTATCGATTGAGTACGGTATGATGAAAAGGGATATTCTGGTCGTTGATGATTGGAAAATTGTCTTGACGTTCATATTCCTGGTTCTAGGTTTTGCATCGGTTTGGCTTACAACGATCGGGTCGTTCATATTCACGACGCAGATCTCTCACTCGGTTGGCAGTCGTTGGATACTGGCGATGCTAATGTCGATATCAGCAACACTAGTGCTTGTGCCAGCTAAGAAGGTGCTTTCGAATCCGTGTAGCGCAGGCCTGATTTCCGGAGTCTTCAACGCATTCGGTTTCGTGACGTTGGTCGTTTATCTTAGACATACGCCTTACGCTCCCATCGGTATTCTCTCAGCTTTAGGGTTCGACCTGTTACTTGATTTTAATGGAAAGTTTAAGCGCAATCAGGCGACTCTCGTAGCTTCAGCCATTTTTGGATCGCTATTTTATGTTACATACTATCCGTATACGATCAATCTTTTCCTTTGGACAATTTATCCGTTGGTGATGGCAAGTCTGATTTTGGGAAGCGTGATTGGCGCAATAATTGGAATGAAGATTTACAGTGTGTTTTCAATTGCTGTGTTGGGTGATATGTTGGAATACGCACGTTAGCGCTTGAAGATTTCACGCCATTGATTTGATCAGCTTCAAAACTTCAAAACCATGATTGATCGTACCCAGTTTTCCCGTCTTGGCGTATGATTCGGTGAACCGTTTCGAACCATCTGGTTGAATTTCGTCCCCACTGATAAGAATTGGAACTGGATCGTCTGTATGTCCGGCCGCAACACAGGGAGTTGAGTGATCTGCCGTAACGCAAATCAGACTGGATTGAATTTCTCTAATTCCGCTAAAGAAACCGGCATCGATATCGTCGATGGATTTTTTCTTGCCTATAAAGTCGCCATCGTGACCTGGTTCATCTGGTCCTTTTAGATGGACATATACAAGGTCGTATTGTTGAAGCAATTCGCATGCTTTTTTGGCTCTCCGAGCGTATCCTTCCAATGTTCTCTCTGGTTGGAAAACTTCAGTATTCATGCCTATGACTTTAGCTATGCCAAGTTCAACAGGCATGTCCGCTAGCGCGATTGATTTCCATCCGAATTTCTGCTTCAGTGTTCGTACATGCGGGAATTTTGTGCCAGCATCGCGCATGAGAAGGAAATTGGCGGGCATATCTCCGCGTTCTTTCCTTCGCCTGTTGACAGGATGATCCTTCAAAACCTCATGAACCCTTTCTGCGAACCTGTTAACTAGCTTAGCTGTCCTTATCGCAGTCTTACTTCGATTCAACGGGATGCATTTAGGTATGGGCGTTGGTAGCTTTACTCCGGTTAAAGCGATTGTGACTCTGCCTTTTCGCGAATATGCTGGATCGAGGTTGGAAATTTGGCCGGAGAATCTCATTTTGGACGCATGCAGAACTAAGGAACATCGATGCCCAATTGTTGCTTTGAGTTCGAATTTGTTGAGCTTTGACAGTTCTTTATCGTCATTAATCGCTTTAACGAGCTCTACTGCTTCATCCGCTGAAACGTTTCTTCCTGCTCTCCTATCTGTGATCTGATCATTTTCGACTGTGGCGAAGTTACATCTTAAGGCTAAATCTCCTTCCGTGAACTTTACTCCTGAGCCTAGCGCCTCAACGACTCCGCGCGACAAGTCCAGCCTTGAAGGATCATAACTTAGTAGTGAAAATACGCCAGCATCGCTCTCGGGGGCGATCCCTTTGCTTACAGTATACAGGCTTCCCATACGACCTCGAGAGGTGAGCCTATCAAGATTCGGTGTTAATGCAGCCTCTAATGGGGTTGAATCAGAATATTCCGGTGTCTTTCGGTCACCGACCCCGTCCAAGATAACATATAATATTCGCATGACTAATCATGCTTGGGTCATAGCCTATAAGCAAACCGAAGCATCTTTCTGCTGAGTTCAGATTATCGTGATCTGATTTTCTTTTCAATTCTGCGAAGTCGCGGAATATTCACGAGAGCCGTAGCTACTAAGATTAACCCTGCCACGGAACACAACATAAACCAAGATGTGAGAGGAAACGTCTGTTGGGCAGTAGTTGTCGTAGTAGAGATGGTCGAAGTAATTAATTTCGGTGCGTTCACGTTAATTTCAACTCCCGCATTCACACTGTGATCTAATGTGCCATTCACAGCTGTGATCCTTAACGTGTAATTCCCTGTTGATGCATGTTGGCCAGCACTGATCGTTAGAGCTGAGCTTCCGGGCACTGCGATGAGTGTAGATAAGATCGTGATATTTACATTGGTTGGCGTATCTCCAATCCAAGAAGGAGCTAATTTCACTGTTGAGTTGAATCCGTACGTTGAAGCAACGGTGACGGTTGCTGACATGTTACTTCCCTGAGCAAGATGGAAGTTTGTATTTGATACGCTTACGGAGAAATCTGAAGGTTCAATTGTAAAATTGAGTTCTACAGTGTGAATTAGAACACCGTCTGTAGCGTTAAGTGTGATCGAATACCTTCCGATTGGCATGTCATAGCCCACCATGACAGTCAGTGTTGCGTTAGCAGAACTATTGGATACAGGCGTTACTGTCGAAATGTCGAATGAGGTTGTGATCCCGTCGGGAGATTTACCGACGGACAAGGCTACTGGGGAACTGAAATTGAAAATGGAGTTAACTGATACAAGCGTGGAGTTGGATGATCCTCGTGCGACCAAAAAATTAGACGATGCTAAGCTAAAATCGCCTGAATAGGTTATGAACGAAAAGCTGCTACCGGACAGGGAGGACCCGCATTCAGGACCTGAGCTCCCCAAGCAGATGTAGTATGAGCCCCCAGAATAAGTATCAGTGCATTGGTACCACAGAAAGAGTGTGCCGGAAGAGTAGCCGTTGTCAATTAACTGTAGGGCGTATGCTGAGTTTGGTGTTACAGATATGCCGGATGGGAAGCTGACATGGTACCAAGCTCCTGTCGATGAATTCGATCCAAACCCAGCGGGAATGGAGAAATGGACTTGTCCTATTACAGAAGCTCTAGATAGCCCTCCAGAATAGATCTGAGCGAGAACATCTGGGTCACCAGATGGAGATTGAATATCAATAGAAAAGCCGATCACAGACGTTTGGCTTGGTGTAAACGTTTGCCCGGCAGGCGCTTCGGCTCCCGGCGACCTTAAGTGGAAAGAATCAACAGTTCGACATGCCTGATCGACTAGACCATAGTTGCCGGCCAATTTGCTGCTTGCAGACGTGTTTAAGATACCAAAGGGTGAGATAGCAAGCGTGAGAATCATGGCCAAACTGACGAGACGCAAGACAAGCAATTGAATTCAACTTCTTAATCGAGAGCAGTATTCAGTGATTAAATTCCATGCTCATGTGTGGCATTATGGGTGAGCGAACCACTAATGAACTTGTTGTGAGGAAACCGAGCTTGAACGTGGTCCTGCAAGCGATGGCTCGATTCAACAGCTAATGCGAAGCAGAATTGCTCGACGTATTTCTTGCTTTCCATCGCTTTACACCCCAGGATTCTCACGTTAGGTTCCTGAAAATTGATTAACGTTGACAGAGAGCTATGTGCCAGTAAAGTGAAAAACGTGCATATAGAAAAAACGAAGACAAAGATTGTTTGCACAATCGGACCGGCAACCTCGACGAAACATATGCTGAGCCGTTTGGTTATCGCAGGGATGAATGTGGCTAGACTCAATTTCTCACACGGACAAATGTCAGATCATGCTTCGCAGATACGTGTAATCAGAGAAGTTTCTCGCACACTCAAAGTACCTATCGGAATACTTGTTGACTTGCCCGGACCAAAAATTAGAATTGGAAAAATTATGCCAGATCCAGTCATGTTGAAAGACGGATCCCGAATCGTGCTTACCGGTCGGCATATGATAGGAGACCAATCAATTGTTTCCGTAAGTCATTCTACAGTCCTCAAGGAACTGGAGAAAGGTGATCTTGTTTTTCTCGAAGACGGCACAGTTCGATTGAAAGTTATCGACTTGAAAAAGGGAAACGCAGTCTGCCGCGTTATAAGGGGGGGAAGCCTCTGGTCAGGCAAAGGAGTAAATTTACCTGACAAAAATTTGGCCCTTAGCGCGCTTACCAGCAGAGACTTAGCCTTACTTTCCTTCGCGCTCGAGAATAGAGTTGACTTTATCGGAATATCCTTCACAATGACAGGTCGCGATGTCGAACGAGCGAAGCGGATAGTTAGAAAAGCGAATTCTCAAGCGTGGATCATTGCTAAGGTTGAGAATCGACAGGCGGTGGACAATTTCAGTGAGATCGTAAGAGAAGCAGATTGTATAATGGTTGCTCGTGGAGATTTAGGAGTCGAGATGGAAGTTGAAGATATTCCCGAACTGCAAAAGACGATTATTGCACGCTCGAACGCTGCCGGGAAACCAGTCATCACAGCTACGCAAATGTTGGAATCCATGGTCACTAACCCAACTCCTACACGTGCTGAAGTGACCGATATTGCTAATGCGATTATTGATGGTACCGACGCAGTCATGTTATCAGAGGAGACGGCAGTTGGCAAATATCCAATCGAAGCGTTAAGAGTTATGAAGCGCGTTGCCTCGGCCACGGAACGAAGTCTCCCGTATACGGATATTCTTGACTCGAAACGAAAGATTTTGAGAGCTATTGTGCAAGATTCGATTAGTTACTCGGCCTGTCGAGTGGCATATGAACTAGGAGCTGGCTGCATTGTCGCTAATACTCGAACGGGTGTAACAGCAAGGAGAGTTTCGAAATTCCGGTCCCCCGTTCCGATAATAGCTTTGACCGACAGCGAGTCCGTAATGGCTCGACTGAGCTTACCATGGGGCGTGTACCCGTATCTAGTGAAGAAACTATCGACGACCGCGGAAATCTTCACCGCCGCCAAGAAGGCAGCGGTCCATAGCGGGATAGCAAGGAAGAAAGGAGATCGAATCGTGGTCGTATGCGGAGATCCTTCAACGCCTCGGGGAACAACAGACCTTCTCCGAGTTCAAACTATTTAGGAAATTAGGCAAGAGATCTAAGCAACCGTGCTACTCGGCGATGTTACAGACCCTTACGGAAACTGGATTGAACTTTATGACTTCACAGAAGACAAAGCAATTGAAAAACTAAGAATTTTGATCCATGACTATCATTGATGTGAGCACAGCGGCGCATATCAGAAGAACTCCCGACACTACAAACGTAACGAAGTAACCTAGATAGAAAGATACGAAACCGGAATGAAGGAACCTACCATCGTAGCTAAGCCAACTAGGGCGCTGTAGACACCAAGCATCGAACCTTGATGGCTTACTCCAAGATTATTGAAGACCATCACATTGGAAGCAGCGTAGTATTCGGCGTAAGCTATCCCCGCAGCGAGCGGATAGAGTAGGAGGGAAGAGCCGAAATAAAATACGCCTGTGAGTACGTATGCAGAAAGGCCAATGAATATGTAAGAGAGTCCGCGCAAAACTAGTCCTCGAGTAGCCGTCCCTTTTAGACTCCTCTTCTCAACACGCGGAGCCACGAAATTGAACGAGACGGTTTGAATAATCATTCCAACCAGAAAAACTAGGAAAATTTGGCTATTTGTTATTCCGGCTTGGTACATTGACGGAATGAGTGAAGTATTGAAAATCCCACCCGCGAAATAGAAAAGAACAATTGATGAGTAGAGAAGGAATGGATCCCTAGTCAGTTCAAACCTTACGCTGCTGAAGACCTTTCGGAAATCTACCGCACTTGGGACCTTGAGGAAGAGCATAGGGAGTACACGAAGTCTCTCATAGAAACTACGCCTGACCATCACTATGATTTCGCGCTCGAATCCGATATGGGTCTCTGGAATCATCACCGCCGCCATCAGCGCGGATTGAGCCGAGAGTATAGCGAACGGAATTGCCAGAAGATATAGCGGGAAAAAATTTCCCCACACTACACCAAGCAGCATACCCAAGGTAACGCCAACACTTGAGATCATAGAGAACGTGACGAACGCTGAGGTCCATTTTGATTTTCTTTCAGTCTCCATGATTAGCAGATTTATTGGAGTGGCGGCGGCGGAGGAAACAAAAGAAAAGACAGCGTACAGGACGTCTACACTTTCGATGCTCTTACTGAACAAGAAAAGGAAAGATGTTGCGGCAACGGCTAAGTAGCTTATGACCACAATGGCTTTCCGTCGATGAAAACGATCGGTCGCTATGCCCCAGATCATCGCAGCAGGGATGCTTATTCCATTGAACAGTGTTGTCGCGAGTCCTATGTCGATTACGGATCCGTGAAGTTCAAGCAAATAAATTTGAACAAATGTGCTGATTGGCCCGAGAGCCATGTTTATCGGCAGAACGGAATAAGCCCAATTCGACTTGCTATGAGATTCGTTTTGCAACAATCGGACCATTCCAACGAAGCTTGATCCATCAGCTAACTCTGGATGGCTTGAAACTTTCGGTAGCATTTCGAACTATGACCAGTATGGATATCTTTATTCCAACCTCGACCCCAGTCTTATGCTGACAATAATAGTTCGAGACTGGGATGTTGAAGACAACGATGCCAGGTAAAGAAGCGATCTTGTACGAACCATTACCAGGCGGTAGGGTACGATGCACAGCCTGTGCACGGTATTGCAACATTCCGGACGGTAAGATAGGCCTCTGTGGTGTTCGAGGCAACGAAGGAGGTAAACTGAAACTATTCGTATATGGAAAAATCATTGCCGGAAACATCGATCCGATTGAGAAGAAACCCGTGACCCATTACATGCCGGGAACAAAAATATTCTCAATCGCGACAACAGGCTGCAATTGGTTATGCCATTACTGCCAAAACTTCGACATAAGCCAGCGTCGCAAAATTGAA